>Ga0256831_1001581_pt1 | contig 12008 bp, 13 predicted proteins | sample 132544metaG_FD_189087 | JGI IMG/M metagenome (GOLD analysis project Ga0256831, IMG submission 189087) | Hydrothermal vent microbial communities from Lau Basin, Pacific Ocean - 132-544 | ecosystem: Environmental > Aquatic > Marine > Hydrothermal vents | place: Pacific Ocean: Lau Basin | collected... | reverse complement strand
TCTACAAGACTTTGAACCGTTTGATGTAACCCAGTTTGAAAAGCAATGGCAACAGTGGGATGTGTTGCAAGGGCAATCGGTAAGGGTATTGCGCCAGCATGAAGAGTTAGCGGGAACTGTGCAAGGACTAGATGCGCAGGGGCGGATTGGGATTTGCTTAGAATCAGGAGAATTACAATATTTTTCATCGGCTGAAATTCGATTGAAAAAATAAGGAGTGTTTTATTTTTTCTTAGACCCTGTTGATATTTGATGATTGCCTCCCCTTTTTTTGCCGCTTTTTTCTTCTATCCGTATTAAAAAATAATCACGTAGCCCTGCCTCCATAATAGTATTCTATCGGGAGAAAATTGACAAAACAACCTAAACACATTTAGTCTTAAGTGTATGCAAAATAAAAATAATATAAGCTGAGACGCATCAATGAATAAAGAAATCTACGACGAAAAACGCGATTTTCTAAAAAAACGCCAACCTGATGATGAGAAGTGTGTTGCTAGCCCTCCTCTTGATCCGTGGAAGGTGTTATTTGAGTTACGCAGGATTGGCAAATGGAATGTACGTCTAACCTTATCGGGACTTAAGCCTCGCTTAAGTGCTAGTTTGAAAAACAAGCAGCTTAAAACAATTCCTGATAGTTTTAGTAAAATGCCTGAATCCCAGCCTTATACTGAAGCAGTTACTTTACTGGAACAAGCTATTCCCTATCTTAAGAAAATAAAGCCCTCCGTAAAATACGGCAATTACTATGACTTTTATAATAGCGAAGAAATTAAAGAGCAAGTAGTCAATCAGCAAATAATGACAAAAGCATTGCAGAATATACCTGATAAAATTCTTACACCTTATTTAAATGCGCTAAGAACCAATAACTCTGATTACTCTGAATTTGTTATGATGATCGAGGCATTCAAGGGAAGTAATCGTGCCAAACTAGAAAAGGCGATTGTTCGGCATGGTCAGGCTGCTCTAAAAGCTTATGGGCTATTGCCGACTCAATCCAAAAAAGAAATAGCGCAACGCTATATCACCTTAAAAAAAGCATGGAAAGAATGCAGTAAATACGGGGCGGAGCGTCAAGCAAATACCCGTGCTGCGGTACAAATTGGTTTAGAGAATCTTGCCACACGTGCAGGTTATTATGATTCTGTACGTATGGAATGGGATCTAGAGGCGGATATCAGCACAGACGCACAGGTATTTTTTGAAGTCCGCACAATAGAACAATGGGATGTAAATATTGCATTAGATGGAATTAAACCCATTTTGAAAATTAGTAAAAAAGGCAAGGCGCTTAAAAGTATACCTGTGGGATTACGTAAAACCAAAGAGTACCCACAATATCGAGCGGTAATGGATACTTTAAAAGAGCAGGCTCGCCGCTTTCGTCGCTCACTAGAAAATATGATGACTGGCAAAGAGGTGATTGTACTTAAGGAGCTAAAAAAGCTAACTAAAATCCCTGCTATGCAATGCTTTTTAGTAAATTTGCTGGGTATTAATGAGAATAATGAAATTGGTTTGATTGATCCTAATAAGCTAGTGCTAATTGATGCTGATAAGCACTATGAAATCAAAGAAACTATTCGCATTGTGCATACACATGACCTCTTTACACAGGCAGTATTATCGTATTGGCAACAGCAGATTGTTGAACAACAAATTGTACAGCCATTTAAGCAAGTATTCCGTGAGCTTTATATTTTAACTCCTGCGGAACAGGAATCTGCAACCTTCACTAATCGCTTTAGTGATCGTAGTGTTGATGGCTCAATTGCTTATCGTTTATTACAAAGTAGAGGCTGGAATCAAGGGGAAATGGTTGCCACCAAATCTTGGGCAAGTCACAAGCTTGAAGCACACTGGGAATTTCCTGATATTCAATACTATATGGCTGCGCATGAGGAGCTTAGCAGTAGTAAGCTTTATTTTATTGCCAATGGTAAGTGGGGGCTATCAAATGCGATTCCCCTGCAAGAAATCTGTCCGATACTATTTTCTGAAACCCTGCGTGATGCTGACTTAGTGGTTTCCGTTGCTCAGCCTCAAGAGAATAATAAAACAGGTTTTTGGTCAAATGAAATACAGCAACATCGTATTTCGGTTGCTAAACATATTGCAAAAAATCTTGGTATCAATGATCTGCGCTTTGAAGATAAGTACGTTTATGTGCAAGGTAAATGGAATGAGTACACAATTCACCTAGGTACTGCTAATACTTATCTTGGCAAGAAGCATCTTTGCATTGGGTCTGATATTCGTAGCCGTAAGAAAAAGATTTACCTGCCTTTTGCCGATATGGATACGACCATTTCTGAAATTATTGCTAAGATTCTGCTATTAAAACATGATGATAAAATTACAGATAACACCATTCTAGGACAAATTAGACCCCACAAAGCATCAATGCTAGAGGATTAGTAAATTATGTATTGTTTTAATGTCAAGGTGTCTAGTCTCTGTTTTGGTACTGATGACTCAGGGATTGAGCCGATTCATTTTAGTAGTGATGTTGAAATATTGACGGTACGCGAACTAATTGAGCGCAGTGTTACTGAACAAATCAAATTATTGCAAAAGAGCCAAATATTCTCAGAGCAACAAATCAAGGCATCACTAGAAAGGCAGTATCTATCTGATGCTGATATTGCTAGCTTATCGAAACAAGGTCATATTTGCCTTGCTGATATTGAAAAAAATCAGCAAAGTTCAGTCATTGATATTAAACATGAAATTGCCCGTGCTGAGAAAGCATTTACCCAAAAACAATTTTTTATTAGCCTGAATAACTATCAACCTGAAATGCTGGAAGAAAAGATTAGGCTAACAGATCATACAGAAGTGCTATTTTTGCGTTTGATGCCGTTGGTGGGAGGTTAGATTTTTTGGTTTAACTGATACCTCCCTGTACACGACAATTTTTCAGAATGTATTGTAAGTAATTGATTGTTCGTTTAGAAGGGAATGCCTTAGCAACGAAAAATCAATGATTTAGATTTTCAAAAGAGTTTTGGTCGTGTATAGAGCTGATACCTTTTTCTATTAATAAAGGACTTTCCTTGTGCGCGTATTAATCAATAAAAACCGTTTAGCTTCTTTACGCAAGTTAGACCAAATAGGCAATGCTAACCACACTTTATTAGAGCTTTGAATAACATTAGAAATATAACCTTTTTTTATAGCAGGTAGTTTGAGTTGTTGTTGTTTTCCTGTGCTTAGATTTCTAAAGGTAAGTTGTTTTTTATACGGTTGTACAATCAGCAAGCTTTTATTATCAAGGCTAAAACTAGTAAAACTGGCATAGGAATAATTAAGTTGTGATGCTGTTTTTTTCACAATATCCACCAGCTTTATCGTCTTTTGATTAATACCTGAAATAATGATTTTTGTATTATTTTGATTAAAATGGATCATTTCATCAGTGGTATCCGCATAGCCTGTGAGTGGAATATCAATACTCATTAATGCTTTTTGCCGACTAATATCATATAAATGAAGTGTCGGTTTTCCATTGCTATACAGTGTATAAGCAAGCAGGCGTTTATTATGACTAAATCCAAAACTACCTATACTGCTATAGGGGTTCCAGTGTTTATCTTGTTGAATGAGCGAGATAGTACGAATGATTTTTCCAGACCCTGTATGGATAAGGTAGATTTTAGGAGTAGCATTTCTAAGTGATGGGATGGCTAATAGACTACCATCGGAGTTTTGTTTAATGGCTTGACCTTTCCAATCATAACGCCCTGATGGGTGTGGTAGGGTTCTTAGCACTTTTCCTGTGCCATTGTGAATCACATCAATGCCTTTGGCATGCGCAACTAATAGTTTAAATCCATCGGGAGTTGGGGCTAGTAGGCTGGCGTTGGCGGCAAGCTTAAAGGGAATGCGCTTTATAATTTTACCCGTTCTAAGCTGTTGCTTGATAATCTCTTTATGAGGATTATTAATCACATAGATTAATTGTGATCCATCACGGCTAAATACGCTGTGTTGTGCTACAAAAGAGGGCGGTGATGGCTTTGCGGATAAGATAGAGCTGATTAACAATCCTGTGATAAGAATATAGAGTGTGAGTAAGTTTTTATTTTTGAATCTTATTAATAGAGGCATTGGTCCTTCCATAAGAATAATTGATATAAGAAGGCAGTTTATCAGGAATAATTAACCACTTACCAACAAAATTAAACTTTAAATTTATTGCCACAAAACCGACAGCGACACCAATCTTCCTCTGTTATTCCCGCCCAATGGGGTGCAAGGACTTTATTCACATTCTGGCTTTTGCAAACGGGGCAGGCAATCCATTTTGCATCTTTTTCAGATTGGCAGTCTTCAATTTTCACACCGATAATACGCTGTGATCCCCAGTTTGATGCTTCGGGTACGAGCTGTTTATCCTTTTTTTCTTGATGTTTATTATCATGCATAATGATTATTTTTTGGCATTGTTTTCTAAAGGATGTCAATATTCCCACTTCATCTAGTATGGTGCGAAACTGAACCAGTAGTTCAGGAGAGGGAATGCTTGCTTTATAGCCCATATGCAAAAAGCCAATGAGCTGAAACTGCTGTTTAGCCCATTTAAGCAATGCTTCATCGTCTAGACATAAAAATTCTTGTACAGCCAGTAAACGCAATAAAAAAATCTGATCTTCCGCAGGGCAAGAAAGCAGGTTTTTATCCTGAAAAAATTGTAGTAATTTATCCCATGGAAAGCCCTTGGAAAATAACAATAAGGTTGTGATAAAACGTGGATCAGGCGCTGTATAGATATCCTCAGTTTGAGTAGCTTCCTTGCTTTTAGAAATTTTCAATACCTTATTCTCCAATTAATCACATAGTCCTTTAGGAAGTAAAATATATAGACAGGAGCTAAAAAGAAATTATACAAAGGTACTACGGTAGGGATTGACTGATAAAAAGTGATTTTTTAAGGCGCTCATTTTCTTGACGAGTTAATATATTGTTTATAATCGAAATATTCTAGCCGAGACCGAGGTTGCAATATTAATGTTGCACCACGGCAAGTCCGTTACGCAGTAAGATTTTTACGTTATCTCCTACCTTAAAATTGCCGCCTAATGGCTGCGTAACGGCTACGAATCCACCCTTTTGTTTTTTTACAATAAGTTCTAATTGATGGGTCGGCTTGGTCATTGCAGAAAAAATTCTACCCATATCAAACGCACCATAAACACCCGCATGACCACCACTACCTACACTAACGCCGATACTGCTACCAAGAGGGTTAGAATCCCTTGCTATCGCAATTTTCTTTATTTGTGTAATGGTTCCTTGCTCCACTTTTTGGATGTTACCCATATGCTTAGTCGAGACTGTGTTTGCTGTGCACGCTACGAGTGAGAAGCAGATTAGTAGGTCAGCTAAGAATTTGAGATTAAACATAAATCACCTATTTATTCGTTTGAGACAGTCAAAATATGCACTTTCATCAGGTAGGGTTTGATTGCGCTGTGCTGTCCAGATTGCTTCACCGAGACATTCCATCATTTCATGTTCGGCATCATGTTCGCCGTGTTTGACCACCAGTTGTTGATAGAGTTTTGCTATTCCCGCAGGGCGATTTGTCGATATTTGTTCGTGCAGACCGAGATGCATTCCCATATGTAAAAAGGGATTGCTTTCACCCATTTCAGGTAGAAAATCTGCATCTAGTGAAGCATCGGGTGTTTCCACTACTTTATGGTATTCAGGATGCAGTTTAATAACGCTAACGATTTGCTGTTCTAAAGCAGATAATGATTGCTGGTTGGTAAATTTATCCCAGCTATCACAATAGAATTTACGTAGCGCATTGCGGTCTGTTCCAAACATAGTTTTTAACTCCATACTCTTAAAGGGCTAGTAAGATAGTTTAATCTGAGAAAATCCCTAAGGAACGCTAAAGAAATTAAGTTACCCTATTGATTGCCCTTTTATCCCTGATTGAATGAATGACCTCACTCGTTGCATAGAATGACTATGCGCCTCTTGAGACAATCCAATCAGAAATAAAATACCTGCTTCAGTAGGGTAACTTAATTTCTTTAAACTTCCTAACGCCTAAACAAACTATACAAAATCAACCCCAAGCCACTCCCTCCCAAGACCCAACTACCCGCAGAGATACTAACTGCCGCAGGCATAAGTGCAGTACTACCGAGCGTTGCGACAATTAACAACGTTGCGCCTGTCAACGTAATAACAACACGTCTATTATTTTGTTTGATTTCATTGCGCAGTTGTTCTAGTTGCTGTGATTCACTTTTCTGATTGAGTTGTTGAGAATGTACATGACGCACTATTTCATTAACCATTACAGGAACGTAGGGTGTCTGCTCCATTAAGCGCGGAAATTCAGATTTGATCGCTTTAAGTATTGAGCTAAAACCAAATTGCTCATCAACACGGCGTTGCAGAAAGGGTTTCGCGGTTTCCCATAAATCCAGATCAGGATACACTTCGCGCCCTAGCCCTTCGATATTTAATAGGGTTTTTTGTAACAGCACTAATTGCGGTTGTACCTCCATATTAAAGCGGCGCGCTGTCTGGAATAGGCGTAGCAGTAGCTTGCCATAGGAAATATCTTTAAGAGGTAATTGAAAAATCGGCTCGCAAACAGTACGAATAGCACTTTCAAATTCATTTGCATTGGTATCAGGAGGAACCCAACCTGAAGCAATATGCGCTTCAGCTACGCCTTTATAATCACGATTGAAAAAAGCATGAAAATTATCCGCCAGATAACGTTGATCTTCTGGTGTCAGCGTACCGACAATACCAAAGTCTACGGCGATATAACTAGGATCATCAGGGTTACTGGCATCAATAAAAATATTGCCAGGATGCATATCTGCATGGAAGAAATTATGGGTAAAGACCTGTGTAAAAAATATTTCTACACCACGTTCCGCTAGGCGTTTCATATTGACACCCTGTGCATTTAACAGTGCTATATCACCACTGGGAACACCATAAATACGCTCCATGACGAGTACATTAGTGGAGCTTTGATTCCAATAAATATCAGGGATATAAAGATCTTTTGACTCTTTAAAATTACGCCTTAACTGCCCTGCATTGGCAGCTTCACGCAATAAATCCAGTTCATCAATAATGGTTTTTTCATATTCTTTAACCACCTCAACAGGGCGTAGACGCTTTCCTGTATTGCCAGAACGTTGTAACACTTTTGCCATAAGATACATTAGCTCAATGTCATGGCGAATGGTTTTTTCAATTTCTGGACGCACTACTTTTACAATCACACTTTCGCCTGAGTGCAGTGTGGCGGAATGAACCTGTGCGATGGAAGCCGATGCCAGAGGCTTATCTTCAAATGTTTTAAAGATGGCATTAATCGGCTGATCTAACTCCCTTTCAATAATTTTACGCGCTAGCGGTGTAGGAAAGGGAGGGACATTATCCTGTAATTTTGCTAATTCATCGGCAATATCTTCATCTAACATATCGCGGCGTGTGGAGAGCATTTGACCTAGTTTGATGAATACAGGACCAAGATCTTCTAGTGCCAAGCGAATTTTCTCACCACGCGACATTGGCTCTTTCTTTTTCCAATTCCAAGGCGATAAATGATAAATAAAGCGGAATTTTTTAAGGGCAGGAAGAGAGTAAAATAGATCGTCTAATCCATAACGAATCAGGACACGATTGATTTCAACCATGCGCAAGGTTTGATTGACTATATTCATTTATTTATCAGCATCATCCTTGTCGATGTATTGATTGATCTTTGCTTCCAAGCGATCAACACTCATACGCAAATCATCAACCTCATCCAGATAATGATTTATCTCTTCCTCGGCTGGCGTTAATCGTACTTCTTCTGTTAAGTAGTTAGATGTTTTTGAGTGCATGGATTGCTTTTTTTCTTTAACCCATTGGCTACTATCATAAGCCGCTTGCGCTACATGCTCCGCAACCATACCACCAACAAAATTTGACAATAAACCTTCCCAATCAATATCAACCTCACTAAGAATACGACTAAACTCTGCACCTAAATGGGTATCACCTTCAATACTTGCATCGCTATCTAATAAGGTTTTACCTGAATGACTAGAAGTACCAAGGCGCATTAATGTCATGGGTGCGCCTTTGATAGTGGTATCAGGCTCGCCCTCATAATTTCCCATCACCGCTATATTATTTTGATCGGGGAGAAAATAGAGTTTCAGCTCTAAACCACTAATATGCAGACAGATAATTTTACCTTGCATATTATTAAATTTGGGCAAGGTATTACCATCCAGTGTTAGCCAAGCATTTAATGAGGTTTCGATGCTAGCCAGTATGCTCGTTGATAATTGCATTGTATTTTTAGAATTTATAGCCAGTATGGAGCGCAACAATACCGCCTGTCATATTATGATAAGCGGTACGCTCAAAGCCCGCATCGTCCATCATGCCCTTTAAGGTTTCCTGATCAGGATGCATACGAATTGACTCTGCTAGATAACGATAACTGTCCTCATCATTCGCCACTAATTTACCAATCAGAGGCAATAATTTGAATGAATATTGATCGTAAACAAAATCCAGACCAGGCACAACAGGCTTGGAAAATTCAAGGATCATTAATTTCCCTCCTGGTTTCAAGGTGCGTAACATAGAACGTAATGCGGCCTCTTTATCGGTCACATTACGCAAGCCAAAGGCAATCGTAATGACATTGAAATAATTATCAGGAAACGGTAAACACTCTGCATTTGCCTGCACATATTCCACATTACCCGCAATGCCCATATTGATTAAGCGCTCACGCCCGTTTTCCAGCATTGAGCCATTAATATCGGATAAAATGACCTTCCCTTCTTTACCCACAATGCGCGAAAATTTAGCCGCCAAATCACCTGTCCCACCCGCAAGATCAAGGATGGTATCACCACTCTTTGCGCCTGAAGTTTCAATGGTATAACGCTTCCATAAACGATGCACACCTGCCGACATCAAGTCATTCATGACATCGTATTTATCTGCCACCGAGTGAAACACATCAGCAACTTTATTTGCCTTCTCCCCAACAGGGACTTGCTGATAACCAAAATGAGTGGATTGTTCTGAGGTTTTATTTTCCATGGGTTCATTCCTGATGAATCTGATTGAGGTATTGTAGCAATCTTATAGTGGTTTATGCTATAGGGTTTCGTTTATAAATAATAGCTATAGACATTCAGATATTAAACTTCCATTTTTCCAAATTCGAAAGGCTTTGTATCAGCCTCAACAGGATTAACTTTGGACTACCAGTTTAAGAACGGGGCAGTTAATGTTTCTGCTATTCACTCGCACCCTGAGCTTATCCAAGGGTGCGGGTTGTTTGCTATCACGTTGCTTGTCCCGCCTTAAAGTTAGTAGCCGTTTTTTTAGCTTTTCCGTGTTAAGCATTAAAAATTTACTAGTATCTTTTTCATACAAAAAAAGCATAATAACACGCCTATTTATAATAATACTTAAGGGGAAATTAAATGTTAAAAAAGAATTTAAATAGCTTGTGTGTAAGCTCTCTAATCTTCTTATCAGGTTGCTCAACCATAGGTTCTCTAGCAGGAGCCGCCATCGCGACAAAAGCAGGAGAAAATGCGTTGGTAGGATCAGTGATTGGTGGTGTTGCTGGACAAGCCATTGGTAATGCCACAGGACAAGTCGCAACAGGCGCTCTTGGGCAAGTCATCTAAATAAAAGGTGGAGCAACAATAAAAGGCTACCAACTATAAGGCGGGACAAGTAACGTCATGGCAAATAACCCGCACCCTTCGACAAGCTCAGGGAACTAGCTTCCTGAGCTTGTCGAAGGGTGCGGGTGAATAGCAGAAACATGAACTGTCCCGCCTTAAATTGGTAGCCCAATAAAATTCAAGCTTTCCTAGAATTTTCGTGAGAACCATATTATTCAGATAGTATATATCCTTGTTATATCAATGATATATACGCTAAAATATTAGAGTAGCACTTTTCCCTTATCCAAAAACTCCCAAATAACCTCTAAATGATTAAATGCATAATCAAAATCATTAATCTCATCCTGTGTAATCCACTTTAAATCAGATACTTCATCAGGTTCACAATGTGCTGTTGATAACTCAGCCAACTCATCTGCCTTATAAACTAAAGCAAAGTGATGCGAAATATTCTGCTTAGTATTTTTTCTAGCATTAATAGAGGATGAAATTTTCCAAGGATAATTCATATGATTATTAATAATTGTATCCCCCCTCCCCTGTTGCACTGATCTAATATCAACCCCTGTTTCTTCGAACACCTCCCGCTCAGCAGCTTCACTTAATGTCTCATCCCAGTCTAAATATCCACAGGGGAGATTCCACTTTCCAACCTCATCAGGGCAACCACAGCCACGTTTTCCTAACAGTAAATAAGGTGTATTTTCAACAATACACCAAACGGTAATAACCACTGCACAGGCTCTTGATAACCAGATAATACGTCCGTCTGGCAAGATGATTCTTTCATTCTCTTTATTATTGAATTTCATTTTATAGCACATAAATGTAGGTAAAATTTGGTCACAACAATAGCATGAAAACACTGAATGTTTTTAAAATCACTACTATGATTAGTAATATCGAAATCCTGCAAGTGTTTGTGCTTATATGTTGTGCAAGGTATTGATCTGTAAATTGATATTTTTTTGGAATATACACTTAAGTATTCCGCCCAAGTTAGATTTACTCTACAAATCAATACACGCTTTAATGAACAACTGCTTAATAGAATTTAGGTAACATATTTAATTATTTTAAAGGACAAAATTAAAATGAGTATGATGGGAATGCTAGGCAAAGTTGCTATGGGTATTTTAGTAGCTAAAGGTGTTGGTAAAATCATGGGGGGAAACACATCAAGGAGTGGTGGTTTGCTTGATGGGCTTGGTGGTTTGCTTGGTGGTGGTGCAAGTGACTCAGGTGTAAATGGAGGGCTTGGAGGTCTGCTAGGCTCACTTGCAGGTTCACAGCAAACTGCACAATATAAAGATGAAAGTAAAGACTTTGCCAGCATGTTTAATGATGCTATACAAGGCAAAGATCCTGAACCAACAGCAGAGCATAATGAACAAGCAGAAATTTTATTAAATGCAATGGTAAGTGCTGCAAAAGCTGATGGCAGTATTGATGCTGGCGAACAGAAAAAAATATTAGAGCAACTTAACGATGTTTCGGAAGAAGAAGCCGACTTAGTGCGTAAAGCAGTGCAAGCTCCTTTGGATTTACAAGGATTGATTGATAGTGTTCCTAGTGGCATGGAACAGCAAGTTTATCTTATCTCTCTATTAGCGATTAATCTTGATTCTACAGCAGAAGCCGCTTATCTGGATAAGTTAGCTCAAGGGTTAAAACTCTCAAATGAGATTAGTAATCAAATTCACGATAAGCTGGGCGCGCCACGGCTTTATTGAAGCCATTTGCGTGTTTATTTCCTTGAAGTAGCCTTAGGCTATAGGTCTAGGCTCTGTTGACATTTAGTGATTAGACATTATACCAATTTTATTTACAATGGCTTACATGCCTCATGAAATATATAAACCTTGCCAGAAAAGTCTTCAAAAAATATCAATAGGGTAAATCGGTATAATGTCTATTATCTTCCCTTTTTGCCGATTTTTATCGATTTAAAATTCAATTGAAAAATTATCCGCTCTTCAAAGTATCAACTATAGATATTCATTTATTAAATTTCCGCACCCTTCGACTCCGCTCAGGGAGCTGTACCCTGAGCGGAGTCGAAGGGTGCAATTATTTATGTGAAAAACTATAGGAAATGAAGGATTCCCTAGTAGCCAGCTATTATCTCCATTTTTCTTTTATCCCAGCATACTTGCACAATCTCTCCTGCCTAGGAATGCATACGAATTGTTGCTATTCTATTGCTCATACTATTTCAGCCGCCAAAGTACTTGAATAAAATATCCAAAAAAATCACCTGTAATATTAAGCTTTGAAATTTGCACTTCGTAGAATGCTCGATAT
>Ga0256831_1001580_pt1 | contig 12008 bp, 16 predicted proteins | sample 132544metaG_FD_189087 | JGI IMG/M metagenome (GOLD analysis project Ga0256831, IMG submission 189087) | Hydrothermal vent microbial communities from Lau Basin, Pacific Ocean - 132-544 | ecosystem: Environmental > Aquatic > Marine > Hydrothermal vents | place: Pacific Ocean: Lau Basin | collected... | reverse complement strand
CTATTATTTATTTTTTACTCACTATTTCCTTACTTTTATTTCTTACAATCGCCGTGTAACATCCTGCCGTTTTTGTTACAGGAAAACAAATTATCCAGTTGATATTTAAAGAAAAACTTCTTTTATTGAGTAAGGAACTTAATGCATATGAAAAAGCTATTATTAAAGACAACGCTTGCCATGGCGGTTGTAATGGCAACCGGTTGTGCCAGCAATATGAAGAGTAGCACCGAAAATAGTGCCTCTATACCCCAAGAAACATCCAGCCACACAACAGAAGCCGATTTAAATGCCCGTGCACTGGAATTGGATCGCCGTGAAGCCGAACTGACCAAACAAAAAAGTATCAACACATTATTACCACCTGATGCCCAAAAAGGTGAGTGTTATGCTCGTGTATGGGTTCCAGAACAATACAAAACAGTAAGCGAACAGATGCTTGCTACTGAAGCCTCAGAACGTATTGAAATTATCCCTGCTCAATATGGCTGGAAAACAGAGACGGTTGAGGTTAGTGCCCAATCCAATCGATTAATTACGACACCAGCAGTTTATGGTACTGAAACTGAAACACTTTTAGTCAGCGATGAAAAACTTGTTTGGCGACGTGAACTTAATCGCAAAAGTCCCATTGTTAGTGACGACTTATTAACCTTTGCCCGTGAGCATGGTGCTGACATAAACAATGCCAGCCCCGGTATGTGTTTTCATGAACACTTACTGCCTGCCAAGTACACAACAGAGCAAGAGAAAGTACTTGTAAGTGAAGCATCCGAAGCCATTTCTGTTATTCCAGCAACCTATCGTATGGTAGAAAAAACCATTGTTGTCAGTGAAGCATCAAGCAAAATTGTACAGGTACCTGAAACATACAAAACTATAAGCCAAAAAATAATGGTAAAACCTGCCCACACTGTTTGGAAAAAGGGTAAGGGACCTATTCAGCGTATTGATTCGGCAACAGGTGAAATTATGTGTTTAATTGAAGTGCCCGCTGAATATAAAACAGTTCATAAGCGTGTTGTTGCCACGCCTGCTACCACTAAAACCATAACCATACCTGAAAAAACAAAAACAATTAAAGTAAGGGAGCAAGTTTCATCCGCATCAGAAAAACGTACTCAGATACCAGCGAAGTATAAGATTATTTCTAAGCGTGTAAAATCATCTGATGCTGAGTTTGTATGGCATAATGTCAAGAGTAAAGAACTATCTAAAGATACTCGAACAGGACAAAAGGTATGCTTGACTAAAACGCCAGCTGTATACAAAACGGTAACAAAGCGTGTTGTTAAAACACCCGCCTCAACCCGTGAAGTAATTATTCCTGCAAAAACTAAAGAAATAAAAGTAAAAACTCTTATTTCAGAAGCTAAGGAAAAACGGATTACCATCCCTGCCACTTATAAGACAGTATCACATCAGGAACTTGTAAAAGATGGCTATATGCAGTGGCGTTCAATTCTTTGTGAAACAAATACCACCCCAAGACGTATTGCTAAAATTCAGTCTGTCTTACAAAGCAAGGGATTTTATCATGGCCCCATTGATGGTATAGTTGGTTCAGAAACTATTCGTGCAGTTAATGCATTCCAAAAAGCTAACAACCTTCCTGTTGATAAATATCTTAATGTAGAAACAATAAGGAAGCTTGGTGTCTCTGTAAAATAAGCTTCTTCTTAATAAAAAAGTCCTGTCATTTGGCAGGATTTTTTTAGTCCTAAAAAATGTAAAATTTAACCACCCTATTAACTAAACAAAGCTTATAAAATTTTAGTAAATACGCTTGCATTCTTTTATCGATATTACTATATTGGTTTATCTTTATTTCTTAGCATTTTTAAAAAGAGTGAAGTGAAAGAGTAAAAAAAGCAGTGGTTATTTCCTATAAAAATTGATTGATTTAAAAGGTGAACAAAATGGCTAATATTTCTGAAATTAAGGGTTTAGATGAGCAAAGTGCTGAAAAATTAAATGCCGCAGGTATTTCATCTATGGATGCTTATTTAAGCGCTTGTGCTGAGAAAAAAGGGCGTAAAGAATTAGCCGAAAAAACAGGCATTGAAGAAGCCTCTCTTTTGCATTGGGCTAACCGTGCAGATTTATCACGTATTAAGGGGGTCAGCACTCAATATGGTGATCTTTTGGAGTGTGCTGGAGTAGACACCGTACCAGAACTAGCACAACGTAACGCTGACAATCTACACACAAAAATGACCGAAGTAAACAATGACAAGAATCTGGTCAAAAAATTACCCACTGCCGATCAAGTTCAAGATTGGGTCACTCAGGCTAAGGCACTACCTCGTGCTATTAATTATTAGCACAAAGGGAGCACTATGAATCAATCTGAAATTTTTAATCTTGCCGGTGAGCTATTTAAAGGTAAGCTTGATAAAGAGGGCGATGGTATTGATCTTGATGATATCAAAGACGCTTTAGGTTCTCTTGTCTCTGATGGTAAGGGTCAATTGGATCTCGGCTCATTATTAGGCAATATGAATTCAGGCAGTATGATGGACATAGCGTCATCATGGCTAGGTGATGGTGAGAATAAAGACATATCAGCCAGTCAACTTGGCGGTGTTGTTGATGCCAAGAAACTGTCCTCTTTTGCCTCTCAATTAGGGATTAGCGAAGATCTTGCCCTTAATGGGCTTACTAAGGCTTTACCTTCATTAGTTGATAAATCCAGCAGTGGTGGCTCTTTGCTGGATTCATTAGGTGGTATGGATAATGTCATGTCTATGGCTGGTAAACTCTTTGGCCGATAGTCACCGTTTTCATCTCCTATATTAAAGAGCTATATTGTCTCAAAAGAGCAACTAAAGATTTGAGCAAAGACAGGCACTGATATTTTTCTTATTTTTACGGCAGTAAGGACGTTTATCTGCAATAGGATAAAACGTCCTAAGTGCTCTTTGCTTAATCACCATTTGATTGTAATTCGCTTTAATACCCTGTTGCCTAGTTTGATACAAACAGGCTTCCTTAGTATTTTTTCCTACTCGTCGGTTGGCTTGTTTAAATGCCCGTGTACCCGCTAATAACAGTCTTTCTGCATTCATTTCTCGATTATAACCACTGAGGCATTTTACTTTCTGGCGATTGGTTTGCGGTGCCATATAGGCAATGCTCACGCTATAAACAGGATCATTTATTTTCTCTTGTAAATAAAATTTCTGACATTTTACTATGGGTCTCTGATGGATATTTTTTGCCAGCTTACGATAGCCTGCCCAGCCTTTATCTTGTGCCTGCCAATAACGAGCGGCATAATGAAAACCACCTAAGCTATAGCGATCTGGCTCACCACAAAACACATGCTGAAAACCTTTTTGCTCAAACCAGACTCGTCTAAGCTGATGAATGAAATCTCGATCATTCTTAGCTTTGGAAAAAATACGATTACCCAATGCCTTACGCAATCGCGTAACCACCGCTTGATTGCCCTTGGTTCGCATCATGGTTTCAAAATCAACCGCTTTAACCTCATCACCCCAATTTCCACAGAGCATAAGCACATCCAAATCTAAGTCCGTAAGTTCCGGCTCTTGTGGTGCATATCGAGTTCGTATATCCTCATCAAAAAATGCCTCTAAAGCCATAACATGACTGCTGTTTAAGAATAAGAATACCAATAAAATAGCTCCTACATATCTATTAAAAATAATCATTAGAGTCTCTCAAAAGTGTTACATAGATTCATTTTGCCATTATTAAAGCCTTGCTTAAACCAATAGACTCTCTGCTTAGAGCTACCATGAGTAAAGCTCTCTGGAGTGACATAGCCTCGGCTTTGTTTTTGCAATCGGTCATCACCAATCGCGCTGGCCGCAACTAATGCCTCTTGTAAATCACCAGCATCTAAAATATGTTTACTATCTTGAGCATGGTTCGCCCAAACACCTGCTAAGCAATCTGCTTGAAGTTCCAGCTTAACCGATAATTTATTGCCCTTTTCCTTACTTAATTGTTGCTTTGCTCGATGAACCTTGGTTGAAATACCCAGTAAGTTTTGCACATGATGACCGACTTCATGAGCAATGACATACGCCTGAGCAAAATCACCTGGAGCCTTATGACGAGACTTTAATTCTTCATAAAAACTGAGGTCAATATAGACTTTTTTATCTGCTGGACAATAAAAAGGTCCCGTGGCTGAGCCAGCCATACCGCAAGCCGATTGTACAGATTGAGTAAATAGAACCAAGCGAGGTTCTTGATAACGTTTGCCTTGTGCTTTAAATAAGGCATTCCAGACATCTTCTGTATCGGCTAATACTACAGATACAAACTGAGCCAGTTGATTTTCACTGGCAGAAGGCTGATACGATTGTTGCGACTGACTGCTATTAGTCTGCGATATTTTTTCGCCCATATTTAAAACAACACTCGGATCAACACCAAAATACATGGCCACCAAAGCAAGAATAATAACCCCAATGCCACCACCACCGGCTTTGCGTCCAAGACGTCTGGAGCGATTATCTTCAACATTACTACTACGCCTACGATTTTTCCATCTCATATTGATTACCTATTGATAGTGTATACTTAGCCCAAGGCCATTTCTTTAATGCGTTGATAGTCTGTTTTCCCTGTGCCTAGTAAGGGAAAATCAGCAATTATATTAATATTTTTAGGGACATTCAGTTCACTAATGGCATTCTTCTTGGCAAAGGCTGATAGTGCTTTTCTTTGTGCCTGTTCATAAGTGGTAAACAAAACCAATTGTTCGCCCTTGGCACTATCCGCAATACTGATCACCGCATGCTGCTCATCTGGCCAACACTGGCTGGCCATATCTTCTACCATGGATAAGGACACCATCTCACCACCAATTTTAGCAAAGCGCTTAACTCGCCCCTTAATGCGAATAAAATTATCCTCATCAATATCGACAATGTCTCCCGTATCATACCATCCTTGACCCAATTCAGAGTCTGTTAATTCCAAAACACCGGGCTTATCATTACGAAAATAACCTTTCATAATATTTGGCCCTTTGACAAAAAGTTGCCCTCCGGTATCAATGCCGGGTATCGCTTTTAAATGATATTCCATACCCGGTAATAAGGTACCCACACAGCCGGTTTTGTACTCCAAAGGCGTATTCATTGATATGACGGGACTGGTTTCTGTTGCCCCATAGCCTTCTAAGATCCTTAAACCAAATTTTTCAGCATATAATAAGGCAGTTTCCCTTTGTACCGCTTCAGCCCCAGCAAACACATAGCGAACACTGAAAAAGTCATAGTTATGAGCAAATTTTGCATAGCCTTTAAGAAAGGTATTGGTACCAAATAACATGGTTGCATTAATGTCATAGGCCACTTCTGGAATAATGCGATAATGCAGTGGTGATGGATATAAAAAGACTTTCATACCATTTAATATGGCCACTAAGGTCGCCGTGCTTAAACCAAAGGAATGAAATAAAGGCAGGGCATTAAGAATGACATCATTTTTATTAAAATCAATTTTAGTGCCTAATTGAATGGCATTACTAATAATATTTTTATGACTTAACACCACCCCTTTAGGTACACCCTCTGAACCGGAGGTAAACAAGACCACCGCCGCATCATCTGGCTGAACATCCTGCCATTGATGGGCATAGAAAATCCGTGGCACAAGACTGCATAACAGACCATAGAGCTTATCTTGTCCCGTTACTTTTTGTGGCAAGTCTTCTAAATAAATCAATCGAACTTGCTTGGCTAAGACACTTGCTAAGTCATCCATGTTCGCCACTTGAATAAAGCGTCTTGAGGTATAAACGGTGGTTATTTTAGCCGTTTCAATAGCCGATAAAAGCCCTTTTTGCCCAGCGCTATAGTTGAGCATAGCAGGTACTCTAGCCAGACTTTGTAAGGCTAAAAAACTCACCACTGTGGTATTCGTATTGGGTAATAATAACCCCACCACATCCCCTTGTTCAGAATCATTAGCCATTAAACGAGATAGAATACTGGTTTTTAGTAAGACTTGACGATAATTTAAAGGCTGGCGTTCAATATCTTCTAAAATAACCTGTCCTGCACCGTGAATATCCCGTGCCTTTAATAATTTATCCATTAAGGTAATATGATTATTTGTGGTGGCATAGATCATATTAATCATGATTTGCTTTAGGACTTTACCTGCCTCCATACGTCTGGCACGACCCACAATACTGTCATCAATCTCAATTGTCTGTGGTGGTAGAATAGTCAATTTTATTTTAGGGAAAAACTGGCGATGCTCAATACCTTTTAGGCGACTAAAAAAGGAACGCTGAGCACCATCAATACGAATAGGCAGAACCTTAGCACCTGATTTTAAAGCAATCAGACCGGGACCATCATAGATTTTCATCAAGGTTCCCGTGACGGTGATCCGCCCTTCGGGGAAAATAACAGAACGTCGATCCTGTTCTAATTCTTTGATAAAGGACTTAATAGATAATGGGTTGACAGGATCCATAGGAAACAGGTGGACAATGTTACCAAAAGGTTTTACCCACCATTTTTCAGCCATTTGGGTATTAATTGCATAGGTTAGTCGATCAGGCAGAAAAATAGTTAATAAGACCGCATCCAGCAACGACGTATGATTAGCCACAATCATGACTCGCTGACCCGCGTTATGATAGTTTTCTATACCCTCAACATCTACCCGAAAAAGGAGTTGTAAAATAAAGCGTATTATTTGCTTTGCTATTGCCATGATGTAGCCCTTTAAAAAAATCTAGGATTGTATGCATAAGAATAATTAAACGTTGTTCAATTGTCAATTATTACCATGAAATAAGTTTATACTCAATACGCTTAAATCTAAATACATCTGTTGAACCGTAGCTAAAAAGTAGGGGTAATACCCCCTATTTGCATCACTTGCCCATCACATAGCTTCATCATCACACATCTTTTTTTGTTCATAAGCAATCATATCATCCAAAGTCCTACCTGGTTCATTCAGGTAATGTTCCTGAGACATTATATGAGAATTAATTCTATCCAGTCGAAAATTTCTGAATGCTTGCCGAGATTCACACCACGCACCGAGCGTCCAGACTTTTCCCCAAAAAAATAATCCCAAAGGCCAGATAATACGCTCTGATCTTGTTCCATCCGCACGCCTATAAACTAAAGTAACTTTATTACAATGCTCTATCGCATTACGTAAGTCACTCATAGTCGTCGCAACCTCTGTAGAAATTTGCACCATGGGAGAAAATAACCGTGCCTGATCGAGCTTTCCTTTTAATGCATCAGGCAACACTGTTTCAACTTTACTCAATACAGATTGTGCCGCTTTTGCTAATTCAGTATCTGACCAGCTCTGGACAATGCGTGCGCCCAGTGACAACGCTGTTAACTCATTTTGAGTAAACATCAAAGGTGGCAAATCGTAGCCACGCCTCAGCACATAGCCGATGCCAGCTTCACCTTCAATTGGTACACCAGACATCATTAAATCCTGCATATCTCTATATATTGTTCGTTCAGACACTTCAAGTACTTGTGACAACCAAAATGCAGTGGTCACTCGACGTGAACGCAAAAACTGAACAATTTGAAATAATCGATCAGCACGACGCATCAGCGGTCATTAAGCTCCATGATTATACATTTATCAGGTATCCAGTTATCAGATATTCATTTAACAGGATTTCTTATCATAAGTAATCAGCATCAAAGAAGCACCCTGAGGATCACTAATAACACAGAATCGTCCAACATCAGGAATATCTTGAGGTGCCAGCATAACTTTTCCACCCAGCTCTTCTGCCTGTTTTGCACTGGCTTCTACATCATCAACTGTTACATAAGCACCCCACATTGGTGGCATATTACCCGCTTCAGGCGGTGTACCCATGATACCCGCTACTTCTTGTCCATCTTTCTTAGCCATAGTATAGCCCATGTCACAATTCGCCATATCTTCCAACACCCAACCAAATAATTTTCCATAAAAAACTTTTGCTGCGTTCACGTCTGTGGTCATTAACTCGTTCCAACTGAAGGAACCATGTTGTTTCATTGCATCACTCATTATTATTCTCTCTTTTTTATTTAAAGTCTAAATACCATATCATAGTCCTCCTGACAGCCTAATGTCAGGAGAGATGAAACAAAGGAAAATTGTATGTAAGTATTAAATATACTAACTCCTCCCTTTTCAGTTAGTTTTTCCACCTGCTTATTGCTAAGCATCAGGATTCAAATCACCCTGAACAAATTCCAAGATATCACCTGGCTGACACTCTAAAATATAACAAATTTTCTCCAGTGTGGAGAAGCGTATCCCCTTAACTTTACTGTTTCGTAGTAGCGATAAGTTTTGCTCAGTGATACCAATTTTAGCGGCCAGTTCTTTGCCACGAATCTTACGCTTAGCCATCATGACACCCAGATTAACAACTATAGGCATTGATATCCCCTAGACAAACTGCTTGTTTTCGTTTTCGAGCTTGCTACCTCTAACTAATAGATCACTCATTACCCACAGTATCATCGCCAGTGCTATTATTTTAAGTTCATTACTCCCAAAGTAAACAGAAAGTATTTTTTGGCCAGCAGGATGATTGATTGATAATAGTACACTGGAAATAGTGAGGTGTATGATCTTGGCAAGTGCCTGTATGAACAACAAAATTGAAAATAGTCTTAGATCGCGACTATTACTATAGTTAAAGAGCTGTCCTTTTGCGAAGTTAAAGAATGCACGGCGTAAAAAATAGAGACCGGCCAAACCAATGGCAATATAAAGAGCAGTCAAAAACCATAAACTGTACCACTGCATATCCGAGACAGTCTGCCATTGTATTGGCAGAGTGATATTACTTCTAGCTATTTCGGCAAATTGATCAATATTGATTAGAAAATACAGGGCGACAATAGGGCTTGTAATAAGTATTGTCATGCTGCTGAAGGCAATTATCTGTGAGAATAGTCGTGTCATATAAGTTCCACTTGACATAGTTGTTTTGAGATAATATATTATCGTTTTACAATAATTATATCAAGAAATATCATACCCATGAATATTCGTTTACTCATAACCAGTTTTGTTATCTTGTTATTGGCTCTGCATACACCCAGCGCTAGCGCACTGACAATGAAGCAGGTTTTTGACATCTGCCACTCATCCTCCAGCGAGTGCAGTAATCACCCAATGATTCAGTCTTATATTGGTCAAGCATTTGACCTGCTCGCAACACTCAACGAACAGATGGATTATCTGGGAAAAATGTGTTGCAAGAAGACAAAAGAGTTATTTGATGTGCCGGCTATTATTCACTTTATGGAGCGATGGAGTGAGCAATACGCCTCGGATAATGCAATGTGGGTGTTGATGCGTTACTTTAAAAAATATGGTGACTGTCAGCTATGAATAAATTGCTAATGATTTTACTTATGTTGAATATCGTTGGGTGTAGCCACAAAGCGATATATGATACATTGCGCCTAGATGAGCGTAATCAGTGCATTAAAACGCCACCGTTTAGTTATTCTAAATGCATTGAACGTACAGGAAAACCGTACGAGGTATATAAGCGTGAGCGCAAAGAGATAATCAGGTTCAGAGATACGCAAACAGATTGATGAGCGACAATATAGAGGTTCTTTTGTAACCTTTTTTAATGTAGTTATGTGCTTCAACAATTTGTTCTAACTGATAGCTTTTATCTATATGTCGCTCTTAATTTATTGGATTCCACTCACTTTTTTAGGGAGAGTGTAAGTCTTTAGATTTTAATTTTAAGCCAGATGGGGCTAAGACATTCAGATATATCCCAGTATGAATTGTTAGTTTTTTATAGAAGAGGCAAGATTAATAAGCTCAATCAAGAGTTCTTTATTAAATGGTTTTGATAAATAATAGTCATTGACATGTTGGCTTTTCAGTTGACAAGTAGATTCTTCTAGTGAGGTTAAAAAAATAATCGGTGTGTTATCATAGCCAGATGTATTCCGTATTTTTGTACTGGTTTCCAAACCATTTATTCCCGGAAGACAGATATCCATTAAAATAATATCAGGGTTCACCAAGCATAAGCATTTTAAACACTTTTCACCACTATCAACAAAACTTAAGTCATATAAATTACCAAGAAACTCTTTAACAACAAACTGGTTTATTGGTTCATCATCCACTGATAGCACACGTATCATTCTACTCCCGCCTCTAATTGATTCATGGTATATTGATTAAATAACATAATTATTAAATATGAAATTTGTATGTCATTATTTGTTATGTAAGAGTACCAATTTTTTATTATGTAAGAGAAGATAGGTCGAAATAGAAAAATAATTCCTGTGGAAATTGAGTTCATAGAAAATGCCTCCTTCTAGCTAAAATAAGGTTGAGCAAATAGTCTATAGCATAGCATGACTAAAACCATACATAGTCTGTATTAATAGGTATCAAAATGTACATCATGGGTAATCGATATTAAATGGTCAATTAAGCGCTTCTAAATGGGGGTTATCATGGCAGCATAAGCTTTTAGTTAGTCTTGATATAGTTAACTGCCCCCCACAGAAGACCCCATTTCCCGCATTCATTATTAGCTTAGTGAATATATGCATAATGATTAACGGAAGCGTTAGAGGGTAACTAAAAAGAACTTATTTGCGAAATAAATCAATTAACTCCTGAGCTGTGATTTTTCCATTTTTATCTATATCGGCTCGTTCAAAGTCCCATTTTTGATACTCTTCCACTGTCATTCCTTTCTTTTTTGCTTCCTCAGCGACATCTTCGTCTGAACCACTCTTTAGATATTCGTTATAGTCAATATAGCCATCATGATTTTTATCCATATCCTGATGGGCAGCTATTAACATGCTGTCTGAAATGAGAGCAGTACATCCACTAAATATTCCACTAAAGAAAATAGTTAACACTATTGTTATATTATTTTTATGCATGATTTTTCCCTTATGTAAACCTAAATAGATCAGTTGAATCGTAGCGAGAATGATCAGAGTGCTGTAGATACAAGGAGTTACAGGTTATTTTGACTTTATTCGTGGTCACTCTACGGGTGAAGTCAAAATATTCTGCAAAGCCTTGTAGATTCAGTGCTATGGACATTCGCAATAGGTTCAACTGATTTATTTAAGATAAAGTAAGCCTATGTGATTTATGGGTTCTGTGGCGGTAATTATTTTGTTCTCAACAATTTATCACTAAAAAATGCCAGCGTAGATATTATTGCGCTTTTTGTTGAGAGAGGTTTGTAGAGCACTGTTTGTGTTTTTTTAGATCATTTAATGCCACTATTCGATTGTTTGCACTTTTAATGGCATCATTTTTTTCCATATAATTACCTACTCCAAAATCACCTAAAATAGCCAATACATCTTTCCCACTAAATTCACTTTCTTTGTTAACGTATTCGATAAAACCTTGCATTTTTGCTAACTCAAGATTAATTTCCCTACATGTCATAGTTTCATATTCATAGGATGATAATATGCCTTGACGACCATAATTTTTAGTTGCACAACCTTGTAAAAAAACAATTCCGAGTGTTACGACTATTGTTAAAATTTTCATTGTATTCTCCCAATTAAAGATACTAAAAACACATAATAACTGGTAAAGTGATATCAAATATATAAGGAAGATGTTTAGAACTGTATCAAATTGTATGGCGTTAATAATTATTATTTTGGCAAGAAAATTGTGAAGCGGGCACCACCAATCGGAGAGTCATCAATAGCAATACGGCCGTTATGTGTGTCCATAATTCTTTTAGCAATTGCTAACCCTAAGCCATGACCACCACTTAAGTGACTACGACTTTCATCGATTCGTGAAAAAGGTTCAAAAATACGCTGGCGATCTGGTTTGGGTATACCAACACCATCATCATCAATATGAATCATAATGTCTTTTTTTGTTAACTCTATAATAATATTGATTTTATGCTGACTATATTTACAGGCATTACGCAGTAAATTATGTATTACTCTGGTCATATAATAAGAGGAGCATCGTATATTAAG
>Ga0256831_1001579_pt1 | contig 12014 bp, 6 predicted proteins | sample 132544metaG_FD_189087 | JGI IMG/M metagenome (GOLD analysis project Ga0256831, IMG submission 189087) | Hydrothermal vent microbial communities from Lau Basin, Pacific Ocean - 132-544 | ecosystem: Environmental > Aquatic > Marine > Hydrothermal vents | place: Pacific Ocean: Lau Basin | collected... | reverse complement strand
GATAATAAAGCATTCCAAGCTGTATCGTTCCAACAACGCAAGACAGGCCCCTGGTAGGGATTGCGAGAGCCATAATAAACACTTGATACTCAAAGTTTGTAGTGGCAACCAACCCCATAAGCCCGTTGACCATATCTGTAAACGTGATTCCTCCATATTTTGATGATGCACCACCTGGTCCAATATGGGAGAATGCTATATCAATGGCAACAGCTCTCGCATCTACGCCAGTTGCAACAATCTCTCCAACTCCGATTGATGTTGGAGCAAGCAGCGAGAACCCAGTGTTTTTTGCACCATCTATATCGATGTCCACTATACAATATCCATTCTGGGAAACCACATTTGTGGTATCGACCAAAACCAGCCCGTTTTCGAACGAAATGTCTGGAGTTCCTGCAACTCCGTTTCCTCTGACGCTTCTAAAGCTAAAGCCTATGCTTCCGTAGTCGGACATTATTGCGTTGTTTGTAAAAACATCAGCTAGGTAGAATCCATCGCCGTCGAATCTGGCAGTATACATTAGCGCAGTTGGAGTTGCAGCAAAAAACTGAGGTGCGAATTGGGAATAAACAGCATATCTTACAAGAGTTTCATAGGTGTCTGAGTATTCGCCAACATGAATATGGGGGTGAGGCTCTATTTTTAGGTCGCTGAACCACCCTTGCATCATTGGCAATGATGGTTTTCCAAATGTAACAAAATCTGGAGTCGTTATATTTACCCCATTTACTCCAACTGCTAAGAAACTTCCGTCCTGGATTAAGCCTTTTACTTCAACCTTCTTTCCAGTGTCTTTGTCTATAGCCACCCCGGTTACTTCAACTGAAGATACTATATACACTTCGCCTTCTTTTGCAAATTCTGATGCGGCTGTTATGTCCAAGGTTAGCTTTGATTTTCCGCCACTGTCTTTTGTTATATCAACAATACCTTCACCGCCAGATTCAGACTTATTGAAAAACACTATGTTGCTATAAATAAGCTGTCCTTCAATGTATGCAGTCACTTCTCCTCCAGACAGAGAATTGTTGACCATTGAATAATAAAAATTATCCAACACTGTAAACAGTGTTTTCTTGTCGTCTCTAGTTCCTCTTGGTGTATCAACCCTGATGGTGCCAGTTGAATAATTAACGGTGACTACATCGAAATGTATATTACCAACCCAATCAGGTATGTCTATGATAAACTCCAGACGCTTTTTCTTTGTTTTGTCTGTTGTATTCCTTCTTACACTTTTTGAGTTGGCGTTGATATCGTGAACAACGGTATAGTTGGTCTCCCCCTCCTCAACCAAGACAGGTTCAGACACAATATTAAGACTAAACTCTCTAGGGGCACCATCCTTTGTTAACTCTGTTCCACTTAAAACTATCATGCGACTATTCCTCTACAATTATTTCTTGCTGCAGCTTTCTATGTTTGCTCCAGCCAACAGACGCCTCGACAAATAGAGAATCTAGCACCTCAATAGGCCTCATCGCAAGAGTAAGATACTTGTCTATGACTTTGTTTCGTATCTCGTATTGAGGAGTGTTGATACATTTATCGTCAAGACACATATGTGGCTGACAGAAAGGCGGGACATTTGTTTGATACAGTTCGTGATATGGTGAGCACAGCCCCATCTCTACATACTTACAGCATTTCATATTTTTTTCTGAGTCAAATATTGGAACCTCTGCATCAAGCTCCATTTGGTACGGAAAGATTGACTCTGGCAATTTTACTGTGTAGTACTCAGACTTATCTCCTATCAATGATGTGATATCATCTATGTCGAAGAAACTGCTTTGCTCATTAACGACAGCTTCTTCTGTCAAATAAATCATTTCATCTTTGGCTTCAATTAAAGACGTGTCAAGCCTTGTAACGTCTAGCCCTCTTTCGCTCAAAACGCTAGCGGTACTGTCGTCGATTACAAACCCGTAATATATCTGTTCATTTGTTGTAAGGTTTGCCCCTGACGTTTCCATTCTGGCTATTTCTGGCGGGAAATCAGTTCTGTAAGGCATGTAGTATGGAAGTATTGTTGCTGAGTTCTTGTGTGATATGATGCTTATTCTCTGGTTGAACACAAACACATCAATATACATAGGAGAAATAACTACTGGGCTCTCTACTGACTTTCTTTCGCCCATATTCACAAAAATATCTATATCAAACTTTGCGACAAAATCTTTGATTTCCACATATTCCCTGTATTTGCTACCTACATTCACCTTGTGCGATACAGTTACCTCATCATTCTCTGAAGACGCTACATTATATTTGACATCATCAACGTACAGAAAGCCGTTTCTTATTTCATTGAACTTTATTTCTACAAAGTGTTTAAACGTCAGTCCTCCGTCAAATTTAGCGCAAAACATTTCAGAGTACATTGGGCTTGCGGCGGTTTGGAAGATTGAATACCCAGCGGCGCCAGTAAACCCAAGATACGGATGGAAGAATTTCTTGTGAGGCACAAATGTAGCAAAACCGTGCTTGTTTTTGATGTATGAGTTGTATTTGTAAGTGAATTGCCTCATCTTAGAGCCTTATTATAAACCAAATTGAGTATTAGCAACAACCGAGGCCTTATCTGAGCACTCTGCTTTCACTGCGACCATGTCGTCTTTTATCCCTCTGAGAGCAAGCCCTACGGCATTGTATTCGTTAACAAACAGCATCATATCCTCAAGTTTCTGTGCTGTATCAGCAGCAAGGCTATTTATTGATTGAGACAACTCTCCAGTCAGACGCTCAAATTCTGTAGCAGATGTAAATGTAACGCTCATTACATCAGCCATTAGAGACTCAAGCCTTGCATCCCTACTTGAAACTCTTTCAAGTTCGGCAACAAGGTCTCTAAATCTTGCAACAAAGTTTGATGCCGTGGTGTAGATTTTGTCAAACTCTTCTGCATAGAATGCATAGTTCTCTATCTCTTTCTCCACCTGGGCAATCATATTTTCGGTATTCTGGATGAGCTCTTGCTGCGTATCGTTGACCTCTTTGATGTCCTCGATAATCGTCTCGTCGTCTGCAACACGTTGCAAAAGCACATTGATTTGTTCTTTTTGTGCACGCATCGTATTGATTAGACCAAGAGCTTCCCTTAGCGACGCCTCCATTGTGTTGATTTTTCCGGTGATGTCGATGTCTCTCAAGTGCTGCAACATTGCTTTGTAGCCATCTGCGACTGACACTTGGAACATAATCATGTCTGCTACGTTCAAGGCTACACCGGACGAGCCGCCTCCAAGACCCTTTACTAGCTTATCGGATTCTGCATCGATTGCACCGAGCAACCCATCCATTCTTCCAGCAATCTGGTCGAACCTGCTCTTGACCTCAACAAGAGATGTGATGAACTTATCAATTCCTTCGTTCTCAATAAGTCCAGTTACGACAGCGTAGTTGTCAATAAATCTCTTTATCTTTTCTCCGTCCGCATTGTCAACCTGTCTTCCAGAAAGAACGTCAACAAGCGCCTCTACTTTTCCTTCTAACTCTATGAGTCTTTCTTCTGTGATGCTCATTCTTCTTCTATTCCTTTCCAATAAATTTTATTTTTGTTGGCCTTACGAATGATGCCTTTGCTGAGATTGATTTCGCCGATACGGAGATTTTTTGACGCTCTTTTTTCCCTGCTGACAGGGTTATCTTTTGGCTTTTCATCAATCTCCTCCTATTGTGAAAGTTCTATTTCTGGCTCTTATCTTTGTGTGGTGCGTTCCGGCTGATATCTTCTTTGCCTTACCTGTAATTACACCTATTTTTGCTTCTCCAGAAGAAGCCGACAGGGTTGTTCCAGTCGCAGCGCATTGCTCGGAATCATAAGATTCAGGCATTGGATTTACGTAATATATTGTATCAAAAATTTCTAAAATGCATGGGGATAGATTTACGGGCACAATCTCGTATATTCCGCTTCCGATATGAGAGAACTCATTGTCTCCTAGCTTAGACATATTTATGTCATATGACGATGGGGACAGCTGCAAGTCGCTCCTTTTTTTACCATCGTAAAGAAAGAATCTTTTCTGGACGTCTCCTTTTCTGTGTACGCTCATTGCCCTGCCTGCAACAACAAAATAGTATCCGATTTCACCGGCAGGAACTACTGTCTCCTTGAGCGTATCAGTCTTTTCTGTAAAAATGACGTCTACTTCAGAAAAGATGCCAGATACATATTTAAAAATATGCACCTCGCTATCTTTTTTTGCGATAACGGCAAAAGTGTCACCTTTTATCTCTCTTATGCACTGTAGAAGTTCGCACACTAAATCACCTTATATGTTTTTCCTACTACCAATACCCCGTGTACAGTCTCTGGTAGGACTTTATAGTAGATTCCATAGCCTGTGTCATCCATATACCCAGAGTCAACGACATTCCCATTGAAATCTTCAAGTCTGTATTCTACCTGGCGACCAGACGTTTTGTCTTTTGCATATGCCAAAGTGCATCCTCTTGGCTCTCCTACCTTCTTGACAACAAGACTGTCTGCCGCCTTGAAAATGTAGAAGCTGTCAGGCTGCTCTACCGTGTACGTATAGAAGAACATTTTGTCATATGCGTGGTCCATAGGAGCGTTTACAACCTCTTCGTAGCCGTCTCTTGAGAGCCTATGAACAGATATAATCGGGACTTCTCCATGGTTCGAAACACATCCTACAACAATGGAGTCTCCAACCTGAATGTCATCTTCGCTGTCGTCTCCTCCAGGAACAAACACATTCTCTTCTGCCTCAAAGAACACGCCAGCAGTGTTGATAATGTATGCTTTTACAGTATAGTCACCGGGTCTGAGCAGCTCGAACTCTATTGAGCGAACAGACGGGTCGGTGTAATCTTGATACAAGATGTTGATAAGAGCGATATCTTCTTTTCCTGTAACGCTTACAACCTTTTGAACAACAGTTGATTTGTACACAATCTGCCAAAGAATCTCTGAAATCTCGTCGCCGTTTGTCACATTTAGCGCTGCCGTATGCTTTCCAGTATTTGGGTCAAAAGAAACAGCGATATCACCTTCAATTGTTTTGAAGTTAGGAACAGCTTTTTCATATTCAGTTGTAACAGCCTCATTTGTAGTTGAATCAACACCCTCTGCAACAACCTTGACAACGCGCTCTGGAAGCGTTGACTGCCCAGGAACAAGCGTGATGACAGGGATTGACATGTCAGTAACTTCACGGACCATCTCGTCATCAACATAGAATGTCAGTTTCTGCGGTGTGAATTTGCTAGAATAGAACATGCTTAGAGTGATAGAGCCGTCTTTGATTCCGCGTCCTCTAGGAGAGAACAGTGCAAGATGTTCCTCGATTGAAAAGTCTTCCATTTCAATAGGAGAATAATCTTCTCTCTCATCAACATGGAAGTATGCTGTATCTGAGAATGTGACGCCAAGAGCGTTCTCTCCTCCAACAACAAGCTCGTAATCTCCTGCAGTGTTGTACACAAGTTCAAATGGCTGAACAAAGGAATCGCCCTGTTTGTAATATACGGCTGTGACGTTGTTCTGCATAAACACGTATTCTTCTTCAAAAGTTGCAAGCTGTGTCGGGGCCACAAAGATTGGCGTATAAGAAATGCTCTCGCCCTCTTTTACTGAAACATGGCTGTTTTGCAATATATAATCACAAGTACCCTTTTCTGTTAGTTCCACATCAGCAAGAACAAGAGCCTCTCCATTGTAGCCTAGAACGGATGTCCCGAGATAATCATGTGTTGATGTTCTTTCTCCATCGTCTGCCCAAGCTGCAACAAGGATTTTTGCATCCTTTGACAGGTTCTGATGCAAATCCAAAATGTCTACTGGCGAATACTGGAATCTTCCGTTTTCGTCAGTTTTTTTAACATCAGACCACTTTACTATTCCATTGGGTCTATCTACAATACACACCTGAACACTATTATTTGCCGTTGGTAGCCCATTCAATATTGTTTTGCCTGCTATTGTAATCATCTATTTTTCCTTGACTGTGTTTATGTATGTAATTTTACCGAGTTGGAGCAAAAAACCTTATAAACAATCTGCTGTGCTTGCGCCATCTCTGCTTACTATTTACCGTTTTTTGCTTCGCTTGGCACCCTTCGTCTTCCCTTCAAGATGCTTGGTTGCGTCATAGAACCCGATGAACGGGTCTAGGTCGATTCCTATGTTGAGCTTCCCTGCCTGAGAGTTTGTCAAGAGCTGCTTAGACGCCATTAGTTTATTCTTCACATCAGATATCGCCTTTGGCGTCAGAGGCACATGGATTGCAAGCTGGTCTCCATCGTAGTCCATATTATGACCTGGCTCAACCTCTGGGGGGACGTGCATGACATTCCCGCTGGCAATCTTTGCATAGTGTCCTGTCATGTTGTGCTTATGCAGCGAAGGCGCCCTGTTGATGACGACAGGAACCTCTTTCATTACCTGATGTAGCACGCTCTCTGCAGTTGGGTGCTTCTTCTCAATCATCTCCTCTGCCTCGTGGGTTGGTATACCCATTTGGCTCATCTTTCTCTTGACGTGCGGCTCAAACGATTTCCAAGCCACGAACTTCGGAATCTCTACTTGGTCTATGCCAAGACTCTTGTTATGAGGGACAACGACAGCACGCCCAGACGTGAACACCTTGTTTTTTAGTATCTTCTGATGCCAGTATGATGTCTTCGGGTTGCTTCCTCCAACAATATCCAGCATGGACTTCACATCACGATTCTTTAGTTTCGGGTCTGCCGGTGGATTTGTTCCGTACAGCCCACCAACATGTTGTTGTATTTCATGCTCAAGCCCTGCAACAATCCTGTTTTTATGCTCAGCTTCTTTTTCATCTGCAGGAAGCATTTTGCTGTTCTTTATATCTTTGAGAGTATTCGCTGCCCTGATTATGGTTGAGTAATGTTCATTTACGTCGTGTTCAATTATCCCTCCACCTGGGAGCTTTCCTGTTGGCCTTACAACAGGCGGCAGCACTGGGACTTTTGAAATCAGCATAACATCAGATGGTGTTTTTCCAAGCGCATCTATTTTCTTGAGAGCCTTGATTGCCTTTACTTTTCTATCAGCCTCATCTGGTCTCTTTGTGTTTTTCAGTTCAGCCTTCAATCTTTTAATCTCTTTGACTGGGTTTACATTAACAAGCTTCTCCTTGATTGCTGACAAGCCACCTTTCTGTATGTGCTTGTCAAGCTCTGATTCTGACATCCCAACAAGCCCTGCAACATGCTTTTTGTATAATGGGTTGATGATATGCGTACCAAGGTCTATATGACCATAATCTACGCCATCCTTACCAAAAATCTTCTGGTCGTAAAGGCCTCCTTCGACAGGAGTAAGCGTATTCCTTTTCAACCCATGAGGCTCTCTTACCTCTCCTGCACTTATTTTTTTGACATCACTATCTGTCATAGGAATGAACATTCTTTTTCCATTCTCATTCTTCACGTTAATGTTCATCTGCTTCAGAAGATGGAAAAAGTTCTGTCTTGCTGTTTTTTCCTCTGGTGGAGGAGGAGTTCTCCCCTGCTCAAATGCAGAAAACCACTCTTTGTTTCTCTGCGACCTGATGGTTGCCGCCTCTCTCAGGAAGTCTCTTGCGTCATGTGCTAGCAACGCATTGATTTCCATGTTTGAGATACTTGCAGCGGATTCTTTGCCTCCCTTTTTAGGTTGACCAAGCATATCTGTTGCACCATGCCCAGTTGCAGAATATGTCCCTTCACCCTGCTTGAACAGCTTAAGGACATTGTACGGGGCTACGAACACCTTTTGTTTTAGCTCAATCTTTCTCTGCGGGTCGTAAATCTTGTGATAAAGCTTTACATCATGCTTCTTTGCCTCGTTTTTCGCAAATTCTGTCAAATCAAACGGAACATAATGTGGAAGCACGTACTGCTTGCCTGTTTTCTCTGAAACAGCCGTAAGAGCTCCTTCTATAAGTTGTGCTGGGTTTTGTCTTGATATGACACCCGCACCGCCAAGGATGATATCGATAGGTTTCCCTTCTTCGTCTCTTGGCATCTTATCGTCTGGGATGACAGCAGATATAACGCCCTTATTGCCGCTTCTTCCTGCAACCTTGTCTCCTACCTGCAAAGGCGCCTTGTATTCGGCTATGATTCTGTGTTTGTTTCCTTTTGATGCTATGCTTGTTACTCTCCCTTGATTGTCATACTTCCATTTTTCAACAACAGGGACCATCCCGCCATACAGCAACTTCTTTACTTTGTCGTTAGCAAATCGAGCTTCTTGTGGGTCCATTTTCCTAAACCCAAGAGACACAGGCTCATCTTTCGCAACAGTCTCCCCTTCACGAAGAAATCCACGTTCGTCATATTTGTCAAGGTCAATCTTCTTTGCAATTTCAGGAAACATTGTTGCGAACTTCTTTTTGTCATAGACTGTATCGCTGGAATCGACATCAAATTTTGCCGAATGCACGGATGTCAACTTCTTTGCTCCGCTCTCTGATACAACGAATGCATCGTTTCTGGTGCCAGGATACATCATCCACGCGGCACGTAGATTTTTGCCGAGAGCAAGCTTTCCTCCCCTTGTGAAGTTTGAGTCTGCAAGCGGCTGCCCTTTTTTCACCTTATCGCCTGGCTTTACAATTGGCGTATGCTTCAAGAATGTTTTTGTATTAAGCTGTATTGGCTTTGCAGAGAAGTCTTCTTTGTATGTCTTTCCGTCTGAACCTTTTATCACAATCTTGCCAGCCTTGTCGTCAACACTCTGAACAACGCCGTTTACGGCAGCCTTTGGCAAATGCTTTTTCCCTATCTCTTCAAGAAGGCTCTTTCCATTTTTTGAGGCAAGCTGGACAGGGTTGACATCTGGCTCGGCTAGCGGCAATGCTTGTGTTATGTGCTTTGACGCCATCAGGTTTCTTGTCGGGTCGTTTGCACTTATCAGTGCTAGTGAGTTCATTGCCGGGCCATACATATCTTCTGGATGCGTCAGTTGGTAATCAGCATCCTTGATATGACCAACAACAATTTCATCTCCATGCCTTATACCAACTTTTCCGTTCTCTTTTACATCAGGGAATGCGACCTTCTTGCCCCACAGGTGTCCAACCTGCTTTATCTCTTCCTTACCAGTCCTGAGGTTCTTCACCCTAATTGCAGGGTTTCCTTCTTTATCAACATGCGCACCATGTGTTGTGCTCAGAGTAACGCCGGTCTTTGCTCCTTCAGGTGACTTGATAGGGTCTATGAACCCAAGTTGCGACATATGCAAAGAGCGGACAGCTGGAGTAATCATTTCAGCAGAAGATATTCCTCCCTCACCTACGGGTGTTATGTCGCTTGTGTTCTGGACAATCTGCAACGGGTTATACTCTTCCGGCATTCTTGAAATGGCACTTGTTGTGACAAATGTATGCGCCGCATCCTTCAATGTTGGGTTTTTCACAACGTCATCAACGGTAACTTTCTGGAACGGGTTAGAGAGCTTGAATCTCATTTTGCCCTCTGCTTTTCTAAGCTCCCTGTTAACCCCTTCTGCTATCAGCTTTTCTGGAGTGACTACCTTTTTGAACATCAGGTTTTCTTTGTCATCCTCTTTTTCTTCTCCACGCTTGACAGCTACGTTTTTCTTAACTGAAAGCAGAATTGTATCTTTGTTCACATTGTCAACAGGCTTTCCAAGCGTTATTTTCGTCACACTTGGGTCAAGTTTTGATTTTGAGAAATACTCCCGTATCTTAGGATACAGCTCCTCTTTTGGAGGTGTTATGTCTGAACCGATAATACCAAGCGACTGGGCCATCTTTACAGCAGTTGAATACTCATCGGACTTCTGTTTTATTGTGTCTGTGACGCCCTTTCCCAGAGTCTTCTCTATCTCTTTGTCTGATGCCCCAAGGATTTTTGCTACATCATACGCATTAAATCCCCTTGTTCCGATGTGGATTTTCACATTGTCAGACTCAGATGGAGAAACAACCTTTAGAGACCTTCCACCGGCAGTATTAAGCATAGTCTCTACATCGCCAGACGCTTTGTTTAACGTATAGGCCCCAGGCTTAAGTCTTATCTGATTAGGAACGACATATGTGTTCCCGTTTACTATCATCCCGCCTTTTTTTGTGTACTGTGGAACATCCCCGATAAATACGCCCTTTTTTGAACTGATAACGTCTCCTGTTTCTTTGTTTACGATATCAATATCAGCTTTGTATCTTCTCGATACGGTTCCTCTCCTGTTTACAGCATCTGCCACGTCATGGTAAGTTGCATCTTTGTCTGCTGCTCGCACATTCTTATAGACAATAGACTGATTCTTCCCATCTATCTTTCTTCCCTCGAATAGTTTCAAAATCTCTTCGTGGAGCGCATTATTCATCTCTTCCGGCGTTCTGTTAAGTGGAGTCATCAAGTCACCTCTTCTTGCTTAGTCATGTTTGCTGCTCATATATTTCCGCGTCTATTATAGCACCGCATTCGTCTGTATACGATTGGTTCGTCTGGAATCGTATTTTAATATAAATCTCACCATCTTCGTTCGCATTCTCCTTGATTTCAGCAGTCACAACAGGGTCTCCGAACGGAGTGTTCCACCAGTTTCCATAGTAAATCTTCATTGCGGACTGCACTCTCTTTACAAAATCGTAGTCAACGAGCATCCTTGGTGGAGTTACTGGGTTGATGTATTTCTCGGTCTGGTTGACAGTAATTGCAACATAATCCTGTGCGCTGCAACATGGAGCTGCGTCCCATGATGCTTTTAGGATTATATTCAGCACAACAGAATACTCTTTTCCAGGAGTCAATCCAGTTATCGTAGTGTGCGCATATGCACCATATGAGCCTCTATCTAGAGTGTGTCCGAAATTGTCGTCGTTGTATACAACCATTGAGTATGGAGACATGTCTCCTCCGGCTACCCTCTTCACGAGCTTTCCTGGCGTATATCTCTCTGGGCCAACATGGAATTTTATACCGTCGATATACCCAACTACCGGCTCTGCTATTAGCCAGTTGACTTCATTGGATGCCTTTGGTTCAACAAACCTATTGAGGTTCGCAAGGCCAACATATCCGTATGACGCTTTTGCTATTGACGATATCGCCCTGCTTGTGCCATCCATGTCAGCATTGTACTTTTTGCCGGAGATAACATTCTGGATGTTTTTTGGACCAAGCCTTCTTGAAAAGAGCATAACTCTTGATATGTAGGCGTCCGAGAACTCATCACGCCCATTAAACCTTGAGCGACCTATGTATGTTGGGGAAGCGTCATACGACACCCTTTTGGTTCCTCCGGGGCCTCTGGATGTGGTGTAAAACCTTGTTATGTCAATCTTTTTCCCGTTGATATACACATGGTCCTGAATCGAATAGTCTTCCGCTTTTACAATCACTATATCTACCCACTCTCCGATATAGCTCCTGTCGAATTCGTATGTCTCATAATTCCAGGTTCCGTACCCATCAGTCCCCTCTCTCCACTCAATATATACTCTGTCTTCATATATTGTCCAGTTGAACCTCCAGTAGGCAGCATTTCCTATATTTAGACGCACTCCAGGCTCAACAAATACTCTAGCGTATGCAGCGTGGACCTCATTTGGAGAAAATCCAGTGTTGATAACGTTGCTTGAGTCTATATGATATGCTCTTTCTGAGTTTTTCAGCGTTGTATTCTGCTCTGGGATATTATCCACGGAAAAGCTAAACAGCTCTGCATCGTCGCATGTGCATTCCATAAGCGCTCCGACAAGCTCGTTATAGTCCACCGTAGTGTTGCCTGCCCCTCCAGTCTCAACAACTTTTGGCATCGGTATAAGATGTTCAGAATACACCTGCATTGGCGCATATCTTGTCGCCATTGCGATACATGCCTCATTCGGCGCATCACAGACTATTTCTTTTCTCCTCCCATCAATGCTAAATGTCTTGGTTATGCCTATGGTATTGCTTTTTGACAGCTTTGCTATATCAGAAGGAGTTGGCTCTCTCTCAAGCACAACAAGGTTTCTCATGAACCCTGTATTTTTGTAGCCATCGCCAGATGCATAGCCATT
>Ga0256831_1001578_pt1 | contig 12016 bp, 8 predicted proteins | sample 132544metaG_FD_189087 | JGI IMG/M metagenome (GOLD analysis project Ga0256831, IMG submission 189087) | Hydrothermal vent microbial communities from Lau Basin, Pacific Ocean - 132-544 | ecosystem: Environmental > Aquatic > Marine > Hydrothermal vents | place: Pacific Ocean: Lau Basin | collected... | reverse complement strand
GAACCACAAATTGTACTCGGCCGCGGGGGTGATGTTGCCCACCGTATTCGCGGCTCCGCCCATGATGGTGCAGTGCTTGACCCAGCCCGCCAGCCGGGGCTCCAGCCGCAAGGCCAGGGCGATGTTAGTCAACGGCCCCAAAGTCACCAACTCGATCTCGCCCGGAGCCTCGCCGAAACGACGAATCAGCTCCGCCACGGCGTTCGTTCCGGCAACAGGTTGTTTGGGCGGCGGATAGTGCATGTTGCCCATGCCATCTTCTCCGTGGAAGAAATGGGCGTGCACTGGTTCCCGCACCAGGGGGCGCGAAGCGCCCAGGTGGACGGGCGTGTCTGTTCGGCAAATTTCTACGGTGTAACGGGCATTGACGCCCCCCTGTTCCAGGGGCACATTCCCCGCGACCACAGTGATAGCGTCAACCTGCACATCGGGCCATTGCAGGGCCATGAGAATAGCCACAGCGTCATCGGAGGCGGTGTCAGTGTCGATGATGAATCGGCGCATAATGTCAATTCCTGCTTATGGAAAGATAGGATGGATAGCTCATATGCATTTTATGAAAACAGCAAAATAAGGTAACTGCTAAGGTCGTTTTCACTTGAATGAACCTGACAGGTTCTTTTGACAACGATTCAGAGCCTTACACGCTTCATTGCTGGCTAAAGACGGCACATTCTACCGCCAACGTTACGAGAACCTGTCAGGTTTGAGTGGGAAAAGACAACCAACTGGCATACGTTAGCAGTTACAAAATAAGAACAATAACAAGCATGACGCTGCTCAGGAAAAAACCCAGGCCCGCCAGGAAACGCGGGCGATATTTGGACAAAAGCGCAGCCAGATTGATTCCCCAAAATGCCACAATCAGCGAAATGAACACAGAAAACAGAAAATCAATAAGCTGAACCGACATGCTCTCATCACTGGCGTCATAAACGCCAAAGATGACGAACGCCCCCAAAAAAATCGCCAGGAGTCCCCACATCAGCAACACACTGCCCACCAGGCCCAGCCAGGGGAAAAGGCGAGGGGCAATCGGTCTCTCTTGGGAGGCATTCACAGCTTTACGCTCAATGTCCACCAGGCCTGCTTTGCGAAAAACATAGTATTGCCGCGCGATACGGAAGGTGAGATAGAACTGGAATATCCCAAAAACGCTCCACCCCAGACCTGTGTCTATCAAATTGGATATCCCTGCCCAGGCCATAGTTACAGCATAAATGACATACATGGAAGGCGTGGTGAAAAGAAACGACATCGCCCCCAACAGGATAAGCATGATCCCCCAGGAGGCGTCAAGGCTGCCATTGGCAATGAGATGCACCACGCCCAAACCAATCAACCACTTGCCCCAAGAACGAATATCTCGCCTCATTACTGCGTTGAGGCCCGCCAGAGCGTCTTCCGCTTTTACAGATACAGGCGCAACTTCCGGCGTCGCCTCTGGCTCCGGTAGCGAAGTAGCATTCTCTTCTGCTGACGTTACCTTCTTCTGAGACGGCTTCCTGACAGGAACCGTACCCTCTGTCATCCAGGTTGGCAGTTTTTCAGCCATAATACCCTCCTAGAAAAACGTTTCGTTTCGCAATCAAAAACAGACGCCCATATTGTATCGTACGCGCCTGACATTGTCGAATAGCTCACGGCAGGGAGGACGCCCCCAAATTGAAACGCACCCATCCCCCGATGAGTAATTCACCGGGGGATGGAAGATCAGGAGGAGTGCAACGAGCGCGCTTTGTCAGGGGGAAACCATGGGCAGATAAAGATATTGCATTGTCGGCGTCGGCGTTGCTACGGGCGTGGGCGTAGGCACCATGCCCGAAGGCAGTGTGTATTCGAAATACATCTCGGGCAGGCAATCCGGGTTTTTGTGCTGACTGCTGGCCAATGCGTAATTAATCTGCGATCCGGCATCTCCGCGCAGCACCCAGCCAAAGTTCTCGGCATTTCCATTGACAAAATCATTGACATCTTTGGTGATGGTGAACCATGTAGCGTTGCGATCGCCACAACTGCCATCATCGCTGCTAAGAGCCAATTTCTGTTCATCGGTGGGCGTTTGCGCTTGATCCTGCGCCCCTTTCGCCCCGGCAACCTCCCAGGGCTGACCAGTGGCGGCCTGCAGCCAGGTCGCCTGCGACTCTTCCCAATCTCTGAGCAGCCGATAGATCTTTGCCGTCATCGTATAGCGAGAGTTGACCGTGTAGATGCCCAGATAGGAAAGGGAAATCTCCGCTTTTTCGGGGAGCATCTCGTTTACATCAAATCGAATCAGCGGCGATTCGATGTTGCCAGGACGGATATTCAGGGTCTGCAGGTAACCAAAATTATCTGTTGGACGCCATTCACTGATGTAGGTGTCCTGAAACCTCGGATCATTGCGCTCCGTTTTTATGAGCAGAGAGAGAGGGACGAACTCTAACCACCCGAAGTCTGCCTGGACGCCCGCAATAGAAGCGCCCTGCCAATTCATGGCGGTGTCAAAAGCCTCTGTTGCTCCATCGAAATCCAAAAGCCCGTAATTGAGGTGCAGTTTCTGGTTGGATGCCAGCTCTCCGCCCAGCATACTGGCCGGAATGGCCGCTTCCAACTGATATCCGTCCGGCGTAATCATTCCTTTGGCCAGCACTGGCCCGCCGGGCGCATCATTGATGGTAATCCGGCCATCGGGCCAGATGCGCAGGGTGAAATCATCGGCGCCCGGACGACTGTCGCCGTCCACATCCACCGAGAGGAGGACTGAATCTCCCTCGACCATGACATCGTCGTAGACATTGACTCCCAGGAACAGATAATCCTTCCACCAACGCATCCTGAAATCGGCGCTGAGATCCGCATCGTTGACAGGGTATTCCCCCTGGACGCTATCGGCGGAGGCGCTATTCAGCTTATACGTTTCATCGGTCGTCCAGTCATCCAGATTCCCATCGATAGTGACATCTCCGACAGACAATCCTTTTTGCGTGGGCTGATTCCTGTCGAACTGAAACAGCGTGAGCGTCCCAAAGGCGCCGGGATCGTCATTCAGGCCCGTTCCCGTCCAGAATATCTGAGAACGATAATCGCTGGCGTCGGGAATAGCGTCATAGAGGGCGATATTGACGCCCAGCTTGCGCAGATGCTCAAAGGCGCCCCCCAAAGCCTCCTGGGGAATGAACGCTTCGATGGCGTATCCATCAGGCGTCGTCGTAATGCCATAATCGGCGGCATCCATGGGGGAACCGTCCAGCTCGCCATCGCCATTGGCGGAGAAGACGAGCGTATGGTCATCCGCCCCAATCACGCCATCCCCCAAACCATCCAGTGCGATTCCGATTTTATCTTTCACCGCACCGTCAACGGTTAGTGTGGCGTCGGTGATCTTGACGCCCAGATAGAGCCCTTTATCATCCCAGCGCAAGCGCACATTGGCGTCCAGATCCTGGGGCGACGGCTTTTCGCCAACGATCGTATCGACATCATCGCTGTTGATATGCCGGACATGCAATGTATTCCACTCACTCAAATCGCCATCGACTTTGTTCAGCCACTGCGGGCTGGCCGAAAGGCGGCGATCCGGCTCGCTGTAGCGAATGATGTCGCCATTCAGACCGGCGGCATACGCCAGATTGCGATCATAAACATCCAGGCCATAAAGATTGGACGTGGTGTGCGCGTCCTGTTTGGTCCAGGTGACGCCGCCATCTTCGGTAAAGATAACTTCGCCATCGAATCCCACAGCCCAACCCGATTCCTCATTGACCATCTCGATCTTTTGCAGGCGCGAGACGTTCTCATCCAGCAACAGGGCTTTCCAGCCATTCTGATCATGGACTGCATCGGGATTGAAGAGGATGAGAGCTTTGAGACAAGGGCCGTCGACAGAGGATTTCACAGTGCATCCAGCCAGCCATACATAATCCAGCTCACCATCTTCATTGACATCCAGAGCATCCACGCCCGAGTTGTAGAAGAAATAGCTGCCGATGTAATAATTTCGCCAATGTCGACCGGCATCTACGGTGTAGGCAAACAGATTCTTCTTCGTAGAGACCGCCCCTTGCCAGGAATTAATCATGTCCAGGTCCAAAAACGTCCGGCCCACGCCATTGTCGAAGGCGCCTCTCCAGTGAATGCCATCCTCGGTATAATAATTGTAGTTGCGGCTGATAGCGGCGCCTTCCAGGGGCGAGGTCATGGCGATGTCATAAATCGCTTTGCCCCATCCGGGCACAGATTCCCGCGTCCACGTATCACCGCCATCTTTGGTGTGTAACAACAACTCATTCCGGCCGGCTGCATGGCAATCATTGGGGTCTTCGGGCGCACAGGAAATAGCATGAAGCGTCATCCCGCGGGTGTCTGCACCGGCAGGTGCGATGTCCGGATTGTTTACAAGTTCAGAATGGATTTCTCGCCAGGAATAACCGCCATCCTGGCTTTTCATCATCTGCAAGTCCTGGCCCGTGGCGTAAGCATCTTTTTCTGACGCCGCCGTAACATTGTAAAACCAGGGATAAAGGCCCGCGATAGGAGCTGACCATTTTACGCCTCCATCGGCGGACTTCCACACAAACCAGCTCGGCTTGTCAGGCGTGACGCCCCAATCCGGGTAAGAGTTCTGGGTCATCACATAACCGCCGGTCCAGATGTGATCTGTATCGCCCATAGCCAGTGCATAAAGGTGGTAGCCTTCGTCACCGCGATTGGCGCTCCATGAATTGCCGCCATTGACCGTTTTGGCCAATCGTCCGTCCAGGCCCACTACCCAGCCAATCTGATCCTGGCCCGGGGCCATCTCGATGCGGGTCATAGGAAAGCCGAGATAGATTTGCGTCTTCCATGTATTTCCCTGATCTTCGCTGAAATAAACCCTGCCATCTGAGCCAACGAGCCACGCCTTGTTCTCGAAAATGTGAATATCCTTCAGGCTGGCCGTTGCCGGAGCGATGCCGGTCTTCTGCTGCCAGGAATCACCGCCGTCGGCCGTGAGCAAAATAACGCCATTGTCACCAGCGGCAATGCCGTGCATGCCATCATTAAACATCTTGACAGCATAAAGGTCTGTTGTAATGCCACTGGCCAGCGTTGTCCACGATGCACCGCCATCCCGGGTTCGCATCAACAGGCCGTTGCCGCCTGCAATCCAACTGCTGCTGCCGCCCACAGAAAAAATATCGAAAATATCCTCGGTCGCGCCGGCGTCGATTTGCTCCCAGGTCTTGCCCATATCCTGCGATTTGAGAATAACCCCATGCTCGCCCGCCGCCCACAGGGTGTTGGCGGAAGCTGTCAGCGCTTTCAGATCATAGCCATCGACAGGGGCGGTGTAATGCCAATAGACGCCGCCGTCCGTGGCGCTGACAATCATGCCGCCGGAGCCCACGCCCATAATCGTATTTTCATCGAATGCCTGAAAATCATAGAGCGATCCTTCCATACGCCATATCCGCTGCCAACTGCCCTTGCCTTTCCCTTGCTTATCGAACGCGCCAGAGCCAGACAATGCCGCCGACGTTTGGACGTTGGCGCTGGCCAAAAGCATGATCGCCGCTATGATTGTGATTGCAAATGGTATCCATACTATACGTTTCATCGTGTTTTACACTCCAAAGAGAGATGTTCCATTGGCCGCAGGCTGAGACAGCCTGAACGGTCACAGGAGGTTGCGAGAGGGGTGTTCAGAGGCCGTATGGTAGCAAAGAGCCGCGCCATCCACAAACTAAAGACAGGGGCGCACCATGCCCAAAGGACGCTCCGCGTCCTTTCCATGAAAAATTGTTCATTTTCGATTTTCTCCCGTCCCGATTCCCATTTTGCCTCAATAAGCCCCTTTGCCCTTCAATACGACGCTGATAGTTTTGAACAAAATCTGCAAATCCAGCAGGGGAGAGTAATGACTGATGTAATAAAGATCATCCTCGGTGTGCAGGTGCATGGGCTTGTCGCTGCGTCCGCTGATCTGCCACCAACCGGTGATGCCCGGCGGCACGGCAAAACGCTTGTGTTGCCAGGATTCGTAATGTTCGACAATGAAGGGCAGCTCCGGGCGGGGCCCGACCATGCTCATATCGCCTTTGATGACATTGAACAATTGCGGCAGCTCATCCAGACTGGTGCGACGGATGAAACGCCCCACCCGGGTGATACGCGGATCGTCCGGGCGTTTGTGGACAATCTTGCCATCATCTGTTTTTTGAATAACCTGCGCCAGCATTTTGTCTGCATCCTGCACCATGGATCGAAATTTATACACCGTGAAGATGCGCCCGTTTTCGCCCACCCGTTTCTGTTTGAGGATGGCCGGCCCGGGAGAATCCAGTTTGATAGCGATGGCAATGATCAGCATCACCGGCCATAAAATCAGCAGACTGGCCGCGGCGACGCCCAGATCGAAAATGCGCTTTACCACCCGATCGAAGCCATCGATAACAGGCTCCTTCAACCCCATGACAGGGATGCCATCCCAGTCTTCCATCGTCACCCGAAAGAAAGCCAAATCCAATACATCGGGCACGACAAACACGCGCACCGGGCGTTCATACAACTGAAAAACGGCGTCTCTCAGGGCCTGATGAGCGCTAAGAGGCAGGGCAAACACGACATGGTTGACGTTTTCTTCGTCTACAATCGTGATGGCCGATTCCAGGTTCCCCAGCACTTCGGCGCCTTCGAACGTCTTTCCGATCTTTTCTGTGTTATCATCTACATAGCCAACCAGTTCCAGTCCCGTCCACACCTGCGATTGAATTTTCGCAGCGACTCTTTTTCCAATACTGCCCGCGCCGATGATAAGTATGCGTTTGGGGCTCAATTGCCGGGCGCCCGCCCACCGTAAACCCAAACGCATGGTCCATCTGTACCCCAGCAGAAAGACAAACTCCGCCAAGATAAAGTAAACAAACATCAATCGGGGCGTATTACGATAAGAGAGATAGAGTACGCCCGCAAACACAAACGCCGCCAGACTAATAGCCAGCGCCAGGGTTCTCAACTCATCCGCCGCTCTCAGCGTGTTACGGGCGTCATAGACGTTGATCAGAAAAAAAACCATTGTCCAAATGACAATGACCGTAATGTATAATCCCGGGTCGGTTGTGATATCCTTTTCTGTAAGCGTGACGCCAAAAGGCAGATGAATCCGCACTTGATAGGCTACGAAGAGAGCCAATAGCGTAAGCGCCATATCACTGAGATAGGCGAAGATGATATAATTGGCGTCCTCCTCTCTTCTTAACATTATTTCGGGTGCTCTTGGCTCCGGTAAGGATGATGGAAAGATAGCAAAGATTATTGTAATCCCAATCAATGAATTGGAGAAATTCCCCGACAGGGTCTTTGAGGACGTATGCTAAACTTCTCGGGCATTGTTTGCGGAATTTTCATCTCTCAAAAGTAGAACAAGGATTTGATTACAATTTCTCAAGGAGCATGATCTTATGAATGAAAGCACATTGCAGCCAAAGCCAGCTTGTGAATCTTATTCGGAAATGACGGAAATTGTACTACCGTCACACACCAACCCGTTAGGAACAGCGTTTGGAGGTCAGGTCATGGCGTGGATTGATATCTGCGCCGGCATCGCAGCACAGCGCCACGCCCGTCAGGTGGTCGTCACAGCAAGTATGGATGACCTCCATTTCCGCTCCCCCATCCACAAAGGTGAATTCGTCGTTCTGAAAGCTCAGGTCAATCGCTCGTTTCATACCAGCATGGAAGTTGGCGTTCGGGTCGAGGCGGAAAATCCATTGACTGGCGAACGGCGACATTGCTCCTCCGCCTATCTCACCTTTGTCGCGCTGGATGAATCAGGCCATCGGGTGCATATTCCGCCCCTGACGCCAGAAACCGATGAAGAGAAGCGACGATATGAGGAAGCAGCCGAACGTCGGCGTTATCGACTGGAAAGAAAAAATATGGAGCGAGACGTGGTTCGGCGCGCCCACGCGCCGCTGGCCGATTCAAAATCAGCCACCCCGTAAAGGATCCTTCTGCAAAATGTAGGATTCGCGTCCCGTTGCCTGCTTGTACGCTTCAAACTCCTCCCGAAAAGTGTGACCGTCAGGAGGCAGGTTGGCGCGCTTCCACAGAAAGAAATAGGGAATCTCGCGCTGGGCGGTCACCAATTCCCAGTAAAACAGTTCGCTGATAACGCCGCCTGCTTCGATCATCCCCGAGGTTGTGTAAGCCTCCAGCGCCGGCCTGCGATCATAGGAGACGCGATAGTGACTGACCCGCCAGCCTCCGGGAATCGCCCCGGGCGAGACGCTTTCGAGAATGGCAAACTGAGCCCGGGGGTCTCCGTTCAGAGGCAGTCCCACACTGCCGGGATTGACGACATGCCATTTTCGCAGATGTTTGTCCTCTTTGTCTTCCAGGAAGAAAAGCGGATCGCTGTTTCTGTCAGCCGTCCCATTTTCCTCCCTCACTAATCGGTCGATTTGGACATGGGAATGGGCATTGACAAAGGTGGTTTGGGGAATATCCCGGATGGCATTGAGGATATCTTCGTCGGGCGTGCGGTTGACGAACCCCATGCGATTATTGCCCGGGGTTCCGTGGGTGATGCGAATCGGCTCGGCCTGGGGATAGTAGTATGTCATATCATCGGGAAGCGCCGCCAGATAATTGCCATTTTCAGGACGCAGGCGCTTTGTCAGCCAATGCAACTGACCCCATCGCTCCGCATCGTTCCAGGATTCGGGCGCTCGGCCCGAGACGTAATCAAGGTAATAGAATTCGTGATTTCCCCGAATAACGCTCCAATCTGTGGCCCGCAAAAAGTCGACCACCTGATTACTGAAAGGAATAGCATTAATAATATCGCCATTCACGATGACGACGTCAGGTTGCAGTTGCTCCAGTTTTGCCGCCACCGCTTGTAGTGCGTGGATGTTGCCGTGAATATCGGCGAGAATAGCCAGGCGCATGTGAATCTCTCCCTGAAAAAAGAACACTCCGCGAATATCAAACGGAGCGTCTTTAGAAAGCGTAACAGGGGTATTTTAGCAGATGACTACGGAATTGTCGTCACCGAGACCATTGGGAATATAGGCGTCGGCAGACCAATCATTGGCCCAGGCGTTATCAATGCGATAACGATATTGATACTGCCGCCCAGGTTCGAGTTCAACAGTATATTGATAAATGCCTTTGGTCGTGCGCTTCATGGGAACAGGCTCCCAGCCGCTGAAATCTCCCAGGATTTCCACCTGTTGTGCGTTCCTGGCAAAGTCCACTTTGAACGTGATTTTCATGACTTTGCGGGTTTTGATATAGCGTTTCTGAATCATGCGGTTCTATCTCCTGCGAGTGGTGAGGATACAAAAAAGGTGACGGATAAAACGCTATCACCAGTCATGATGGGGGGTGTCATGCGGGAGGGGGGATTTTATGCTGAGCGGCGCTCTTTGTCAAGATCGGGATGACGGCGCTTCAGGCTTGATGCAAAGTCCCCACTTCACGCAACCCGGCCCGCGGGGTTTCCCTATTTGGTATTACCGGGTAGAATGAAAAATGATCGTTGACTGTACTGAAAAAATCTTCAACACGGAGGCGCAGAGTGCACGGAGGAAGAAAAAAGTGAGGTTTGGAGAGGTGTTTCTCTGTGAACTACTACTATTTTTTCCGTGTCCTCCGTGTCTCCGTGGTGAAATGCCCTTTTTCTAATGGCGTCACCGTTTACAAAATCAGATGGAGGATTGCAGCCATGGACAAGGCGTCACTCATCGCCCGAAAACACGAGGTTATCGCCCAAATTGCCCGCGTGCGACGCGAACTGGAGCGAGAGAATCAGCGGGCGTCAAAACAAAATAAACGACGACGAAGTCACCTGCAGCGACAACTGGATGCCTTGATGTCGGAAGAATATCGTTTGCGATTGCAGATCGATCGCAGCAAATAAAAAGGCACAACCGGATTCTGTGAGGTCTCCGCACCTTCGTCGTTTTACATCTGTATTCGTCTAATTTTGTCCATGTTCGTCGGCGTTAGCGTTTTTCATCGGTATCGGCGCGGGGCCTCCCTCTATGCGCTTGCTTTGCGGATGATAGGCGTTGGGGGGCAGCGCCAGTTTTTCGACGGGGTTGACGATGAGCCGGGCATATATTTTTCCCATCTGTTCGGGCGAAAAAGGCATATCATTGCGCAGCCACCATTTGATAAGCGCGATGATGGAAGCGACCATGTGGTTGGCCAGAATGGCGGCGGGGATGGCGGTGGTATATCGGGCGTAGCGCATCACCAATTCCTTGACGGCCTCCCGCTCCACATGATCCACCAGGGCCTGGGCGCCGGAGCTCCGCAAGAAGATCGAATAGAGATCATAATTAGCTTCGACGTGTTCGAAAATCAGCCGCCCTTCTTCCTCGGGTGAGGATTCTCCCAATGAGTGCAGCAGGAATTTCAGGGATGCCGTGGACTGCTCAAACGCGTCGGCAAGCAACGCTTCCTTGCTGTCGTAATGCCGAAAGTACGTGGCGTAGCCCACATGGGCGCGCTCTGTGATATCCCGGATGGAAATGGCGTCGTAGCCTTTTTCCAGGATCAGTTCAATCAGGGCTTGTTGCAGGCGAGTGCGGGTGCGTTGGGTGCGGCGATCCGGATTTTTCATGACAATAATCATACCATACAAATTTTTAACCGTGTTATAATATCTTTGTTATCAAAATATGATACACTATGTATCGTAAAAGGATAGCAACTGTACAGGTATCCCACACAACGCTTTGCCACCAAGGCTCGAAGCTTTTCGAAGATACGAAGAAAACCTTCTATATTTCCCCTTCGTGTCTTCGTGGTTTTTGCCTCGTTATGAAAGGGTTGGCATAGAGTTACAAAGGATACTCAGTGATTTGTATCGATTAACTGCTAATGTATGCCAGTTGGTAGTCTTTTTCCACTCAAACCTGACAGGTTCTCGTAAACCCGGCGGTGGGATGTGCGATTTTCAGCCAGCAACGAAGCGTGCAAGGCTCCGAATCGCTGCCAAAGGAACCTGTCAGGTTAGTTCAAACGAAAACAACCTTGGCAGCTACGGTGGCTATTAACCTTTTCTTTCACAGCACGTAGGCTGCCAGTGTGCGTCGCACAAGGAGCGGGTCTTTGTGCCAGATACAATCCAATCGCCAGGGGGCGTTTGATGAAAATTTTATTGACCGGCGCCTTTGGCAATATCGGCCAGGCCACCCTCGAAACTTTAATCAGCCGCGGCCACTCGGTGCGCTGCTTTGATGTCCCCACCAAACGAAATCAGCAGATTGCAAAACGCTGGCGGCAGCGCCCTGTCGAAATCCAATGGGGCGATCTGCGAGAAATCGAGGATGTGCGCCGCGCCGTGGCGGATAGGGATGTGGTTATCCATTTGGCTTTCGTTCTTCCCACACTTTCGGCCACAGGCGTCAGCACAGAGGATGAGCCGGCCTGGGCGCACGAAATCAATGTAGGCGGTTCGCACAATCTCATCCGGGCCATGGAGGAGCAGTCGCCCAAACCCAAATTGTTGTTCACTTCCTCGCTGCATGTGTTCGGTCAGACCCAGCATCTGCCGCCACCCCGCCGCGTAACGGATATCGTTGCGCCTGCCGAGCATTATTCACGGCACAAGATGGAAGTGGAACGGATGGTGCGTGAATCGGGCCTGACCTGGGCCATCTTCCGGCTGGGAGCCGCACTGCCGGTGCAGGCCATTTTCGATCCCGCTATTTTCGGTGTCCCCCTGGATAATCGAATCGAGTTTGTGCATCGGCTGGATGTGGCCCGGGCCATTGCCAATGCGCTGGAAACAGACGAAGTCTGGGGCAAGTTGTGGCTCATCGGCGGCGGCCCGCGCAATCGCTACATCTACCGCGACATGGCCGCCAAAATTTTGGACGCCCTGGGGATGGGTATGCTTCCCGATGTCGCCTTCACCCAAACGCCTTATCCCACCGACTGGCTTGACACGGATGAAAGCCAGCGCGTACTGCAATTTCAGCAACTGACGCTGGATGATTATGTGGCGGACCTGCAAAAAGAAGTGGGCTGGCGCCGGATG
>Ga0256831_1001577_pt1 | contig 12017 bp, 17 predicted proteins | sample 132544metaG_FD_189087 | JGI IMG/M metagenome (GOLD analysis project Ga0256831, IMG submission 189087) | Hydrothermal vent microbial communities from Lau Basin, Pacific Ocean - 132-544 | ecosystem: Environmental > Aquatic > Marine > Hydrothermal vents | place: Pacific Ocean: Lau Basin | collected... | reverse complement strand
TTTTTTCCCATCAAGATTTGGACTCTTTTTCTCACCGCAACCTATAAGTAATATGGAGGCAACAAGTAGACTTAAAATCACCTCTACATGTAGAGCTCTGTTAAGATACATTTTTGCCTCCAAAAGCATTATCTAGTGAGCGGAGCAAGTTCCCTCACCGGCACTTTTTTGTAATTTTCCCTCTAAAAATAGTTTAACGCTATCTTGTACGGTTGGTGAAACAGTATCAAAGTAGAGATCAAGTCCTGCTTGTGCAAAACCTTTAGCCGGTGGTCCGCCTATACCTCCAACTATAAGTGCATTTGGCTTGAGACTTAGTATATTTGTCACGGCATTACTGCAGCCCCCATCACTATGTCCTGGGTTTTGTACACCCTCTACATCTATTATCTTATCGCCATCTAGTGTGATGATTGTATAGTAGTTTGCTCTACCGAAGTGAGCTCCTCTTTTTGACAGATATCCGTCATTTGTATCTGTTGGAAATACCAATCTCATATTTTCTCTCCCTAAGTTTTTTCAATAAATCTATCGTCAGACTTTTCACGACTGACTTCTTCTAAACTAGCCTTCATCCATCCAGATGTCGGCACCAAATCAACTTTATCAAAATTTTCTATATACGGTTTTATATCCAAAAGGGGTGTGCCATCGAGTATGTCAATCCCTTTTATGGTTACTATATTATCTTGGACTTTAATCAACTCTACTACCGAGAGGCCTAATGAGTTTGGGTGCATAGGTGTTCTAGTTGAAAAAACTCCTCTTTTTTGTCCGGTTTTTTCATTAAAAGGTAAGACTTGCAGTTTGTGTTCCTTGACTTTGTGAAAATAGTAGATAAGGTATATAAAATTAAAACCATCCAAGTCTTTTAAACCCTGTGCATACTCCTCTTTTATCTCGATAGTTGCTACCATATCTCTTGCACCTTTTGGCTGTACGGGCATATTTTCCAGTTGACAAAAAGGTGAGTGAATAGTGCCAATCTGTCTTAAATTTATCTTCATTTTTCTTTCTCTTTTATCAGTAAATCTATAAGCTTGCCCTGAAAAATTGCAAATATCAGTATATATACATTTACTATCACGGTAAATGGTAACCCAAAAAGTCCTACCATAAAAGGTAAAAGTGGAATTTTTACAGCCCTTGCATACATAAATGTAGCAATCAACCCAAACTTGAGTCCGTGTTTTCTCATGTCATCTAACATAGGATACCATGCATACATAGGTCCATGGCTGATGATACCGCCAAGCAGAGTATAAAATATGCCTTTAGTGCCACTATCCTTACCAAAATACTTCATAATCTTCTTTGGTTTTAAAAAGTAGTTGATGAGTGCAGTTAGTGTGATAACAAGTGCAAATATAGGTAATATTTTAAACAGCATATTACCCGTTTTATCCATAATCTTAGCTATGTTTTCAAAGTCAAATATAGATACAAGGATAAACAAAGCTACAACAAAAAACAGAAATTTTAAGCCTTTAAACTTTAGCTTTTTCACAAAAAAAGCCTTAAGGTAGTTGCTGAAAGATAGGCTATGATAAGTGTACAAAGAAATGTCAGGATATTTCGATATGCAGTAAATCTTGTGCCAAATACCGAGGCTTCTGCCGGTAAATGTGTGAGACTCAGAGTCGTCCAAGCCATTATAAATGCGATAAGTGCATAGTCACTCACGCCTTGTTGTTTTAATCCATCTGCAACCACATAGCTGATAGCTCCGTTTCCTGAAGATATAGCCCCTATGATGGTGCCATCAAGTATATCCAAACCCTCTCCATGCCCGAAAAATTTTGAGAGCATATCAGGTGTGATATATGTTTGGAAAAGAGCAACCAACCCTATGACTGCTAGTATCATAGGTGAAAGAGTCAAGAATCCCATAATAGCTTTTTTAAATGCCGTTGCAATTGTTGGTTGTTGGTTGCTTTTTTCCATAATTTCCCTTAGAATTGTGCTTGTAATTTACCATCTTTAAATGCTTCATAAGCCTCTTTTAGACTCATCTCTCCTGCACCTGTGTACATTTTAACATTTGAGCGTTTAAGAATCTCTAATGCTTTTTGTCCTGCTCCATTTCCTGTGATGATTATATCTGGATTTAAGTCTAAAACCTTTTGGGCAGTTTGAAGTCCTGCTCCGTGCTCCATCATCTCTGTCTCATTGTTTGGTATGGCTTCAAGTTTATCACTATCTTCATCATAAACAACCAACATATCCATTCTTCCAAATCTTGGATCCATTGGACTATCCCAATTTTCACCTTTTGCTGTAAATACAATTTTCATTTTTTTATCCCCTCTGCCCATAAAGAGCACTTTTATTGTTTATCCACCTCATAAAACTTTATGGGCAGATTCCTCGCGACTAAAGCTTTGGCAGTCGCCAAGAATTTATATTGCACTAAAATTTTTAGTTAGCCTTTTGTTTTATCTTTTTCCAAGCCTTTATAACTAGGCTTGAGAGTTTTGCGTTTTTGTCATACTCTACTATCGGTTTGGCTATTGCCAATGCTTTTGTAAAAGTTTCGTCATAAGGTAGTTTTGCTACCACCTCTATACCTTCTTTGTCTAGATACTCTTCTATATCGTGGCTCATCTTTTCGTTTAAATCAAATTTATTGATGATGCAGACCGCTTTTAAGCTAAATGTTTTTACGAGTTTTTCTACTCTTTGTAAGTCATGCAAGCCTGAAACCGTAGCTTCAGTTACCAAAACAACCAAATTTGCACCGCTCAAAGATGAGATGACAGGACATCCGATCCCCGGACTTCCGTCTGTGATGATATAATCCACACCAATCTCTTTTGCCAACTCTGCGCCTGTTTTCTTAACTTTGGCTACGAGTTTGCCTGAGTTTTCAGCTGCAAATCCAAGTTTGGCATGCACCATCTTTGAATTTTGTTTTATATTTGAGACAAACAAATCTCCTGCTTTTTGGGTATTCATGCTGATAGCTTTTGTCGGGCAGACTCTACTACAATACCAACACCCCTCACAAGAGATAGGATCAACTCTGTGTTGCCCATCCTCTACATGTATAGCATCAAATCGACACACATCTTTACACTCGCCACAATTTGTGCACAAATCTTCATCTATAAAAGCAACTTCTCCACTGAAAAAATCCTCTTTTTGTGAAAAATCAGCATCTAAAAGCAGGTGCATATTTGCCGCATCCACATCGCAGTCACAAACAAGAGTATTTGAGCCCTCAAGGTAAGCAAATGAAGCACTCAAAGAGGTCTTTCCTGTTCCGCCTTTACCGGAGATAACAACTATCTCTTTCATTTTATGCCCCCTATAAATTCTACTATTTCATCAAGGGAGTTTTTAAAATGAGAGATTTTTGGATAGATTAGCTCTCCTTTTGAGTAGAGTTTTGCTACTTCTTTATCGTTTTTTATTTTTGTGACTATCGGTATATTTTCGTCTTGACAATACCTTTGAACATTTTCATCACCTATGCCGTCTCTGTTGATAATCACTCCAAAATTTTGTTTCAAAACTCTCATAGTTTGGGCTGCAAGTTTGAGATCATTGAGACCAAAAGGTGTAGCTTCGGTTATAAGCAATACAAAATCACTTCCACGACTCGCTTCTATGACAGGACAACTAGTCCCGGGAGGTGCATCGAAGATTTTGATATGCTCTTTGAAATTTTCATCTGTGTATTCTATGGTTTGGGCTATGAGCGGTACTGCCATCTCTTGACCAAGATCCAATCTTCCCTCTACAAAACTGAAATTTTCAGCTTCATACTCTTTTATCTCTCCAATTTTGATTGGATTCATCGGCAATGAATTTGTGGGGCAGAGTTCACTACAAGCATAGCAACTATGGCATAATTCTGGAAATACCAAGATTTCACTCGGAAGTGCTACTATGGCATTGAAATTGCAAACTCTAGCACACTCTCCACAAAGTGTGCAGTTTTCACTCTCCCAAACCGGTACCATTTTGTTGCAAATTTTTGTGTTTTTTAGATCGGATTTTATAAAAAGAGCAGAGTTAGGCTCCTCTACATCCAAGTCCGCTAAAACAACTTTTTTACCCATAGATGCTAGATAAGATGTAAGATTTGCAGAAACGGTGGTCTTTCCCGTACCACCCTTTCCGCTTGCGATTGTTAGTTTCATCTTAGTTGTTAAAACTCCTATTGTGAGCTTTTCCTCTGCCTTGTCCTCTTCCAAAACCTTCACCATTTCCTCGACATGCTTGGTTGTTTCTATTTCTTCCGCCAACACCGGCACCTCTTCCTTGTCCATTTTCCATGCCTCTAGCTCCAGCACCTCTTCCCATGCCTCTTCCTTGTCCTAAGCCCCTTGTTCCAGCACCTCTGCCTCTACCCATGCCTTGTCCATTTCCTCTCATGATATTCTCCTTATTATTTATTTTTGTATAAACTTTTTACAGCCTTTTTGAGCTGTTCCCCCATTTGTTGAGTGTTCTGTTGCACCATCTATATATAGTTTATACCTTTTGCATTCATCTTTTTTTATACATTTTTCATTGTTACATGCTAAAATCTTTTTGTTCATCATCTCTCCTGTACTTCTAAAATTTTATGATTCAAAAGGGCATCGGCTATCTTTTTTCTAGCAGATTCTATGAGTCTTGAGAAGGTAGGACGAGATATATTCATCTTATCTGCACACTCTTGTTGGTATAAAGATTCAAAATCTGAGAGTCTTATGGCTTCCATCTCATCTTCATACATAACAACACTCTGTAGTAAATCCCCTCTAACTCCACATGGTTTAAAGCAGATTTCACTATGGTCAGCATTTATATTTCTATTTTTTCGTCTTCTTCCGCAAGGATTCATTTTATAGCCTTTTTGAACATATGTGCGAAATTATATCGAACATATGTTCAAAAGTCAAGAGAGAATTTAGAGGTGCCCTAAATTTAGTATCTATGTTTGATAAACTTTATGTTGTTTAGTATTTTAATAGCCCATATAGTCATTATCGTGCCTATGATGATAGAGATACTTATATGCTCTTTTAGAAAAATAGCACTTAGAATAATCGCTGAGAATGGGACTAAAAATATAAATGAGCTTACATTGGCAGCCCCTAGTTTCTCTATGCCGATAAAATAGATGGTATTGGAATAGACTGAACTTATGATTGAGAGTATTAGTAGATTTAGCCAAAAATAAAAATCAAAAGATTGATAGGCTATAGTTTTAAAATCTACAAAAAAGATACCATCAAGTACGATAGTTATCATATAGAGATAAAAGCTAAAGACTAAGGGTGAAATTGCTTTTGATTTTGAGCTGATTATGGTAAAAATAGGCCACAGTACAGATGCTAATAAAAAGTAGAGGTTTTGAATGACTAACAAATCTTTTAGGCTAGAATTCCAAATATTTAGCATAGTCAAGACTCCCAATGCTCCTAAAACAAGAGCAAAATAGTCTCTTTTTTTTAGTTTTTTCTCTCCTAACATAGCCAAAAATAGAAAAGTGATAATAGGAACCAAAGTAGTAACAAAAGCACCTCCTAGTGAGGCTGTGCCGTATTTTGTACCCATAAAGTAGTATTTCATATAGGTTATAAAGGCTACTGATGCAAGAAAAGCTACGATAAAGCTCCTAAGATCGATTTTAAAAGATTTTTTAAAATATATAATTATAGGAATCATAAAAAATCCTGTAATAGAAAAACGAAAAAATATCATCTCGTAAGCATCTATATAGCGACTTAAAACCTTTGCATTGACCCAAGAGGCTCCCCATCCTATCATGGCAAAAAAGAGCAGGATATATAGCAGATTTTTATTTTTTTCAAGCATAACAGTACTCTCTTTTTTATGATAGTTTAGCACTTATAGAATTAATTGTATAGAATAAAATTGCTCTTTTTGGGGGTATATCCGAAGTATTTTTTGAAATTTCGTGTAAAGTGTGATTGGTCGCTAAAACCAACATTGAGGCTTGCTTCACTGATGGGCATACCTTCTTGTATCAATTGATTTGCTCTGTTTATCTTTTCATTGATGATAAAAAGATGTGGAGTCATACCAACCTCTTTTTTAAAGGCCCTTAAAAAATGGTATTTGCTCATAGATGAGTTTTTTGCGAGCATATCTAGTGTTATATTTTTGTCAATATAATCACTTATAAAATCTAGTGTTTGGTAGATAATTTTTTTATCATGTGTCATATCACAATCTAATTTTACATAAGATGTGTAATTTAGTATGAGGTAGGAGAGGGCATCTATGAGAGCCGTCTCTATTGGCATAATCTCTTGGTTTTCGCAGATAAGATGAAAAAAATTGTTTAGCTTCATAAATAGTACTTTATCATCTATGATATGTTTTTCAAATATAGGGACTCTTTTTTCAAAAAATATCTGTTCATATACCTTTGATAGCAACTCTACCCTTGGGTAAAAATTTACATGTGACCAGTGATGAGAGACGCCACTGTGGATTTCATTTGGATTATTTACCCTGCAAGAGTACTCGTAGGATTCAAAATCTTGATTTAGGTTGTATGATTTTAAAAAACCTTTATATGTCAATCCTATGGTATAAGTATTATGATAGTGTTTCTCAAAATTTTCGTTTGAAGATTTTGTATTTTCAAACATAGTGTTTTGTAAAAATTTAAGCATGAAAGCATTATATCAAAAAAGAGTGTAGTATTATAGAATAAAATTGCTCAATCTAAAACTATACCGTCTATAGTATTTTTTGCACAAAACTCTATATCATCTTCACTTTTGCCCAAAAGCAGAATTTTTGCATCAAACATGTACTCATTTGCTATGTTTTGAGCCTCTTTGGAGAAGTCTTTATCTACTAACAGAAATGAACTGTTTGAAGCACTTGATAGAATCAGCTCTTTTATATTTGATACCTTAACTCCAAAATCAATACCTTGATTTTTGCAATACCTTATAAGCTCTTTATCAAAATCAATAAAAATTATAGAGTTTGGAGATGTGTTCTTTATATCTTCTATATTTTTTATGAAATAAAATTTTCTATTTTCTATGAAGTCGTGACCAAATATCTCCATCACTTCAAACCTGCACACTCTTTTGAGCAGTAAAACCTCCCATCTTTTATGATGGCATCTTTTTCACTGACAAAAACAGAGCATTTTACACACTCTACCATAGTATCACTCTCATTTTGTCTATTTTTCTTTTTGGGCTGCTCTACTTTTCCTCTGCTACTTTTAAAAAACAGTGTATAAACTATAAAAATAACTACCGCGAAAACCAATAATTTAAAAATCATGTTGTCAAATCCTCTATAAACAGATATTGCCGATTACCTCTTTTGTGGATTTGATAATTTTTTATATCTTTTATCTCTTCATCCACATTTGAGCCTTTGTAAAAGAGTAAAATTGTATCTTTGGATATAAAATCTTTGCATATATCTATAAGTAGACTAGTTTTTGTAACCGCTCTTGAAGATATCAAATCAACATCAAAAGCTTCAATCTCTTCAACTCTTTGTGAAATTATATCAACATTTTCTAAATCCAAAGCGCTTTTTGCCAAATGTAAAAAAGAACTTCTCTTTTTTATAGGCTCAAAAAGGGTAAAATTTACCTCTTTTAGATACATGGCAAGTATGAGACCGGGAAATCCTGCTCCTGTTCCTATGTCTATGGCAGATTTGATTTTTTTATTTAAAAACTTTATTGGGTAGATACTGTCAACTATATTTTCCTCTATCTGTTTTGCACTTTTTGCACCGGTTATGTTGTGAATTTTATTGTATTTTAGTATCAATTCAGTAAAAATTTTACAATTTTTATCAAAATTGTCTGGTTTGATATATCTGTTTGTTTGTTTTATATCCATTGTTATCCTATAAATAGTGACTGATATGCAAATTTTGCAGTATCAATTAAGAAGTCTATACCGGGGAAATAGGATATCAAAGTATTTCCAACTCCTCCCCAGATAATTAAAACAGCCATTACTGCTATGATAAGCGGTGGTATTCCTTTTAGTGGTGGAACATTTGTCATCTCTGAACTAGGATAAAAATACATAAGAGCTATAAGTTTAAAATAGTAATAAACAGATATAAATGTAGCAAGTATTCCGATAACAGCCAAGAGCGTATAGCCTGACTCAATTGCGCCTACAAATATATAAAATTTTCCTATAAATCCGATAGTTGAGGGGATACCCGCAAGAGAGAGCATAAATATACTCATCATAGCAGCCATATATGGTCTTATATGTGAAAAACCTCTAAAATCTTCATAAGTAACTCTTAAGTGGTCATCTGAGGCTATATATGATAGCATACCAAATGCACCCATAGAGGATAGAAAATATGCAATAAGATAGAATATTATGGAAGTTGCAGCACTCTCACCTATACTGTTTATAGAGACAAATGCTATGAGAAGATAACCGGTATGAACTATGCTTGAAGCGGCAAGCATTCTTTTTAAGCTCGTTTGAAAAACCGCCAAAAAACTACCATAAAGCATGGTTAAAATAGCTACATAAAAGAGTATATCACTCCATGCATTTTTCAGTTCATGAAAATCAACAAGTATAAATCTAAGTATAAAACCAAATATAGCGACTTTAAAGGTTGATGCCATAAAAGCAGTTATCGGCAGAGGTGCTCCATCATATACATCCATAGACCAATTTTGAAAAGGGAATGCTGCTATTTTAAAAAGAAATGTTATGAGTATAAGCATACCACCAGTTATCACAAGAGTCATATCTTGTGATTTATGTGAAGCTAAATAATTTGATATTTCGATTATATTAGTGCTTTTTGTGCCTGCATATATAAGTACGATCCCTAGTAAAAACATAATACTAGCCATAGAGCCAAGTATGAGATACCTAAAACTTCCCTCAACCCTTCTTGTGTAATTTTTTTGAAATCCCACAAGAATATATATAGATATTGAAGCAATTTCTAAAGCGATAAAGGAGCTAAAGAGCTCTTTTGTCTCTACAAGAAGTATCATTCCAAATACAGAAAAAAGAAGCAAAGAGAATATCTCTCCTCTTAGCATGTCTGACTTATCAAAATAGTGAGTTCCAACCAGAACAGTGACTATGCCACCGGCTATAATAATAGAGGTAAAGTAGCCCGAAAAGGTATCAATAACAAACATGGAAGAGAAGAGATGAGCAAAAGGAGTTACAGAATAGACCTCTCCAAAATTTAGAGCATTTGTTATAAATGATAAAATTAGAAAAAACAGGGCAACCCAAGAGAGTTTTGAGATGTTAAAGCTTTTAATTGGGCTTAGCAACATCAAAACTACAGCTCCTGTGCCAACTGATATAAGAGGTAATAGATAGATTATATCATCATATTTCATGAAGCAACCCCCACTTTTAATATATCTAACAGATAGTGCTGTATGGTTGGTTCTATTTTATATAAGAACCAGTGAGGATATATACCCATAGCGATTATCACTGCTCCTAGACCGAAGATACCGAATATCTCTTTTTTGTCCAAATCCTTTAATTCGCTTATATCGTTATTAGTTTTTACAAGTATAGCTCTTTGAAATAGCCAAAACATAAAACTAGCAGCAACCAAAACGGTCAATGCAGAAATCACCCCTACATAGTGGTTATATTGGAAGAGTCCTAAGATAATAAGCAGTTCTGAGACAAAACCGTTTGTTCCAGGAAGTCCTACGATACAAAGAAGCATCAAAGCAAAGGCAACTGTCAAAAAAGGTGCTTTTTTGGCGATACCGCCTAAGCCCGATATGGTTCTGATTCCCAGATAGTATTCAAGATTTCCAACCAGCAAAAATAGCCCTCCGGTTGCCATAGCATGTGCAACTATCAAAAAGGCTGCACCTGTCATACCATAGGCATTAAGAGAGAAGATTCCCGCTGTGATAAAGGCTAGGTGTGATGCTGATGAGTAGGCAAACATCCTCTTTATGTTCTGCTGCATCAATGCGGCAATTCCAAAGTAGATAAGTCCAAAAACACCAAGTCCAACAAAATATGGTGCAAACTCTACATATTGATGTGGAAACAGAGGCAGAACAAATCTAACTATTCCATAAATGCCCAGTTTTGCCATTATGGCCGATAGTATAAAGACACCGCCTGTGGGTGAGTTTGAGTATGTCTGCATAAGCCAAGTATGAAAAGGAAAGATAGGAATTTTTATGGCAAATGCTATCATAAAACCAAAAAATAGAAGTGTCCTTTGTAGATTTGATAAAATTGTGATTTGAACCAAATCACTCAATTGAAAACTCCAAACCCCAAATTCATTATAGAAAGCAACGCCTAAATAGAGTATCGAAACGAGCATAAACAAAGAACCCATAATAGTATAGATGGTAATTTTTAGAGTAGAAAATATCCTGTTTCCAGTACCATAAATCCCTATAATCATAAAAACCGGTAGAAGCATTGATTCCCAAAAGAAGTAAAAAAGGACTAGATCCAAAGAGAGAAGTGCACCTGTGACACCTGTTTGTATCAAAAGCATACTAGCCCAATAACCTTTTGCTTTTTTTGTTTTCCATAAAAAGAGATAACCAAGAGGTATCAAAGTAGTAATCAACATCAAAATTATCATAGAAAATCCATCAACCCCCAAGCTATAGTATATACCATAAGAGGTGATCCAAGGATGAAATTCTCTGAACTGCATATAATCAGTCAAGCGGAACTGAAAAAATATACTCAAAGAGAGTAGAAAAACAACAACCGTTGTGGCAAATGCTATATTTCTAGTTACTTTCATATCCACAGGGAGAATCAAAAGGATAAATGAGACAACAAGTGGTAAAAATATGATGAAAGATAAGAGTCCTATATCCATGATACTATCCTAATTTCAATATCAAATAGAGGCTGAAACTACTTATCCCAACCAACATAAAAAAAGCATAAGCTCTTGTGTTTGCACTCTGCATCCTACCAACTCTCCTACCCAAATTTATAAAACCATTTGATAGAGACATCACAGTTTTATCTATGACTCCATCATCTACAACTACTGCTATGAAGACACTTAACTTTTGAAGCCCCTTAACAAAAACAGCATCATATAACTCATCTATATAGAATTTATTATAAATAATTCCTGAATATTTCACTTCTTGATTAAAATCATATTTGAAAAATTTTACATAAGCTACAACAATACCCACAAGACCTGCAATAACACTTATACTCATAAAGATAATCTCTTGGGAGTGCTCTACATGTAGAGATGATCCACTCCAAACTTTGAGCCAATCATCTATCAGGTTTGTAGCACCGGTTACTTCTGGCAGTCCTATAAATCCAGCAAATGCAGCTCCAAATGCCAGTATGACTAATGGAGCTTTTATGCTCCAGCCAAGAGGTTCAATCTTTTTGTTTGTATAATTTTTTCCCTCAAAGGTGATAAAAAAGAGTCTAAACATATAGTATGCCGTAAGAGATGCTGTTAGGAGACCTATTGCATATATTAGATATTCGTGGTGTATATAAGCTTTGAGCAGTATCTCATCTTTGCTGAAAAATCCGGCAAAAGGTGGCATACCGCTGATAGAGAGAGTCGCAATCAACATGACTGTATATATGAGTGGAAGTCTCTTTCTGAGACCTCCCATTTTAAATATATTTTGCTCATGATGTAAGGCTATGATTATAGCTCCTGCACTCATAAAGAGAAGTGCTTTAAAGAAAGCATGCGTAAAGACATGAAAAAGTCCTGTGGAGTATGCTCCTAAACCAACAGCTATAAACATATAACCTAACTGTGATATGGTTGAATATGCCAATATCTTCTTTATATCTGTCTGCCTCATGGCTATTATAGCTGCAAAAAGAGCCGAAAATGCTCCGATATAAGCTATAAAAAGTCCAACATTTGGAATCAAATCATATAAAAAATGAAATCTAGCGACCATATATACACCGGCTGTTACCATGGTAGCTGCGTGAATTAAAGCAGAGACCGGTGTAGGACCCGCCATAGCATCAGGTAGCCAGACATATAGAGGTATTTGAGCTGATTTACCC
>Ga0256831_1001576_pt1 | contig 12017 bp, 12 predicted proteins | sample 132544metaG_FD_189087 | JGI IMG/M metagenome (GOLD analysis project Ga0256831, IMG submission 189087) | Hydrothermal vent microbial communities from Lau Basin, Pacific Ocean - 132-544 | ecosystem: Environmental > Aquatic > Marine > Hydrothermal vents | place: Pacific Ocean: Lau Basin | collected... | reverse complement strand
GGCATTGGCGCCCCTGCATGTGCTTGGCCCGGTTGTCATTCTGACCCTGCTTGCCTTTGTGACCGTTCTGGTCACCAAAACACTGAACAGGTTTATTATCACCAAACGTTATATTGAACTGGAAAAAGAGTTCCAGCACTGGTACAAAATCCGGGAAGAGGCCATGAAGAGCCCCGATTATGACAAGGCCAAGGGAATCGCAAAAAATATCGATCAGGCCAAGTTGAACCGTGTCTATTACGATTATTTTCTGGAGGGTTTTTTGTTAGGGCTTGCCAGAAATGTCATGCCGGTTTTTCTCATGGTAGCCTACATCAACGAATCGTTCCGGGCCGAAGCGCTGACAAGAATGTTTGGCAAGGGATACCTGTTTTCTCTGCCCTCAAGCGGCGGAAAAGAACTCCTGGTAGGATCTGTGTTTTATTATCTCATGGCCCTGGTGGTGATTCATATTGGTTGGGCCATCATCAAGGGAATCTCCAAAAAAAAAGCGGCCAGCCGCAGGCAGGCCATTGACTCCATGACATCGGATGTTGCCTGACTGTAAAGGGAATACGTTCTTAATATATATTAGCGGAGGTGTCACCTTGAGATAGCCCGTCAGAAACAGTTGTCCTGTCGTTCTATTTGGCAGAGATTGCTCATATCGGCCGGAGAACCGTTTTACGAGTAATCGGTAGAGTGACCTGGATAATCACCATCTAATTTACGGAGGAGAACAATGAAAAAGACCGTGTACAGTATGTGCGGGATGTGTACTGTCCGTTGTCCAATCCGCGTTGAAGTCGAAGACAACGAGGTAATCTGGATAGAGGGCAATCCCCATCTGCTTGGCGGCGCCTTGTGTGCCAAAGGGTCTGCTGGTACGGCCCTTGTCAAGGACGATGAACGGCCCCAGCAGCCGCTTATCCGTGAAGGCGGTCGTGGCGCCGGACGCTGGCGCAAGGCAAGCTGGTCCGAGGCCCTTGATTATATCGCAGGCAAGTTGACCGCAATTAAACAGGAATACGGCCCGGAATCCCTGGTCGTTTCATCACGAGGCGGTCCTTGGCAGGCAATGTACAAGACCTTCTGTCACGCCTTTGGTTCTCCAAATTATACCAACCATGATTCAACCTGTGGCCGCAATACCCACCATGCCAGTCTTTCCATTAACGGCGTTGGCCGCAAGGGATTTATCTACGATATAAAAAATTCCAAACATCTGGTCCTGTTCGGCCGCAACATGTTTGCCTCTTTGCGAATTGCTGAAAATCTTCAGACCATGGATATGTTGCAGAAAGGCGGCAGGTTGACCTATGTGGATGTCCGGCAGACCATGACCGGTCTCAAGGCGACCAGGTTTTTTCAGGTCCGACCCGGTACCGATTATGCCCTGGCCCTGGGATTTATTCATGAGATTATCAAACGGCAACTCTATGACAAGGCATTCATTGAAAGATACGTTGCCGATTTTGACAGCCTTTGCACCTTTGTTGAAGAGTATACACCGGCCTGGGCGGCCAAAGAGTGTGGAGTCAAGGAAAAGGCTATTCTTGCCTTTATCGACGAGGTGGCCGAGGACATGCCGCAGGTCATTTTTCATCCCGGCTGGATGCTTTCCCGCTATAAAGACTCGTTTTATGCAAGCCGTGCCCTGCATATCTTAAACGTTCTCATGGGCAACATCGAAATCAAGGGCGGCCTGATCATGCCCAAGGGACCCGGTGATTGCGGTAAACCCGGAATCCGTAATTTTGACTGTCCAAAGCCCGACATCAAGAGGGCGGACGGGGTCGGTTGGAAATATAAACATTTTGACAAGGGACCGGGACTGCAGCATCTCTTTTTCGATGCCATGCGCACCGGAGAGCCCTATCCGGTAAAGGCCTGGATTGCCATGCGTCATGATCCCTTCACGGCCATGCCCGATCCCCAGGCCCAGAAACTCGCCTTTGACAACTGTGATCTGCTGGTTTCCATTGATACCCATTACAGTGAGTTCGGCTGGTATTGCGATGTGATTCTCCCGGAATCAATGTACCTTGAGCGTGACAATCCAGTCTGTGTCCAGAAGGGGCCCAAGCCGCGGCTGGCTGTCCGGCAAAAGGCCGTGGAGCCTTTATATGATACCAAGCCCGGATGGGAAATTTTCAAACTGCTCGCCGATCGTCTTGATTTGCAGGAGTACTTTCCCCATTCCACCATTGAGGACATCTGGGCCTGGCAGCTCGAACCAACCGGGCTGTCCATTGATGATTTCAAGGACAAGGGGTTCGTCAGTCTGACCGATGAGGCGATTATGTATGACCGGGACAAACTGGATGGAAAGTTCAAAACCCCGTCCGGAAAGATTGAAATTATCAGTAACAAGCTCACCGATGCCGGTCTTGAATCACTCAAACCCTATGAGAGTCCGACAAAACCTCCCAAGGGACAGTTTCGTCTCGTTTTTGGCCGTTCCGCTGTTCATACCCATGGCCACACAATCAACAATATCCTTCTTTATGAGCTGATGCCGGAAAACACCCTGTGGATCAATACAAAGGTGGCGGCCAAACTTAACGTGAAAGAGGGCGAAATTGTCGATGTTATCGCCGTTGATGGCTTTAAGCAGCGTATCAAGGCCCATGTAACAGATTTTATTCACCCAGAATGCGTGTTCACGGTACATGGTTTTGGTCGGCAGGTTCCCCTGCAAACCAGGGCCTATCATGCCGGCATGAGTGACCAGAAACTTATGGTCGGTATGCTGGAATCCTGGGACCAGGCCGGCGGTGGTATGAACCTTTGCGAGAGTTTTGTCACTGTGCGCCGAAGCGCCAGAAATCCGAAACGGAGGGTTGAGTTATGAACAAGTATATGATCTATCTCAATACCAAAAGGTGTATCGGCTGTCATGGTTGCGAGATTCACTGCAAGACCAACAAGAAGCTTCCATTCGGCGCCATCCTCTGTGAAATTGATCATCAACCGCTCACATCCATCAGGGGGGTTCCAAAGACCGAATTTTCCTTTCGTAGTTGTTACCAATGTGATGAGCCCTATTGCGCATCCATCTGTCCCACCGGGGCAATAAGCAAACGTGAGGATGGTATTGTCCTGGTGGATGAGGAAAAATGCATTGGTTGCATGGCATGCGCCGGCGCCTGTCCGTGGGGGGTGCCGCAGCTCAATCAGGAAAAGAACAAAATGGTTAAATGTGATTTTTGTGTTGATCGGGTCGATCAGGGAATGGAACCGGTCTGTGTAACAAAATGTACTACCCAGGCATTACGCTTTGTGACCCTGACCAGGTTTTGATTCCTCAGCGGCAGGAGAGATATTTGTAGCGCCCCCGGTGGGGCATTTCTGGTTTTGTTTCCTCTCCTCTTGCGGGGATTGGTGAAAACAGGGTAAGATGGGAAGAGTGTTTACTCTTCCCGTTTTTTTTTGATTGTTGCAACAAGTTTTATGGAAACTTTAAACCGGTTTTTGGACGGACTTTATTATGGCGCCATCGTTCCTTTTTTTCGTGGTGTTGGCTGGGTGTTACACGCCGTTTTCATTCGTCCGCTTGCCTGGCTGCACACCCCGATATGGCTGCATGTAATACTGTTAGGGCTCCTGACCGCCAGTTTTTCCCTGTGGATGAGACATTTACTCAATGTTGATGAAAAAGTCGCCCGATTCAATGCAATGTTTGCCGAAAAACGAAGACGGCAGCAAAATTTACAGTATATTCCCGATAAATATAGCCGCGAGGCCCTGTATCGTGTGACCGATGATGAGTTGAACCATGATTTCAATACCTATCTGGCCAATCATTATGCCCGTTACGTAACTGTTTATCTTCTGCCGCTTTTTCTTACCCTGGCCTGGCTCAACTCGGTTTTTTCGGCTGCTTTTCTCAGAAATGCGATCGGCACACCCTATGTACTACCCCTACCTGCAAACAGTTTTGGGTTCCACGGCCTGACTGTTACCGCGGTATTTCTCCTGACCTACTGTGCGGGACTTCTTATTGGTTTTTTGGTCAAGGGGCGATTCCGAGGGTAGGGCTGGAATCATGTTTTTTTTCTGTCTCCTTGTTTTTTTTATGATCAATGTTTATATCTTGCACGTGGAAAGGTCCTGATTTGGAAATTTCATCGTAGTGACCCGCTTCGTAACAATGAAACAAGACGATAAACGTTCCTATGCCAGGGTTCCTTTTGATCGGAAGGCCAGATTGGTACTCAATGGCAGGACCTATGAAGATCAACCGATTCGAGATCTCAGTCTGATCGGCATGTTTATTGCCGGTTCCTTTGATGCATCGGTACATGACATCTGTACTGTCGAATTACGGGAAACCGGGCCCAACAGCAGCCTGACCCTGAAGTTTACCGCCAGGATCGTCAGGGTTGAACAGGATGGTCTGGGGTTGGAATTTCAAGATATGCAGCAGGACAGTTATATGTTTTTGCAGACAATGATTCTCTATGCAACCCCGGACCCATTGCGCGTGGCCGAGGAGTTTTTAGAGGATTTTCCGCCAAATCAGGGTGTCTCATGCTGATTGCCGATGCAACCTTTTACCACGACGAGATAATCATTTCCCGCTGATACGTTTATTGCCATGGCTGAAACAACCATAACCCCTGAAGAAGAACCGCCTGCCCTGGCACTGCCTTTTATCTTTCTTGGGGATCACGTTCTCTATATACTCACCGACCTGGGGCGAATGGGGATTTTTTTGTTTTCCGCCCTTGTTGGTATCTTTCGGCGACCCTTTCGTTTTCGGGAACTGCTCAAGCAGCTTAATTTTATCGGTGCCGGTTCCTTGGCCGTAATTTTTTTTACCGCCCTTTCTTCAGGCATGGTTCTTGGGCTGCAGGGATATTACTCGCTTCACAAGTTCGGCGCCGAAGGCATGTTGGGTTCCGCTGTTTCCCTGACCCTGATCATGGAGTTAGGACCAATCTTGACCGCTCTCATGGTCACCGGTCGTGCCGGGTCAGCCATGTGCGCCGAGATTGGGATCATGCGTATATCCGAGCAGATTGATGCCCTTGAATGCATGGCGATCGACCCCTTTCGCTACCTGATCTCGCCCAAGTTTCTTGCCGCTCTGATATCCGTTCCCCTGTTGACCGCGGTTTTTGATATTGTCGGCATCTTTGGCGGCTATCTTGCAGGCGTTGGTCTTATGGGGGTCAATTCCGGTTCATTTTTATCGGGTATGCAACAGAGCGTCACCAATCATGACATTCGCCTTGGAGTCATAAAATCCATTGTCTTTGCCCTGCTCCTGGTCTGGATTTGTGCGGGACGGGGCTATTTAGTCCAGCAGATTCGCGGGGCCGGTTTCGGGGCGGAAAGTGTGAGCAGGGTCACTACCCAGGCAGTTGTTTTATCGTCAATCTCGGTGCTTATCTTTGATTACCTGTTAACCGCGGTTTTGCTCTGATTATGACTCCCTCAACACCAGAAAACACACCGGATATAGCGATTGAATTTGACCGGGTCAGCAAGTCCTTTGGTCAGCGCAATAAAAAACACCGGGTTCTCAATGAAATCAGCTTTACCATCCCCCGAGGATTGACAACGGTTATCGCTGGTGGTTCCGGCCAGGGAAAAAGTGTTACCCTCAAACTTATTCTTGGACTTCTCTACCCTGACAGTGGCAGAGTACTGGTGGACGGCATCAATGTTCCGTCGCTGAACAAAAGGGAACTGCTCAAGCTGCGGACCCGTTTTGGTGTTTTGTTTCAGGGATCGGCCCTGTTCGATTCATTGACCGTGTTTGAAAATATTGCCCTGCCTCTGCGGGAACGGACAAAAATGAGCGAAGATGAGATCCGGTCCAGGGTGATGGCCACCTTGGACCAGCTCGAACTGAGCGGCCATGAGGACAAATTTCCCGCTCAGCTCTCCGGCGGTATGAAAAAGAGGGTGGGCCTTGCCCGCGCCTTGCAGCTTGAACCGGAAATCGTCCTCTTTGACGAACCGACCACTGGGCTTGATCCTGTGATGACCAGGGAGATTTACCAGCTTTTTGATTCCATGCAGAAACGGCTCGGCTATACGGCTGTTATCGTCAGCCACGATATTCCCGGTGTGTTCGATATTGCCGATCAAATTATACTGCTCAACAAGGGGGAGGTTGATGTCTTTACAGATGTCAATGAAATAATCCACTCTACAAAGCCTTATATCCGGGAATTTGCCGAAATGACAATGGGTGATCTGTTTACCCGTCCGGAAAAGGAGAAATGTCACTGATGAAACATACACGACTCGAATTTATTGTCGGCGTCTTTCTTGTCCTGGGGTTATTAAGTTTTGGCTGGCTCGCCCTTAATCTTGGTGAAGTGCCATGGCTGTCATCCAGTCACCGCTATATTATCTATGCGGAGTTTGATAATATTTCCGGTGTAAAAAGCGGCGCCGATGTTCAGGTCGCCGGAGTTGTGGTCGGAAAGGTCGGCAATATAACTCTTACCGAGGATGATCTTGCCCGCGCAGCCCTGCAGGTTGATAAATCTCTTGCAATACCGGTTGATTCCATTGCCTCGGTCAAGTCCCAGGGCATAATCGGAGATAAGTTTATTCAACTGACCCTTGGTGGGGATGATGAACTTTATAAACCCGGCGCAACCATAACCGATACAGAATCATCCGTTGACCTGGAATCTCTGATCTCCAAATTTGCCTTCGGTAAAGTAAAGTAATCCGGCAACTTATCTTTCCAATTGCTGATGGGCCGTAGCAGGTATGATTGTTGCCTGGAGCAGTCTCTGTTGCCTTTTCCACCACTTTTCCGCCTCTTTACTGATCGCACCTATTTTATGATGGCATAACGATTATTTTTTGTGTATGCTATACTGTTATGTCGCTTCTTACTGGTTGCGTTGTGTGGTGGTGTATATGAAGATCCCCTTTTCTCAGATATCAACGGCCGGGCATCAATATTCGCTTGATGTACCGGACATTGATACGGAAAACGAAATCTTTTCTCTCCAGGGTATGACCTCCCTGTCCTGCATGCTGACGAGAAAGGGTTCAGATCAGATACTTGTCCAGGGAAGAATGTCGGCAACCCTGTTGTTGACCTGTGACAGGTGTCTGCGGATATATTCACAGAATGTTGACACCGGATTGGATTTTATCTGCGAAATCAACGGATCCCGTTACCAAGGAGTAAGGGAGATAGATTTAACGGCCCGGGAACTTGATATTATGCAGCTTGAAGAGGCTGTTATTGATTTAGGAGAGATTATCCGGCAGCAGTTGTATTTAAGTGTGCCCCAACAGCGATTGTGCGCCCATGATTGCAAGGGAATCTGCCCCATTTGTGGCGCAGACAGAAATTCCAGCCCCTGCGGCTGTTCCGGAGTGCCGATACATAATCCCTTTGCTGTCCTTGCAGCGGTAAAGGGTAAATAGGGATTGATTGTTCTGTATGAACTTGAGTTAACATGTAAGATGGCATTGTAACAACTTCGATCTACTGCGTCGTGTGTCCTGGAGCGACTCATAACATGCTACCTGTATAGTTGAGAACCGCCCCTGAACACACCCCCCGGAGTCTACACTTTGCTCCGCTTATCTGTATAACTGTGTTTTTACTTAGCCATCTTTGAACAAATTTGGACTTGTTACGAGTTCATCATTTAATATAAATGAAATTTTGAGAAGATATATTTTGGAGGAAAAACCATGGCCTTACCCAAAAGACGACATTCACGTTCCCGGACAAGAAAAAGGCGGTCCCATGATTCTTTGACCCGGCCCAGTGTGGGCCGTTGCCCCGAATGTGGTGAGCCAAAGATGCCGCACCAGCTCTGCGGTGGATGTGGAACATACCGGGGGAAAACCATTATCCGCCTTGAGGATGAATTGAGCTAAAACGGTTTCGTGCGTATTGCAGTTGATACAATGGGCGGGGATTTAGGCCCTGAATTGCCCATACGGGGTGCTCTTGGTGCCCTGGAAAAAAAGCGGAACCTTGAAATAATACTTCTTGGGCCCAAGGACGGGTTGCAGCGGCAGGTCGCAGATATTTTCGGTTCGAAATCACCTCTTTTGCAACGGTTGCTGATCGAACATGCACCTGAGACAATAGGGATGGATGAATCACCGGTCGAAGCCGTGCGCCGCAAAAAAAATGCGACCATTATGGTGGGTTTTGACCTGGTTCGCCAGGGCAGAGCGGACGGGGTTATTTCCGCGGGAAATTCCGGGGCCACCATGGCCGCTGCCATTCGGAAACTTGGAAGGCTCAAGGGGGTGGCCCGTCCTGGTATTGCCGGTTTTTTCCCTACTCTGAAGAAACCGGTGATGATCATGGATATCGGGGCCAATGTGGATTGCAGGCCCAGACATCTTGCCCAGTTTGCTGTCATGGCTTCCTCGTGTTCCCGTATCTTAAATGGTATCGACGATCCGACCATCGGTCTGCTCAGTATTGGTGAGGAAGCCGGCAAGGGAAACACCCTGGTCAAGGAGACCCATGAACTGCTGCAGTCTGCGCCACTGAATTTTTTTGGCAATGTTGAGGGGCGTGACGTCTATAAGGGTGATGTTGATGTTATCATCTGCGACGGCTTTGTCGGCAATGTTGCCCTGAAGGTGAGTGAGGGACTTGCCGACGCCGCAGCCAGGATGCTGCGAGCTGAAATCTCAAAGACCTGGCGGGCAAAAATCGGCTATCTTCTTATCAGGCAGGCCTTTGCCAGATTCAAGCAACGGGTTGATTATGCCGAGTATGGCGGCGCGCCACTGTTGGGAATCAATGGAACCGGGATCATCTGTCACGGCACATCGGACGCCCTTGCCCTTGAAAATGCTGTTTTTGTGGCGGCAGACATGATTGAACACAAGGTCAACGATGCCATTACCGAGGCGTTAGCAGCATATAACGCTTAAAGGAGTCTGTCACTTATGAATCATGCCACCGTGATAGGGACCGGTTCCTGCCTGCCCAAACGAATTGTCACTAATCGGGACCTTGAACGGATAGTTGATACCTCGGATGAGTGGATTACCAGTCGCACAGGGATAAAAAACAGAAGAATTGCAGGCGGTGGCGAAGAAAATTTTCAGCTTGCCTCGGGAGCGGCAAAACAGGCGCTTGAGATGGCTGGTGTTACCGCTGATGAGATTGATCTTATCCTGGTGGCTACCTTTACTCCACATATGACCATGCCGTCCTGCGCCTGTTTTGTCCAGGCCGAAATAGGAGCTGAAAATGCATTTGCCTATGATATAAATGCGGCCTGTTCAGGTTTTCTCTACGGACTGGACCTGGCTGATAAATATATCGTAGCCAATCCTGATATGAAAATTCTTCTTATCGGTTCAGAGACCCTGTCGGCCAGGGTGAACTGGCAGGATAGAAATACCTGTATTCTCTTTGGTGATGGTGCCGGGGCCGTTGTTATCGGTAGTTCGTCCGACAAAGGTGTACGGGCAGCCAACCTGTACAGTGACGGACGTCTGTGGAATCTTCTCTATATGAACAGCGCCAAATCCATGAATCCTGAATTGCAACAGGATCAACATGGTTGCCAGATAGAGATGTCGGGGCCGGATGTGTTCAAGTTTGCCGTTCGTTCAATGGAAGAGGCCATCCGTCAGCTTCTCCACCGGGAAAATCTTACTGTTGATGATCTGGCCCTGGTCATTCCGCATCAGGCCAATGTTCGTATATTAAATAAATTATCTGAGCGGCTTTCCATCCCGGAAGAGAAGATGTTTGTTAATGTCGACCAATACGGCAATACATCCGCCGCCAGTATTCCCATCGCCCTTGACGAGGCAAACAGACAGAATATCCTGCACGGAGATGATACAGTCCTGTTGTGTTCCTTTGGTGGTGGTTTTACCTGGGGCGCGTTGCTCATGCAATGGTAGAAAAGGAGAAGAGTGTGGATTATTTTTTGACCGAAGACCAGCAGATGATCGTGGAAACGGCATGGGAGTTGACGAAAAACAAAATCCTTCCTGCCCGGGCCGAACTCGATGAAAAAAATGAATTTGCCACTGCGATAATGAAGGATATCGCCCGGGCCGACCTGTTTGGTATTTTTATTCCTGAAGAGTATGGAGGTTTTGGTGGCGGCTGTTTTGACATGGTGCTCGCCATGGAACAGCTGGCCCGCGGCTGTGTAGGAGTTGCTACCAGTTTTGCCGCCTGCGCCCTTGGTATCTACCCGGTTATGATTGCCGGCAGCCGGGAACTCAAGGAAAAATATCTTCCCCGGATCGCCACCGGTGAAAAATGGGCTGCCTTTGGCCTGACGGAAGCAGGCGCTGGCAGTGATGCATCCGGGGTCAAGACAACCGCTGTCCTTGATGGCGACCACTGGGTTCTCAACGGCACCAAGCAGTGGATCACCAACGGCGGAGAGGCGCAGGTCTATTCCATTGTTGCCCTGACAGACCCGAAAAAGGGTGCAAGGGGAGCCTCCATTTTTATGGTTGAAGAAGGAGATCCCGGCTTTTCCTATGGTAAAAAAGAAAACAAGATGGGAATTCGTTCTTCCGCGACCAGGGAACTGATTATGAAAGACTGCCGTATTCCGAAAGATCGCCTCGTCGGCCGCAAGGGGACCGGTTTTATTACGGTAATGCGTACCCTGGATCTATCCCGTCCCGGGATCGGGTCTCTCGGTGTGGGGCTGGCCCAGGCGGCCCTGGACGAATCCGTGACCTATGCCAAACAGCGGGTACAGTTTGACAAACCGATTATCGCCTTTCAGGCAGTACAGCACATGCTGGCCGATATGGCCACCCAACTGGAAGCGGCACGGGCACTGGTCTATGCCGCTGCCCGCCATATTGATGCCCATGCAAAGAAAATAAGCAAGGTATCTGCAATGAGCAAGGTCTTTGCCACGGACATGGCCATGAAGGTCACCACAGATGCTGTGCAGGTCCTTGGCGGGTATGGATATATGAAAGAGTATCCTGTGGAAAAAATGATGCGGGATGCCAAAATATTGCAGATCTACGAAGGCACAAACCAGATCCAGCGCAATGTCATCGGCCAGGAACTCAACAAGGAATATGCCGGATGAATCGTGTGCCTAAATAAGGAACTGCCCGAGCCAACCAAAACAGTATATCTGATATGGAAATCATAGTCTGTGTAAAGCAGGTGCCAGACACCAAAGACGTCCGGCTTGACCCGGACACCAATACCATGTCCAGGGAAGGTGTGACCTCGATCATGAACCCTTTTGACCGCCATGCCCTGGAAGAGGCGGTCAGGATCAAGGAGGAACAGGGGGGCCGGGTGACGGTGCTGTCCATGGGGCCTCCCCAGGCTGAAGAGGTATTGCGGGAGGCCATTGCCTGCGGTGCCGATGCCGGAGTTCTGGTTTCTGACCGTGCCTTTGCCGGCGCCGACACCTGGGCCACATCCTACACCCTTGTCAAGGCCATAGAAACTATTGGCAACCCTGACCTGATCCTGTGCGGCAAACAGGCCATTGACGGAGATACCGCCCAGGTCGGTCCCGGGATAGCATCACGCATGGGCAGGCCGTACGTCACCTGTGTGCAGAAAACCAGAGAGGTCGGAGCTGACCATATCGTTGTTGAACGGATGATGGATGACGGCTATGATGTTGTCCGGCTGCCGTTACCAGCCCTGCTGACCGTGGTCAAGGACATCAATGAACCACGAATTCCGTCTCTAAAGGGAAAGATGCGGGCCAAGAAGGCGGTAATTACAACACTTGGCGCAGCAGATATAGGAGCCGAGGAGCAATGCATTGGTCTTGCGGGATCTCCCACCCAGGTTGTTAAGGTGTTTTCACCGGAACCCAGAGGGGATAGGGCTGTTTTTACCGGTTCGGTCGATGAACAGGTCGACCGGCTTGTCGAGTGTTTAAAACCGTTTATCTGAAAGACAACAGGTTGTAATTAAAACATGCATAGTCCTGTTTTTGGGAAAAAATCCTGGCAAAGCCTGTCTACCGGCGGCCTTAAATAACTGATTGCAAAAAGAGCAATGTTGAAAGTTGACAGTGATAAATGTGTTGGTTGCGGCGCCTGTGAAGAAAGTT
>Ga0256831_1001575_pt1 | contig 12020 bp, 16 predicted proteins | sample 132544metaG_FD_189087 | JGI IMG/M metagenome (GOLD analysis project Ga0256831, IMG submission 189087) | Hydrothermal vent microbial communities from Lau Basin, Pacific Ocean - 132-544 | ecosystem: Environmental > Aquatic > Marine > Hydrothermal vents | place: Pacific Ocean: Lau Basin | collected... | reverse complement strand
TCTTATGTCCATATTTTCACTTTCATTTATGTTACTTGAAAGGGCATAGGCAACACCTGCTCCAGCTCCACCTAAAATACCATATTTAATAACCTTGTCGCCTATAAATGCAACTTCGGCAAGTTTTCCAACTCTTAAAAATGGTAATAGTGTTATAGCATCTACTCCAGCCCATAAGTAATCAGATGGTTTTTCAGCTCCCCCAACAGCTACCTTTGCCAAATCTAACGGAAGTAGTGATAATCCTATACCTTCTGCTAAATCTAAAAAATCTTTTTTTTGGATTCCTTCCTGAATCTTATTATCTCTTAAATGGGATAATTCAACAATTTCGCTTCTCATGGCATCTAAAAAGCTCATGTTTTCCCATTATTTATTTACTTTTTTGCCTACATAATATAATATAGATAATATTGCTAATGCACCCCCTAATGCTAATACTGCTTTTTTTCCATTTTCAGATTTTTTTTCTTTTTTCGGCAAGTTTGCCGTTGTTACTGTGGTTGTGGTTATTGTAGTTGCCGTTATTGTGTTATTTTTGTTTTCGTTATTTCTGATTTCTCTGCTATCTTTGCGTAATTTTTTTATGTCTATTTTATTTTCTTTAATTAATCCTATTGTACTTTTCTTAGGATTTTCTTCTACGATTTTTGCCAATGCTGGATGTTCTTTTTCATAAGCCTTTCTCATTAAATCACTGTAACTTCCAACTGTGTATGTTCTCGCAGCTTCAATTGCATGAATACCAGTTCCAGCTAAAACATTACCATGCTTATCTAATACAGCGGTTACTCTGCCATTACTATCATAAATGAAGTTGTATAAGTGTGCTTTGTCTCTTTTTTTTGCTTCGTTTATATCCATGCCTAAAAAGCTTTCTCTGTATTTTATTACCCTTCTATAGTAATCGTCAGAAGATGAAGAATGAGATGAATGAGAATGATAGGAAGAATGAGAAGATGAAAATGCAGAATTTGACGATGAAGAATGAGATGAGGATGGGCTTTTTACGACTTTTCCATATTTTTCTACATAAGAATGAACATAATTCAAATCATGAACTTTAGATTTTGGAATATATGCTACTTTTTCAGTTCCATCGTCAGATATTACAGCACATTTAATTAATTCATCGCTCATGCTATCCCATATTCATAAAATCTAAGCTATAATAATCTGGATTACTATCTATCTCGGGCGAGGTAGGAGTAATTATAATTTCTTCATTTGATTTATCTAATAATTCTGGAGTAACAACGAGTTCTTTAGTAGCAACTTCTATTGTCCCTTCAATGTCTGATTCAACTGCAAAAAACAACTTTTCGTCCTTGTTTAATCTCCACATTTTAATACCGTAATAATCACCTGTTACTTCATGTCTGAAATCCAGGAACAACACTCCCCTTGGCATAATTTTTGGATTATATTGTAATTTACATATCATCTTTGCAGAAGCATAAGATTCCATTAATATATCTGTTGAAGTATTTTCAACAACTCTTAGCCCTATTTTTTTGATGTTATCTGTTCTAACTCCATTTTTATCTCTAAAAATTATAATTCCCTGTTGCACGGCGTTTGTTGTGTTTAATCTAACAACTTCCTGATATGAACCAGATACGAATCCTTTTTTGAAAACTTTCTTAGTTCTTTCTACTATTGGGTCGTTTATTTTTTCATCTGTATAAACGCCAGTTACTTCTACTGCAATATCAGATATTGAGACGACATCAGATACTTTTTGATTTACTGTCATTGAGATATCAAAATCGTAGTAGTCCTCTGCTCTAAATGGTCCATCAACATACAATGGCACAATAATATTCTGTTGAGATTCTTTAGGGATTTTTACATTAGCATCAACATTAAAGTAGCTGTTAGCATCAAATATGTTAAATAATGCCAATGTAAATGCATCAATTTCTATTAAAGAAGTCGTATTATTCTTTCTAACATTAAATTTAATTTTATTCAATACATCTTCGATATTAACTGTAGCATCTTTTGCATCTGAGTTTGATACTGATATTCTTGCGTTTAAAAAAATGCCTAAGCAGTTGTGGGTTGATAATTCTGTAGTTTTGTTATCCAATGTCAATTCATGTGCATGTGTTATTTTTGTTATCATCATCTCCCCCTTTGAATTTGTTAAAAAAGGAAAAAAGTTATTTTTTGGATTCAAAAAGAATTTTTTCATAAGCTTCTAATTTGCCTCTTAGTTCAGCTACTTCTTCTTTTAGTTTCATGTTCTCCAAAATTAGAAAATTAATTTTTCTTCTCTATGTGTGAGAGTCTTAAATCATGTTCAATGATTTTTTTGTCTTGATGTTTCTCATGGAAGATTGATGATGCAATTTCTTTCATCTTCATAGTTCCAACAGATACTGCAGTCATGACGACTGCTCCAACGACACAGAATATTAACAAATCAGACGCTGACATACTTTCTAACAATGCCACAACTACCACCTCAAAGTTGTTGATAGAGAGTTTTACATTGTTATTTAGTTAAAATAGAAACTATAAATGTTCTTTTTTCATAATGTTGTATAATTATGATTCCATATTATCATAATTTCATAATTTTATGATTCTATGAAATTATGAAATCATAAAATTGTAAAACATATTAAAAAGTGCGTTTTAGTTTATTTTTGTGATAGTATGGGGGGCGTAAATGTTGTTATTGAGAAAATAAATGAAAATAAAATAAATGAATATGAAGAAGAGCAAGATATGGGAGATAATGAATCTATGAGATTATGGAATCATAAAACTATGGAAAAAGAAGATTTCAATATGTTGAATGATACAAACAATATACTGGACAATAAAGAGCATGAAGAAGATAATGTTGAGGATGACAATAATAAAGGAATTGATTTAGATGATTTAGCAATGCAAGAATTAGACCAATTAAAAGAAGAGAAAAAAGAAGAGGAAAAGGGTGGGATTCCCTTTCATGATGAAATTGAAAATGAAGATGATGAATTTGGGGATATTGGCAGTTTTGACATTGCTGATAGTGATAATCAAGATTTCCAAAATTTCAACTTCAATTTTACTAATACTAAAGAAGAAATAGATGTTAAACCACCCAACTCACTAAAGGAAAGTAAATTAGAATTTCTGTTAAGATATTTGTTCTATTTCTATTTCTTACTATTGTCATATCTATACAAATTAGACGAAAAAACAGAATTCGTTGATAGATTCATAGAAAAATCGAAGAAAACTGTAGATGATTTGATATTGAGAATAGAAAGGATGTTTGCTAAGCTGTCTCCAGGTTTATACAGAAAAATAGTAGATTCAGAAATTCTTGGAACTTTGATAATATTAGCAGTTTTACATTATAATTTCCATGCTGAAGCAACAAAAGCAAAACAATATAATAATAAAAAAATGCTTTTAGGTTTTCCATCCGATTTAGAGACTAAAATAGACTTAAAAGAAGAAAAAGAAATTAAAGAACAAGAACAAAGAATAACAGAAACAAAACCTGCTGGGAAATTATCAGCATTTTAGAGGTGGTAATGGATGATTTCATTAAAAATAATCGATGAAAATAAAGAAGTACTTTTTTCAATGAATGTTAGTTCTGAAAAACTCCAAAGCTACAGTATGATAGCAACTGCAATAACTGACGCACTTCCACACATAGCAGATTCTATAGCTCAAAATGTTCCTATTATTGGAGATATGAAAAAAGACGTTAATGCTGGAATTATGGAAATAATCCCAGTAGTTATAGCATTACTTAATAGGGGTGTTAATGGTAGCTGTGTATTTCAGGTAAATAGAAAAGTTTGGGAGAGTGAGATTAGACCACAAATTGAACCTTTATTAAAAACATTTTAAGGTGGCGATATGAGTAGAGGCAAAAGTATTCAACCTTCTCTAAAATTACATACGCCACCAAAACAACCAGAGATAAAACACGAATGTATTTTAGGAGTATCTGGCTCTGGAAAATCATTTTTTATCAAAACTAAAAGGATTCCTAAATACTTTGAAAATCCAAATATTTTAAAAGTCTTAATTGACCCTGAAGATGAATATAGCTATCTTAAAATTCCAACAATCCTTTTAAAAGATGGGGAAGAGTTTCAAAAAAATATAGTAGCACTTCTTAAGAAATTTAGGGCTGTTAGGATAGTTCCTCCAATACCAAAAAATAAGCGTGAATTTGATAAAAACTTAGAGAAATTCAATAATCTCTATCTATTCATATTGAATAACTGGGGAGCAATATACAAATTCTGCAAAGCTAAAGGATTAGTGATTATTATTGATGAATGTCAGGACTGTGGGGCTGATTCAAGATATTTAAGTTATCCACTTATTTCTCTATTGAAAAAAGGAAGAAAAAGAAATATAAAATGTATTCTGGCAACTCAAAGGGTTAGCTACTTTTCACCAGACATTAGAAGCCAATGCAGAATAAAAGTATTATTCAAAGTCGTTGAACCTTTGGACATCAAGAGGTATAGGGAAATTAGCGAAGAAGCGACGGAATTATTATTGAATTCCAAAAAACCATACCCTTACGTGATTTTAGAGGATGGGAAGATTATAGAAAAGGATGTTTAAAATGGTGATAAAAATGGACGAGAAGGATAAAAGAATCCATTTGAGTTTTTTTGTTTTTCTATTTTTAAATGTATTCTATGGATTGGTTACAGATAGCTACTCTTATCTTTTTTATTCCATATTTGCAATGGTGATATCATATTTTATCATTTATCAGGAAATATTTTTTCTTAGCATCGATAGTGCAAAGGAGTTTGGCAAAAGGTTTCTCAATTCTCCTAAAATTATTGGTGGCTATAGGCCTAATCTGGTTGAGGGCAACAAAGGAACTAACCTACATACTGAAATGGAAGATAATAGAGATGAGGACAAAAGACAGTCAAAAGAAAGAATTAGCAAAGAAGATAGTGAAAACAGCGACAAAAGAGATGTTAGCCCACTTTATTATTAAATCCCTAATAAGCTTAGGTCTTCCAAGCTCAATAATTTTGGCAATCAAGATAATCATTGATTCCATAGGCCAATAGGCGAAAAAGTTTCGCAATCTGGCAATGTTGTCTCTCTGGCAATATGTTGCCAGAGAGGATATAGCAGTGATGCGAAACTTTTTCGCTAATCTGGATGGTGATACCATGGCAAAGGGAAACGGTAAGAAGAAGATGCCCAAGAACCTAATGATATACAACTTAAAAAGATGGTTAAAAGGTAAAGGAATAGACCCAGATTTAATTGATTTAGAACATTTAGTAGATGAAGCTATGAAAATAAATGAAGAAAGGGATGAAGAAGAGAGAGAAAAAGACGAGATGACAAAAGCAAAGCATGTTATAGACCTCAATAAGGCAAAAAGCGAGAAACAATTATATAATTGGTTCTTTACTTGGCTGGATAATTTAGACAAATTAGATAAATATGATATTGAAGGAGTTGATTACATTCCAGAACTATGTGAAGAGGAAAATAACGGAAAGGATAATGTCAATTGGAGAGATGTTTTAAAAGAAGACAAAGGTAACAAAAAGAAAAAACACATGAAAAAGAATAAAAGCAAAGATAAGCCTAAAGCAAAAGTTAATAAACTCTTAGAATATACAAAAGAATACTTAGAGGCTAAAAATAAGCTTGTCAAGTATTTAGAAAGCCATGAAATAGACAAGGAAACTCTAACAAAACTTTGGGAGGAATTGCTAAAAATGGAAGGTAAAAACGTAACAAAAGCTAAGAGGACAGATAAATCTAAAAAAGCTAAAAGATGCCTTAAAATCAGAGTTCCAAACATATTAAAATGGATTCAGAATCCTTCAAAATACGACCTAAAAGGTGTTGATGGATAAATACCTCCCACTCTATAGCCAATATGCGAAAATATTTCGCATAACTGCTTTAATTATTTTTGTGCATTACTATTACTTTTAAGAATTTCCTTTATTTCACTTAATTCATTAGTTATTCTGATTAATATCTCACTTTGTTTGTCCATTTTGTCATTTAGTTTTTCCAATATTTCTGTTTGTTTATCAATTTTAACATTTAATTTCTCTAACTCGCCAAATACCAACTTAATATACTTCACTCCCTCATCCAACTTTTTATTTAACTCTATTAAATCATCCGCTGATATTCTATTAATCCCTTCTGGAAATTCAATGTATGTATTTAATGCCTTTTCTTCGATTTTATCTATCTTAATTAACTTATCATCCTCTTCTAATTCTTTAATTAATTCTTTAAACAATCTCTTTTTTCTCTCTGAACTAAAGTTTGCTAATATCCTAACAGTTCCATCTTTGTAGTTATAAATAATTCCATTAATGCCTAAGCCCCTACCTATATTTTCTATCCTATCTCTAAATCCAACATGCTGAACCTTCCCATAGATAATTAACTCATAAGTCGTTGCCATAGTTTCACCTATTCAAAACTTTCCATATCATAATATTAATAACATTTGGGGAGGGGGGTGAGTGCGAGAGGGGGGAGGGGGTTATAGCAGTCGATACCTTTTAGGTTTTGGCTCGTCAATATCTCCATATCTCTTAAGTTTCTCAATTATTAGCTCTATATCTTCTTCATTCAATCCCATACTCTTAGCTTCTTCAACAATATCATCATATTCAACAAGTTCCGATTTTTCTGATAATTTTTTGATTATTTCATATACTGTATTTAGTTTATCCCTCTCTTTTTTAGATATTCCAACCAATATTTTATCAATGTCATATCCTGTTTCTGGGTCATACGCTATTTGAGATAAACAATAATTCATCAATTCTATAGCCTCCTTAACATCATTTTCATCTACCACATCTTTTAATCTTGCCTTAGCAACTGCTCCTGCAATTCTCATAATAGCTTCCGCTTGCCTTGCAGTTATAGGTATTGGTCTATCTCCTTTACCTAACTTCCTCATTTCTACATAATATTTAATAAACAATTCTTTAGCTTTTTCACTAAAAACTGGTTTTTTCTGTCTTGCATAATAAATATACTTATAAATAAACTCATCATCTATAACTACTCCATCTACTTCCAACTTATCCTCATCCCCTTTTATTTTCTTGTTCAATCCATCAAGGATATGGCTAATAATCTCGGCATCTTTACATTCATCAGGTTCATCCATCAGTGGAAATATTAAATCAAATCTACTTAACAATGGAGCAGGTATATCTATCTGCTCTATAATACTTTGATTTCTATCAAATCTCCCTCTCTTAGGATTACATGCCGCTAAAACTGCACACTCGGCAGGTAATTTAGCTGTAATTCCACCCTTACTAACATGAATTGTTTGACCCTCCATAGCTTCTAAGATGTCCTTAATTCCATCTTTCTTAACATTAATCTCATCAATACATGCAGTCCCTCCATTTGCTCTTACTAAAACTCCAGGTTTCAATACCCATGAATCCCCCCCTATTTCAATCCTTTCCCTAACTACTGCGGCAGTTAAACCAACTCCTGTCGCAGTAGTCATAGATACATACTCATTTCCTGGAATCTTTGCAATTCTTTTTAACATTACCGTTTTTCCAACTCCTGGGTCTGTAATAAGCAATATGTGTATATTATGTCTATAACCTTCAACTTGAATTCCTTTGATTTGTTGTAAAAATATAGCTTTTTTAATTAAATCGTGTCCTTTTATTCTTGAAAATAACTTATTAGACAATAACTCAATTACATCTTTTCTTTTAGCAATTTTTTCAATTTTTTCTATATCATCGTTGGTTAAATTAACATGAACATTATTATCCAAAACTTCCACATTTAACGCTTTTATGTATATATTGTGATGGAGTTTCTTTTTCTTCTTTTTAATTATCATAGGTATTCCAACTACTCTTACCCTTCCCGCATATACCCCTGGTGTGTTCTCATAGATGATTGTGATTTGTCGTGGTGGCTCTTCTGGATTCTCCAACAAATCCAATGGTTGCTGAAGTTTTATCTCTTGAACATCTATAAATTCCGATTCATCCTCAATAAATGAACATTCACACTCGCAAGAATTACACTTTGGTATTTTAAATTCAGTAAATATATTATCATACTCTATCTTGTATTTCTGACCACATTTTGGACATACATAAACTCCAACTTTTAACATTGCTTGGATACTTGTAGCAATTGTAACAATCCCCTCAAACTCGACCAACTTCCCTATATATTTACTATTTACATCTCTTATTGTGAAAGGTCTTTTACCCACAGTTTTATAAAATTCTGGAAGGTTCTTAAATATAAAAATAATCTTTCTACTTTCATTCTTTAATATATAATATGCCTCGTCATAGCATTCTTTGAAATATTTTAAAGCTTCCAAAGGTTCATTAATTATCCAATCAAACAATTCTACATCAATCCCAAGTAATACACAATCTTTATAAAATTTATCCAAATCAAACTCTATCCTTTCCTCATCCATTATAATTTCATTATAATACTCTTCTTTAAAATATTCTACAATCCTATCCTTTATTGTCTCTAAATAATCATAGACATCCATCTCATTAAAGCTATAAAACTTTTGTTTATTTTGTTTTAATCTAATATATTTAACACCATTCTCTACAAACTCTTCTAAAATACCCTCTTCTACTAACTTAGATTTACCCCATGATATTGTATTAGGCAAATATTCGGTTTTTAGTAAATTATATATATCTTGCCATCTATACATCTTACCGGGCTTAACAAGTTCCAATATAGCCTCTTTTACGGTTTTTTTCTTCATTGCCTCAACCTCCCCAATCTCAATTTTAAGACATATATGATTATGTAATTCTTTTTATTTCTATCAATTACTATCATATGTCCTACATATAAATACTTTTTGATAGGAAATTTAAGGTAGTATAATGAGATTACTGCACCAAAATAGAGAATACATACAATTTAGTGAATAGTAGTGTTTTTTCAAAAATCTCGGCAATTATTTTTTTTTTATACTAAATCTCGTTCGGTTATCTTTTTTTATTAATCTTTTTTAAAATTCCTTATTCAGTGGTAAATAAGTTCATTTTATTTTTATTTTTCAAAACAAAGCACAACCGAATGGTTTCTATTAATCTCGTTCGGTTATGCTTTGTTTTGAAAAATACGACTGAATAATTAATATAACCTACTGAATAAGGTCGTATAATTTGTTTTTATAAATAGACCTTACCGAATAAAATATTCGACTATATTGTCTTTATTTTTAAAAATCTTAACGATTTGTGCTTATTCAGTAAAACTACATATCTCTTTTATATATATAAAATTGTTGTGAATAATTATGTCACAACTTCAAACATAACAACATAATAGTAAAACACAAAGTTGTATAATGGAAATTAAAAAAAGATAAAATTGTATTATGATATGACTTTTTTAGGTTTAAGAATTAATTCATTGTTATCTCCTAAATATATAATAATATCGTCCCCTTTATGTAATCCAAGTGAATCTATCCACTCTTTTGGAATATGTAATAAATATGCCTCATAATCCTTGTTTCCTTGTTTTACTTTTCTTTTTTGTAATTTCCTAATTGCTAAGATTTCCATATTTTCAACCTTTCAACTTTTATAACTATTGTATGTATTTGATATTTTATATAATTTTATGATAGTAATTTCTATCATTTGTTAGAAAATTTTAAATACTGCTATTCCCATACATTGTATAGTAAATTCCAGAGGGGGTCTATATGGTGCTGGTAGTGGTAGATATAGATGAAGAATATTTGGAGAAGATAAAAGAGTTTTTGGTTAAAAAGGGGATTTTAAAGGGGGATGAAACGGAGGATATAATAGCAAAAGCTGGATTGGTGCATTATAAGAATCTTATAGATGCTGGATTGATGAAATGAGGTTGTTGGCAGGTATAATTATAAAAGGTGGTGTTATGGAGGTAATTTTGGACATTGAAACTACTGGATTAGAACCTTTGAGGGACAAAATTATAGTAATTGGGGTTATGGATGTTGAGAGTGGGGAGATAGAAATTATCGACTGTTCAGATAATGAGGAAATGGGCTTAAGGGCTTTTTGGGGATGTGTAGAGAGTAGAAATATAGACAAATTGTATGGATTCAATATAGATTTTGATTGGACGTTTATTAAGTTAAGAAGTTTGAAGTATAGAATAAAAATGAAATATTTTAAAAGATATGAAAACAGGATTGATTTGAGGCAAATATTAAACTCTAATAGGTTCGCTAAAGGAACTTTGAAAGATTATGCAGAGTTTTTAGGTTTGTATATTAATGATGATTGTTGTGGTCATACAGTTCCAGAGCTTTATGAGCTTTATAAATTGGGGAATGAAAAAGCTTTGGAGGATATAATTAGACACTTAAAAAGAGATTTAGAGAGGACAAAATACATTTATGATATTCTTGTTGAGTGTGGGCTTTTGGATATTGAGTAGGTTCTCCCCTCCCCCAACCAGATTAGGTGTATTACTATGTATGGAGGACCATAAATAGGTGATAGGCATGGGAGAGAGAAAGGAGAAAGATAGGGATAATACCACTATAGGAGTAAAAAAAGAAGATAAATATATATTTGATTGTCTATATATGGTTCATGGTAAGAAGGTAGCGAGTTCTAAAGAAGAATTTTTTTCTCATATTTTAAAGGCGTATATTAAAATGAATAAAATAAAGAGTATAAGAATTGAGTTTGATGTTGAAGAAAAGAGAGAGTAAGGTTAGCTTTTTTCTATTTTAATGTATCCTCTTGAATATGCATAATATACTCCAACAAGTAGTATTAACAATACTGCAAATGCAAATGCCACTTTTTTTTGTTCTTGAGTAAGTAAAGGTTTGTTTTCTGGGTTATAGTATATTAAAGTGCATTTTCCGTGTGGAAATTCGCCCCATATAGAGTTACAAGGTATTCCCCAACCTTCATATCCAACTGTTCCTCTTTTGGGCATAGCACCGTTTGCAGTTCTCCAGTGTTCTATGTCATCTGTTGAACAAACGACATTTCCATTTTCATCAGTGCATAAAAGCTTGAAACCATAACCTCCTCTGAAATCAATGCAATGTGCAACAATTTTATATGGCTTTTCTGGAATTTCTACGGTTTTGGGATGTCTTATGTCACAACCAAATGTATATTTATCATTAACTACAATATAACACCTGTCATCACAACCAAATTTTATTATGTATTTTTTCCCAATTCCCAAAGTTTCTTTAATTGTCTCTAACATTCCCTATCACCTTTAATTTTTTTTGAGGTAATAGAATCCAAATGCCAAAGCTAATATGATGATACCTATTATTATTGCTCCCAAGTATGAGGGATTAGCGTTGTATTTTGTAGTTCCTTGTTGGGAGTTTATCTCTACTCCTGGACTTGCGGCACTTGCTCCTGCTATTGCTCCTACCGTTGCTCCTCCTAAACCTATTGCAACTTTACCAGCGTTTTTTTCTAACATTCCTAATGTTTTTCCTAATGCTTCCCAAATTGACATTTTATCCCTTCTTTCTAATGTAATAACCTATAAGTACGATTATTATTATCAGAATCACTGCAATTGCGTAATTTGTTTTATTCATCTTTGTTTTATTCCTCTGCATTTCTAATTTACATGGAAATTCGATATAATACCAGTAATTACCTATTTTCATTCTTTGAAGCTCTATACCGTTTTCCCAACCTTTTACAATTTCATTTATGTTTCTTGGTGGGGGTGTTGTATTATAAACTGCAATTGGAACAATTTTTGAAATATCATTTGCGTATATTGTTAATCTTGCAAATACCACATCTGGATAAACTTGTTTTACCTTATTAGTAACATCTAAAGTGATAATATCCGAGTGATAGTATTTTATAAACGCTTCCTGTGCTTTTTTTCTTATGTCCATATTTTCACTTTCATTTATGTTACTTGAAAGGGCATAGGCAACACCTGCTCCAGCTCCACCTAAAATACCATATTTAATAACCTTGTCGCCTATAAATGCAACTTCGGCAAGTTTT
>Ga0256831_1001574_pt1 | contig 12021 bp, 10 predicted proteins | sample 132544metaG_FD_189087 | JGI IMG/M metagenome (GOLD analysis project Ga0256831, IMG submission 189087) | Hydrothermal vent microbial communities from Lau Basin, Pacific Ocean - 132-544 | ecosystem: Environmental > Aquatic > Marine > Hydrothermal vents | place: Pacific Ocean: Lau Basin | collected... | reverse complement strand
TTTGTTTCAAGATAAGGCTATTCATAGTTTATGTCTAAAATCATTAATAGATAAAAAATATCATATCCTCGTTGATAATTTCATTAAAATAAGTATTATTGAACTATTGAAAATAAAAATTCAAAGAGATGAAAAAGCTCATTCTGTTTATTTATTTAATTGCGTTAACCTCCGTTATCACATCTCAGGAGGTTCAAACTCAAAGTCAGGCTCCAATTCAAGTGGATGAACCGGCATCCGAGAAAGCACCATTTAAAAGTAAACTATACACCGGAGGGAATTTTGGATTAACTTTCGGAACCTATACCAATATTATGATTGCTCCATTATTAGGGATAAAGTGGTCGCCGAAATTTAGTACCGAATTGGGTGTAGAATACAACTACACAAAAGATAATCGTTACGATACAGAGTTTAGCCAGTATGGAGGAAGAGTTAACGCTCAATATTTTGTTATACCACAACTTTTTGCACAGGCTGAATTTGCCGGATTAAGCATGGAACACTACAACCCAATAATAAATAAAAACGAACGTAATCTTGTACCGTTCTTATATCTCGGTGCCGGATACAGGCAATATATTTCGAAACGAAGCTTTGTCTCTTTCAGAATTATGTTTGATGTTCTCAACGATGAAAACTCTCCATACTCACGAGGAGAACCATATTTTTCAGTAGGGTTTGGCGTAGGGATTTAGCGGAGAGTAGTGGACAGAAGTCAGTAAGCAGCCGTCCAGTTAGGTTGCATCTCAGTTACCAAGACGACTGTTCTATGGATAAAGGAGACAGCCAATCATGCAATAGAAGCCCCATCGAGATATACCTATAGATCAAGTTCTCTAATCATTAATAAAGTATCTCACAGCCTTCTCAATCCCTGCAATCTCCGCCAAACCTTTTAGTCGGCCGATTAAAGGATAACCAGGGTTTGTATCCCTGTTAAAATCATCAAGTATCTTATGCCCATGGTCGGGGCGGACCGGAATTGACCTGTTGGTTCTCTTGATTGTTTTGTAAAGCTCATGAATCACCTCTACAATATCCACATTGCCTTCGAGGTGCGACTCTTCGTAAAAGTCCCCATTGTTGAGCCTTTTAGTGCTTCTTAGATGAACAAAATGGATGCGGTCACCAAACAGACTGGCCATTTCGGGAATAATATTGTCGGCACTTGCACTTAGCGAGCCTGCGCACAACGTAATGCCGTTGTTAATAGAAGGATTAGTGTCAGCTAACCATTTGAAATCCTCCTTGTTGCTCATAATTCGTGGCAGTCCTAAAAGAGGGAATGGAGGGTCATCAGGATGGATAGCCATAGTGATATCCATCTTTTCAGCTACAGGTATAACTTTGTTTAGAAAATATGCCAGATTGTATCGCAGCTGTTGTTTGTCAATATGGTCATATTTTTCAAGAAAGCTTAAAAATAGGTTCTTGTAATCGGAGCTGTCACTATCAACCACTCCATCGATAAATCCCTGAGTAACCACAATAATATTGTATGCAAGAGATTCAGAATCTTTATCACTCATCTCTTTAAACCTTGCTTTGGCAGCATTAACAGTATCAGGTGAATAACTCTTTTCAGCATGGGGTCGTTTAAGAATAAAGATATCGAATGCGGCAAAATCAACCGCACTGAAGTACATCGCCTCAGCTCCGTTAGGTAGTTTGTAGTGCAGGTTTGTTCTGACCCAGTCAAGCACCGGCATGAAATTGTAGCAGATAGTTTTTAAGCCACACTCAGCCAGGTTGCGCATACTCTGAATGTAATTGTCAATCAGCTTGTCTCTTTCAGTGGTAGCTTGCTTTATCCCCTCCGATACAGGAAGGCTCTCCACAACCTCCCATGTAAGGCCATGCTTCTCAATCTCCTTTTTTACGTTTGAAATGTCATTGACAGGCCACACCTCACCGTTAGGTATGTGGTGCAGAGCAGTGACAATCCCTGTAGTACCTGTTTGAGAAATCTCCTCTAAGGTGATGTTGTCATCAATCCCAAACCAACGCAATGATTTTATAAGAGAAGCCCCCCTATCTTCTCCCGATAGGGGTATAGAAGAGTTTTGTTCTGTCTTTTGATTATTTTTAGTCATGGTTGTTTAGTATGTTAAACTCCGCTGAAAGCACTAAAGCCACCATCAACGGGTAGTACTACTCCGGTAATAAATCCGGCGGCATCGGAGCATAAAAATTGTACCACACCATTCAGCTCGGAGATGTCACCAAATCTGCCCATGGGTGTTTTGGCTATCACCTTCTTGCTTCTCTCTGTTAAGCTGCCGTTGGGATTTATTAACACTTTTCTGTTTTGGTCGCCAATGAAAAAGCCGGGTGCTATGGCATTAACCCTGATCTTATCACCATACTTCTGTGCCATCTCAGTTGCCATCCATTGGGTGAAGATGTTTATCCCTGTTTTAGCAACCGAGTAGCCCGGCACTCTGGTAATTGCAGAAAATGTGGACATTGAAGAGATATTGATAATACTTCCCCATCCCTGTTTCGACATAATCTTTCCAAATGCTAGGGTGGGGTAGACAGTGCCATTTAGGTTAAGGTCGGTTACCTTGTTGAAATCTTCAATTTTCATGTCAAATACCTCCTGATCGGGTTCGAGAGTTGCTCCCAGAAGATTACCTCCTGCGGCATTTATTAGTATGTCAATTGTGCCCCACTTTTTAACTACTGTTTCGGATAGAGTTTTCAGCTCATCCATGTTGAGAACGCTGCCAACGTAACCAATTACATCCGGGGTTATCTTTTTAATCTCATCAACCACACTGTTAACATTCTGTTCTCGTATGTCGATAATTACAATTTTGGCTCCGGCTGTTGCCAGACTCTTTGCAATGTTGCTGCCTAACACACCCGCTCCTCCGGTTATAACTGCTACTCTGTTTTCGATACTAAAGTTTACTGAATTCATATAGTGTGATTTTTTAATTTCTTTCTGGTTGTAAAAATACACAAAATGAGATTGAAGCACTAGGGTAAGGTATGCAAATAAAAAAGGTTGTCTGAAACAGGTAACCTTTTTTTGTGGAGAGAGGGATTCGAATCCCAAATACCTCGTGGCACAACGGTTTTCAAGACCGCCGCACACGACCATTCTGAAAACGCTAACTTTAAGGAAAAAAGGGTAGGCCAAAGAAATATGCCGGAAAGATTGATTACAACAACACTCTTGCAGAAGAGAGAATAACTCATTTTATTCATCAGATTATACCGTTTATCCAAAATTAAGTTCATAATGTGGTCACAAATGCCTATTTTTATATTTTGAAATTCGCTTGCGGATATAAGGATGAACTATTAGTCCATTTCTTATTGTTTTGCGTATTTGTTATAGTAAGTTTATATAGAGTGAAAATTGTTGATTAAAAAATAGTAATTATGAAAGAGAAAGGTAATGTATTCTCAAAAACTCAAACTGTTTCATTAGTGATTTTAAGAGTGTTAATTGGCTGGCATTTATTGTATGAGGGGATTACAAAGTTATTATTGCCAAATTGGTCATCTGCAGGTTTTCTTAGTGAATCGCAATGGGTAATGTCGGGAATTGCTAAATGGATTGTTTCTCATGATTTAGTTTTATCAATAGTAGATATTGTAAATATGTGGGGATTAATAGCCATTGGAGTCAGTTTAATACTAGGATTGTTTTCAAAACCGGCAAGTTTGGCAGGTGCATTTTTGTTGTTTGTTTATTTCCTGAATAATGCACCAATTATTGGAATCGAATACTCTGTGCCATCTGAGGGAAATTATCTAATTATTAATAAAACACTAATCGAATCTGCTGCTCTTTTCGTGCTTTATCTGTTTCCTACAAGTTGTAATGTAGGTTTAGACTTTTATTTGAAGAGAGTTTCAATTTTTTAAAATAGAATTTAGTACTATGAGTGATACACATGATAAGCCATCAATACAAAGACGTAATTTATTAAAAGCATTAGCGGGAATTCCTATTGTAGGATTATTTGGAACCCAATTGTTTAGAAAATTGGAATATGAGAAGAGTTCATATATTGATTGGCCCAAAGAGTTAGGTCTCAATTTCAATACGTCTGAAAAGAGTAAAAAATTAGTATCATCAAATAAGGAGGATGTTATACGTATTGGCATTGTTGGTTGGGGTGGAAGAGCCATATCTTTAGGTTATGCATTGGGATATATGCATCCTGAGTCTCTTGATAACCGAGCAAAAAATGGTCAACATGAAGATTGGCTTAAACAAGCTAATTTAAATGTTGCAATTACGGGTATATGTGATGTGTTTGATGAAAGAGCTGAGCATGGTTTGGCAACTGCAAAAAGTGATTTGCATCCAGATGATTTTAGTAGTGCGGGTTTAAAGGTAAAGCGATTTAAGCACTATCATGATATGTTAAATAGCTCGGATATTGATGCTGTAATTATAGCCACACCTGAACATCACCATGCTCAAATGGTAATTGATGCTGTTCAAGCAGGTAAAAATATATACTGTGAAAAGAGTTTTACACGTACCGAGCAGGAACTTTATGATGCATACGATACTGTTAAAAATAGCAATGTTGTATTTCAACTAGGGCATCAGATTACGCAAAGTCCTATATTTCATAAAGCAAAAGAGATTATTAATAAAAATATACTTGGGGATATAAGTCTTGTTGAAACAACGACAAACCGTAATACAGCAAGTGGAGCATGGATTCGACATCTTGATAAAAACGGAAATCTGAGACCTGGGAATTTAGAGTCAATAGACTGGGAACAATGGCTGGGAACAAGACCAAAAGTGCCATTTAGTGTTGATAGGTATTATAATTGGACAAAATGGTTTGATTATAGCACAGGTATGTTAGGACAACTTTTTACCCATGAGTTTGATGCTGTAAATCAACTTCTTCGGATGGGAATACCCAAAACAGTAACCGCATCAGGAGGAATCTATTTTTGGAAAGATAACAGAGAAATACCTGATAGTCTTAATGTAAGTTTTGAATATCCGGATAGTAATTTCACCTTGTTGTATAGTGCAACTTTAGGAAATAGCAGAAGCAGAGGACGTGTATTTATGGGGCGAGATGCTTCCATGGAATTGGGCAGCACTATAAAACTTGCAATTGATAATAATTCGAAGCGATTTAAAAAGCAAATTGCTGCAGGAAAAATTGTTCCCGGGGAGTATCTGGAATCATTTGATTTTGGGCAGGAGATTGATGCAGTTTCATCTGCTACTGCAAAATATTATGCTTCAAGAGGTTTAACTACAGCTAAAGTTGGTGGCGTAAGTGTTGATTTAACTTACTTGCATATTAAGGAGTGGCTTGATGTCATTAGAAATGGGGGAGAAACCAGTGCAAATATTGAACGTAGTTTTGAAGAGGGAGTAGCTGTTCAGATGGCTCAAAAAGCTTATATTGAAAAAAGACAAGTTAGATGGGATTCTATAAAAAGAAGAATAGTCTAACCAAGACTGTTTCAATATGAAATCAATTTAATTTAGGAATTTGTGAAAAATAAGATATTATCATTTGTTAAATTAATTGGCCCTGGTTTTATAATAGCTTCATTGGTGCTAGGTCCGGGTAGTCTTACTGTATCATCGAAAATAGGAGCTAGTTTTGGGTATTCATTTTTATGGGTAATAGTAATTGCAATTATTCCTATGGTGACCTACACAAGCATGGCTGCTCGATATGGAACATTACATAAAACTTCCATATTAACAACAATAGCACAAACATATGGAAAATGGTTTTCCATAACTATAGGTATCTCAATATTTATTGCAACATCAAGTTTTCAGTTTGCTAATAATATGGGAATTGGAATTGCTATGTCGGCATTAACTGGAACCAAAGAGTTTATTTGGCCTGTTGTTTTCACATTATCAACTGTAGTGCTTATTTACTGGACTAAAAACCTCTATAGTATACTTGAAAAAGTAATGATGGTAATGGTAATTATCATGATAGGATCATTCTTAGTTAACATTTTCATTGTTAAACCTGATATAGTAAGTGTTAGCAAAGGTTTTATTCCTGATGGTAGTGTTCTCAACCACTCAAAAGAGCTTCTCGCATTGGTAGGAACAACCTTTTCTTTAGTAGGAGCTATATTTCAAGCGTATCTTGTTCAGGATAAAGGATGGAGTATCGTTAGTATGAAAGAGAGTTTGCGAGATACTAAAGTTGGAATTTTCATGCTTGGTACAATTTCTGCCTTAGTAATAATTACATCAGCTGCAGCCTTACATCCATATCATATTGAAGTAAATTCAGCTGCTGATATGGCACTTCAATTGGAAGCACTTTTTGGGAGCTATTCAAAATATATTTTTAGCATAGGTTTGGCGGCGGCTGCATTTTCCTCTTTGGTTGTAAATGCAATAATAGGAGGAAGTATGTTGTCTGATAGTCTTGGCCTTGGGAAATCGATGAACGATAAATATCCGAAAATATTTACTTTTGTTGTTTTATTGATAGGATTGTTAGTTTCTATATTCTTCCGAGGAAATATAATTTATGCAATTGTAACAGCACAGAGCGCAACATTAATTGGAGTACCTTTTATTGCAGTTGGTCTGTTTTTATTAATGAATAACAAAAAAGTAATGGGTTCGCATACAAATAATATAAAACAAAATGCAATTGGTTTATTTGGTTTTCTACTTGTTGTAATTATGGTTTATTTTTTAATTCAAAAATTGTTTTGATTTATAGTGTCTGGCATACTATTACGAAATAACTTGTAATAATGAATCCAATAGAACTAACAAAAAGATTAATTAAGTTTAACACAATAAACCCACCCGGTAAAGAGTATCAAATTGCTCTTTTTCTGGGTAAGTTTTTAAAAAGACATGATTTTCATGTCGAATATCTTGAATTTGAAAAAGAGAGGTTGCAAATTGTTGCAGAGAAAAATATTAAACAAGGAGTTGCACCAATTGTTTTATCCGGACACCTTGACGTAGTGCCTTTAGGGAATAAAGAGTGGACTAAAAAACCTTTTGATCCGATAATTGTTGATGATAAAATATATGGCCGAGGATCAAGCGATATGAAAAGTGGTGTTGCTGCAATTGTTTCAGCAGCAATAAATGTTTTTAATAAAGGGGATTTAAGCATTGGAGTAAGGCTTATTTTAACAGCAAGTGAAGAGAATGGCTGTAAAGGAGCTAATAGAATTAAGAGTGACAACATTGATATTGGAAATGCTTGTGGGTTAATTATTGCTGAGCCAACGTCTAATATTCCATGTATTGGTCATAGAGGTAGCTTGTATTTGAATGCACATACAGCTGGGATTACAGCCCATGCATCGATGCCACATGAAGGAGAGAATGCGATTTATAAAGCAGCTCGTGCAATAGTGAAACTCGAGAATCTCAAATTTAATGTTGAAAATGATCCTTTACTTGGAATGCCCTCTCTTAATGTAGGAACTATTAATGGTGGAATAAATTCCAATTCAGTACCTGATAGTGCTGGATTTACAATAGATATTCGAACAACTAGGGAGTTAGATAATAAAAAGGCACTTGATCTTGTCCAGAAAACTGTTGGTGATGATGTTATATTAAAATCTTTTACTGATATGAATTTTTGTTACACTAACGATAATGAGGATTTTGTGAAGGTAGTATATGAGGTTTGTGAAAATGAAGAGATAAGCTTCAATGCGCCGATATCATTACCATATTTAACTGATGCTTCAATTTTGCAACCTTTGTATAATAATGTTCCTACGGTAATTGTAGGTCCCGGTGAACCAGAAATGGCACATAAAACTGATGAGTATTGTTATGTGCAAAAGATTGAACAGGCGGTGAGAATTTATGAAAACATAATTTTATTATGGAATAAAAAATATGCAAACAAGAACTAATATAATTCAGAGTAGCAAAGAGTTGACAGACATTTTATCTTCACCTTCCAGCGAGTTAGTGGAGGTAATGAGGAGTATAGAAGGTGATTTTATTTTTCTCGGAATTGCCGGAAAGATGGGCCCTACAATGGCAGAAATGGCAATGCGTGCTTCAAAACTCGCAGATGTTAAAAGAACATTTTACGGAGTATCAAGATTCAGTAATCCTGTTGAACAAAATGACCTTGAGGAGTTAGGGATAAAAACTATCAAAGGAGATTTACTTGATGAGAGCTTCCTCGAAAGTCTTCCGAAAGTAAAAAATGTTATCTATCTGGCCGGAATGAAATTTGGTGCTGAAGATAATCTTAGTCTTACATGGGCCATGAATTCTTATCTGCCGGCTCTTATCGCTAAGAAGTATAAAGACTCAAGAATTGTGGCATTATCTACCGGAACGGTTTATCCTTTGGTAAAGGTATCATCGGGTGGAGCATTAGAAGATGACAAATCAGGTGCAATGGGTGAATATGCACAATCATGTCTTGGACGCGAAAGAATGTTTGAATATGGAAGTCTAAAATATAATACATCTGTAACTATAATACGATTAAATTATTCTGTTGAAATGCGTTATGGTGTTATTGTTGATATTGCACTTAAAGTAAAAGAGAATAAACCAATTGACTTATCTATGGGATATTTTAATGCAATTTGGCAAGCTGATGCTAACAATATGATTTTGCAATCTATTAAGCATTGTCAAAGCCCTGCTAATATTTTAAATATAACAGGTGAGGAGATAATATCGGTAAAGGATGTAGCTGAAAAACTGGGGAGACTGATGAATAAAAAAGTAGAATTTTCAGGTCAAGAAGAGCCAACGGCTTTATTAAATAACTCATTAAAAGCTTTTAATTTATTTGGTAAACCTAAAATGAAAATAGATAAAGTTATTGAATTAACAGCTGATTGGATTTTGAATAATAGAGAGCTGCATGGCAAGCCCACAAAGTTTGAGGTTCGAGATGGCAAATATTAAAATAGTAAAATGAAATTTTCAAAAGAGATACAGGAAATATTAAAAAAAGGAGTGGTTATACCTGCGTTGCCATTAGCCTTAACAAAGAAAAAAACTATTGATGAAAGGCGTCAGCGTGCACTGATGCGTTATTATCTTGATGCTGGTGCCGGTGGTGTGGCGTGTGCTGTACATACAACTCAGTTTGAAATTCGTGATAAAGGGATTGATCTATTAAAGCCTGTATTACAAATTGCTGAGCAGGAGTTCGACAGTTTTGAGAGTAGAACAGGGAAGAAACTAGTTAGAATTGCCGGAGTAATGGGACGTACAGAACAAGCAATAGGCGAAGCTAATTTAGCTGTATCTTTAGGCTTTAATGTTGCTTTGCTTGGTTTGGCTGCATTAAAGGGTGAAAGTAATAGTACAGTCCTTGAACATTGCAAAAAGATTGCAGAAATTATCCCTATTGTCGGTTTCTATCTCCAGCCTGCTATTGGGGGGCAAAAGTTAGATGCCGACTTTTGGCGTGAGTTTGCTAAAATACCAAATGTTGTTTCAATAAAAATGGCTCCTTTTAATCGATATCAAACTATTGACGTAATGCGTGGTGTTGCCGAATCGGGTAGAGCTGATGAAATTGCATTGTATACTGGGAATGATGACAATATTATTCCTGACTTACTCACTCAATATGAATTTCCGGTAGATGGGAAAATGGTGAAAGTCAAGATATCCGGTGGTTTACTTGGTCACTGGGCTGTGTGGACAAAGAGGGCTGTGGAACAATTAGAACTTATAAAATCGGATGAATCCAGAGATAAAACTTCTGAAATTTTAACTCTTGGTATTAAAATAACTGATTCTAACGCTGCATTTTTTGATGTGGCTAATAATTTTAAAGGGTGCATTGTTGGTCTGCATGAAGTGCTTTGTCGTCAGGGGTTACTCGAAAATCTTGTAACATTAAACGACGATGAAGTTTTAACCGAAGGACAGAGAAAAGAGATTGACAGGGTTTATAAAGCCTATCCGGAACTTAATGATGATGATTTTGTGGCATCAAATCTGAATAGGTGGTTATCTTAAAAAATATATGAAGATGCGAATTATACTAATTATACTATCATTTTTTTTTATTGAAGCTGCTATGGCACAAAAGGGTGATCCAAAATGGGATGATACTGTAAATAAAAATTGGTCGAAACAATTTGAATTAGTAGACATAAAATCACCCCTTGATGGTGAAGTTCAAAAAGTATATATCCATTTTACCAAAAGCGATGTTCCTAAACCGTTAATCGTTAGTTTTCATACTTGGAGTGGGGGGTACGATCAATATGACCCACTTACGAAAAAGATATTAGAGGAGGATTGGAATTATATCCATCCCGATTTCAGAGGTGTAAACAATACACCTAAAGCATGTGGTAGTGAGTTTGTTATCTCTGATATTGATTGTGCTATTTCCTATGCACTTGAAAATGCAAATGTTGATACTACAAATATTCATGTTATAGGTGCTAGTGGTGGCGGACTTGCAACTATGCTTACTTACATGAAATCGAAACATAATATTAATACCTTTTCGGCATGGGCAGGTATATCTGATTTGGGAAAATGGTATTACGAATCACTTGGACGCAAAAATAAATATGCAGGGCATATCTCTCTAGTAACAACAGGCGAAAAAACAGGAATTGATTTGGATGATGCAAAGGCTCGCTCACCATATTTTATGGAAACGCCCATAAACAAACGTAAAAATAGTAAGTTCTTCCTCTATTGTGGGGTACATGATGGTTATACCGGTTCGGTTCCAATTAGTCAAACTATTGATTTTTACAATAAGCTGGTTGATGATTATGAGAAGCACTATACCGAATCCAAAGTACCCATAGATGTAAGAGAAATTTTATTGAGGCAGCAAAATTTACCGGGTGTACATATAAAAGAGAAGATGAATGACAGGGCTATTCATTACCAAAATTCTTATGATAATAAGCTCTTTTTATGTGTTTTTGAGGGGTCACACGAAATGGATATAGACGTAACGGTACAGCATATTCCTACAAAAAAGAGTGAATTTACTTTTATTGAGAACGATAAAGGGATTGAGTTATTGGAGAGCAACAGAAAAGTGTTGTTTTACCAAAAAGCACCGGTTTCCATAATAGGTAAGGATGCAACTTTCAATCATTACATACATCCTTTGTATGCTCTTTCGGGTGATACAATTACAGAAGCACAACCTACCATTGATATTGGTCATTTTCATCATCGAGGTATTTTTTGGGCATGGCATCAAATTTATGCAGGAGATTCGTGTTTGGGCGATAGTTGGATAATGAAGGATATTAGGTTTGATATTGTAAATGCACGACCTTTTATTGCAAGTAATAATGCTGTAATTGATTTGAAAGTTAATTGGGTAACGCTTAAAAATAATTCTGAAAAAGTAATTGTGAAAGAGCATACAATAGTTAAGGTTCATCCTACAGAATCAAACAGGCGTATTGTTGATTTTGAAATTAACCTGACGGCTCAACTTCCTAGTCTGAAAATTGCCGGATCAGAAAACAAGAAAGGTTATGGAGGGTTTTCAACTCGGATAAAATTGCCGGAAAATACAATTTTTAGGTCGATTAATGGAGAGATAGAGCCTGAAAAATTTCAAATAAATGCCGGCCATTGGGTTGATATCTCACAAAAAGATTCATTAACTAATGCTTTAAGTGGGTTGACAATAATGGTTGATTCAGACAATCCAAAACCAAATAGTCAATGGATATTAAGACGAAAAAATAGTATGCAAAATGCAGTGTTTCCGGGGCAAAATATGTTTGAGTTGAAGCAAGGCAATCCACTTAAATTAAAGTATCGACTAGTAATTCATGAGAACAGTGATACATCAATAGAAGTAATAAACAATTGGTATATTGAATATTTATCAAATATTCAATAGTCAATATCTATTGAATATTATGAATTACATAAAAATATATTTTAAATTCTAAATTAATAATAATTTTAAACAAAAATGGGGAATTCAATTATGAAACATCAATTTACTTTACAAAAAAACATTTCAACCAGAGGTAGTGTTTGGTTGAAAATTACTTATTTACTATTTCTTTTTC
>Ga0256831_1001573_pt1 | contig 12023 bp, 6 predicted proteins | sample 132544metaG_FD_189087 | JGI IMG/M metagenome (GOLD analysis project Ga0256831, IMG submission 189087) | Hydrothermal vent microbial communities from Lau Basin, Pacific Ocean - 132-544 | ecosystem: Environmental > Aquatic > Marine > Hydrothermal vents | place: Pacific Ocean: Lau Basin | collected... | reverse complement strand
TTCTCCCCCCCCTCCCAAGAAGATGGGCCAATTCCCCCCGGCGGTCAACGCCCAAAAAAACAAGGGGCTTCCGCTGAATCTTTGGGTCGGGGAGGCGTGGAAAGGCGTCTACGGTCAGCATTCAACCGGGAACGGCGGGTTCGGGTGCCGGCTGACGCCCAGCCCCCGTCCTGGGGCGGACCGGGCCGGTTTGAGGGCTTTGCTTTGCGCACCACTTGAAAAGGGCACTTTTTGACGGACGCGACAAAAGTCTTGTCAAGCTCGGGACTCGGTGGGTGCGCCGAAACTGGCCCCCCGACGTCAGGAGTCCGGATCACCGATCCGGCCTGGTCCCGGCGGGGGCTTCACAACATTTAAAGCTGGGGTCAGATCACGGTTTTTTTGGGATCTTCGAAGACCCGGGACTTTTTTTCGTAACCGTCACTGTTTTCTCCGGGAGGAAGCATCTTTGAAAGCCTAGTCTGAAACCGGGGCTCAGGGTCCTTGTCTTCCCTGAATAGGCCGCACAACCGCCCCCCGTTTTTAGGTGTCAAATCCAAGGGAAAGGCAGGAAGGCCGGAAACTTGGCTTTTATAGGGCTGTTCGGGGGATTCCCCGCCCTTTTGGTCCTCCAAGGACCCACAGATTCTGCGGAAGAGCCAAAACAAGAAACGAAGAAAAGAGAGGGCGGCCCCCCGGGGGGACCGCCCTCTCTCTCGATCCAGAAAGGAGATGTCAGAATTCCATCCCCACCCAGTTGGTAAGGGCGAACTTGCCTTTTCCGAAAACGCCTCCCTGGGCGTAGAGGTTGGTCCCGGCCAGGAAGGCCCGGTAAGACTTGTAACCCGGGTCGATGGCGGGGGTGACGGCCACACCCTTGGAGCTGAGTTTCCCGGAGAATGCAATCACGGAGAAGGGATGGAGATACCACAAACCAACGCCGGGAATCTCCACGCCCTTGCGGATCACCGTGGGGGAAACAAGAAGGACCGCGACGGCGCCGGGATAGTTGGCCGCCCTGATCCTCCAGCCGAAGTTGGCGAGGTAGCCGTATTTCTCAAGATCCGTAAGGTCGGGCCAAAGGGCGGCGTACCCGTAGTCGGGTTTGCCTTTCCTCCCAGCGCACTTGGCGGCGGGATCGACAGCGTAGCCCTGGAGCACCGGCGAGGCGAAACCAAGGCTCATGTTCCAGGCCCGGTTCCCGCCGCAGATCTTGGTTTCCATATAAGGCGGCAAGGTCTGGTGGTAGATCACGTTCCAGGCCAGGTTGGTCGCCACGCCCTTCCGGGGATGCTCGCCGCAAGCCTTCCTCGGGTAGTAACCGCTCATGTGAACAGAGCCGCCGTCCCTATACCACCCCGGCTTGGCCACGGGCTTGGACCAGTAGACCCCGTAGAAACATCCCTCGGCGGGGATCTTGACGGCCTTCTTCAGAGTGTACGAAAGAGCCCAAGCGCCAACCCCCGTGCCCGAGCCGGCGATCTTGTAAGGACCTTCCAGGTAGAGGACACCGTGGCCCGTGACGTCGGGTCCGCCGGTGGCGGGATCGACCTTCCGGAAGATCAGGTAGAATTCCTCCGCCGTGGCCTTGCTCTGGTCCTGCAAGACCACGTTGAACTGGACGGCTTTCCTGAGGTATCCGAAGTGGGAGGCGGGAATCTTCTGCAGGCACTCCCCGGGATTGCTTCCCAGGAATCCCCGAGAAGTATACTCCGTGGACCCGTCGTAGAGGTGGAAGGTGTTCGCCTTGGGAGTCTGGGCCCAAGCCATGGCCGCGAGGGAAAGCACGGCCGCTGTCAGGTGGATTCTTCGCATCGATGCCTCCTTGTTTTGGAAATGACGCGTGGCGGGAAAAAGAAGCGGAAAACAGAAAAGGGAAGGTGAACCGGATTCGAATCCCGATCCCTTTCCTTTTCCTTATCCATTAGAGGAGGGCTCTCGATCCGGGTCAAGGCAAAGGGCTTTCTGGTTTCGAAAAATAAGGAGGATTTCTTCCTCTTCTCCGGCCTTTTGTCTCTCCTTGAAGCACCCAAACCGCCCAGTCTCGATTCGATACACCAAGAAGTGATTCTCCGCCCCCCTTGTAAACTCCCTTCCCCGTTCTCACCAGGACGAGAGGGGCGCGATCCGCGGGAGTGGAAAGGAGGAGCCCTTCCCCTCCCCGGCGGGGAGCAGACGCAGGAAGACGGCCAGGCGGAGGAACTTCCTGGAGCCCAGGTGGACGGAGAGTCTTCTCACACCCCCGTTCTTTCTTTGGCCCTTGGGATGGGGCGAGGAGGGAAGGGGCTCCGCCGGGAGAACCTGGAACTTCGCGCCCCGGGGTTCCAGGAGCCGGGCTTCCAACCGGCGCCCCTTCCGTGACAGGACCGCCGTCGCGCCATCCCTCCCAACCCGGATCTCCGCGCGGGTATGCATGAACCACCGGAGGTCGAGACCTTTCCCCTTCAAGGGTTTCACTTCGTCCTGGACCAGGACCCATCCTGGTTTGCGGGAAAAGAAAAACCCTCTTTTCACGGAGGCGGCACCGCCCCGGTAGGCCCGGGAGAGGTCCAGGACCGCCTTGGCCGAAAGAGGTTTCGATTCGAACTTCACCACCCGGGCCCGGGCGAGAGGATCCTGGTCCGGCCCTTTGCCCCCATTTAGGACAAGAGTATTGTGACCTTCCGCTCTCATCCGGTAATAGTTCCAGCGGCTCCCATGCCTCCCCCGGGACCAGTATCCGGGCAGGTTGTAATCGTCCGCCCCGAGATCCAGGGCCCACCGCACGCCGCCGGCCTCGAACACGAAGGATCCCAGATCCAGGTGGGCGTGATTGGCCTGGTTGTCACCCCCCTTGGCGGCGAGGAAGAAGGCGTTTTCGTCCCCCCAGGCGGAACGGAAGGAAACGACCTGGACTCCCCGATACCACTTGTCCAAGGGAAGCCCGGCCCCGGCGGGAGACAGGCCTTTCCGGGAATACCAGAGAAGGTCCAGCGGCGCGGGTTTCGGCGTCTCCCTCTCGTGCCGGGCATACACGGGATTCTTGAAACGTCGGTCCATCCAGAAGAAGACGGGCCCGTAGACGGGATGGTCCCCTCCGTCGGCGAAGTTGAAGGTCCTCCCCGAGGGCCCCGTGAGAAAGATGGGGAAAAGCCCGGTCACGTCCATCCCCTTGGTCCGGGAGAGCCCGAAATCCGTCCCCAGGGAAGTCTCGAGAGAAGCCAGAAACATGGCGGTATACCTGTTTGCATAACCCCAATACCCGGGGCCTTCCGCCCACCCCCCGTCCGGGGCGAGACGGGACAAGGCCCTGGGGAGGCTCGAGAGGGCCCCGCGAAGGATCCCCCGGGCCACACGGGGAGCCACGTCGGCCACTGCCAGGGCCCCCATCCCGATCCCCCCGTTGCAGACCTGGTTCCAGTTGTGGCGGGCCTTGACCCACCAGCCGAACCCGGCCTTCCCCCTGTAGGCCTGGAGGGCCGGCTTCAACCCCTTCTCCAGGATGGCCCCGGCAAGGACCTTTTTCCGGCCTTGGGTCCAGGCCTGGTAGAGCCAGTCGTATCCCACGGCGAAAGCGGCGGTCATCTCAGCCGTGTCCAGGAAGTGCCGGGGGTTCCAGTCCGGAAACCGGGCCGCCGCCTCCAGCTCCTTCCAGGCCCGCTCCAGGTAGGCCTTTCTCTTTGGAGGCCGGTCCCCGTCCAGGTGGTAGAGCAAGGCCAGAAGGCGGACCCGGCGGAGAACGCGCCTGCTCGTGGCCAGGAGGCGCAGGCCGTCGGGGATGGCGTAGCGCGAGGGGGAGGCGGCCAGGGTCTTCCGCCCCTCCAGGAGAAGCCGGGCGAACCATTTCCGGAGAAGAGGGTCCCTGGGAATCTCCTTCTTCAGGGCATCGAACCTCCCCGGCCCCACCAGGATCCGGGGGTGAACTTTCCGCAAGCCGGCCAAGAGGTCCTTCTTTCCCGGGCCGCCGGGCCCGCAGAGGGCGTGGGGCGGGGAGAGGAGGAACAGCAAGGCCCAGGGGAGGAAAGAGCGTCCGATCCAAGTCATGGGAAACATCCCTCCCGCCCGCCTCCCGGCGGGCGGTAACAAAGGCGCCCTTCTTTCCCGCACCCCGGCCTGCTATGTTGCTGGACCCTGCCCCGTCCCGGAGGAACGGAACCGGAGCCCCCGGCAGGAAGAACCATTGGAACAAGCGGAGCACACATGATGAAAGCAGGAAAACCGCTGGCCCTTTGCGGCCTTCTCTGGGCCGTTGCGTCCATGCCGGCCCAGGAGAAGAAACTGGAGAACTTCCCCTTCAACAACACCACCGCCGTCGGTGCGGAACAATTCCTCCGGGCCCATCCCACCTACGACGGCCGGGGAGTGGTCCTGGCCGTCCTGGACTGCGGGGTCCAGCTCGGCATCCCGGGCCTGATCACCACATCCGACGGGAAGCCAAAGATCCTGGAGTGCCGGGACTTCACGGGCGAGGGGGACGTCCCCATGGTGAAGGCAAAGCTCGTGAAGGAAGGCGGCAAAGCCGCCCTGGCCCTGGGCAAGGAGCGCTGGTTCGGTGCGGGGTCCCTTCCCCACAAGGCCAAGGGCCCCTACTACCTGGCCGTTTACAACGAGAGCCGCCTTGCCAACAACGGGTTGAAAGACCTGAACGGCAACGGCAAGACCGACGACAAGTGGGCCTTCCTGGTCTTCCAGACCAAGGAGGGCTTCTGGGTGGTCTACCCGGACACGGACATGGACCACGACTTCGCCGACGAGAAAGGGCTCCGGGACTACGCCGCCCGAAGGGACACCTTCGAATTCGGCCCAAGGAATCCCAAGAAACAGCCCACCATCATGATCTGCTCCGTCACCGTCCGCCCCCAGGAGAAGATCCTGGAAGTCTACGAACCAACCGGGGCCCACGGCACCCATGTCTCGGGGATGGCCGCGGGTTACCACATGGACGGCAACCCCCATCACAACGGAATCGCCCCGGGCGCACAGATCCTGGCCCTGAAAATCGGCCACAACGCCCTCTCCGGGGGCGCCACCGTCACGGGCTCCATGATCAAGGCCTACGAATACGCCATCGCCTGGGCCGGGAAACACAAGATGCCCCTGGTCTTCAACATGAGCTACGGCGTGGGAAGCGAGATCGAGGGCCAATCGGTGATGGACCGCAAGCTGGACCGGCTCTTCCAGGAAAACCCCACGGTCCTGGCCTCCATCTCCAACGGCAACGAAGGGCCCGGAATCTCCAACACGGGCCTCCCCGCCGCCAGCAAGAGGGTCTGGTCCGCCGGCGCGATGATGACCGTGGACACCCTGGCCACGGTCTGGGGCGCCGACATCAAGACCTTCAAGCCCTTCATCTTCACCAGCCGCGGCGGTGAGATCCCCAAGCCCGACGGCCTGGCCCCGGGAGGAGCTTCTTCCACGGTCCCCCGCTACCTCAAGCGGGACGCCATGTGGGGAACATCCATGGCCAGTCCCCAGACGGCGGGCTTCATGTGCTGCCTGGCTTCGGCCTGCCTCCAGGAAAAGATCCCCTACACCAACATGGTCTTCTACCGGGCCATGCGCAACGCCGCCAAGCCCCTGCCCGGCTGGAACGAACTCGACCAGGGCGCGGGCCTGATCCAGATGGCCAGAACCTTCGAATACCTGAAGGAATACGCCGCACGCAAAGAGTCCGAGAAGATCTACGCCTACGACATCCAGGCCGAGGCGACCACCATGCCCGGCGGCAGGGGAAGGGCCGCCTACTTCCGGGCCAGCCATTGGTATCCGGCCTACCCGGACACCACGACCTTCCGGGTCACACCGGTCTTCCCCAAGGGGTTCACTCCCGACCAGAAGATCGATTTCTACCGGGCCTACGACCTGGTCCCCCAGAAAAGCTGGATCCGCATCGACAAGCCTTCCACCTACATCAAGGGAACCACGCCCTTGGTTCTCAAGGTCTGGTACGACAAGGAATCACTCAGGAAACCGGGCCTCTACGTGGGAAGCATCTACGCTTACAGGAAGGACCTCCCCCACAAACCGGAGAACATCGAGTTCCGCCTCCTCAACACGGTGGTCGTGCCCTACACACTCTCGGCGGAAAACCATTTCACCCTGGAGATGACGGACCAGCAGGTGGACCCGGGCGACATCCGTCGCTACTTCGTGGACGTTCCGGCGGGAATGCAGGTCCTCAACACCAGGCTCACCAGCCCGGAGGGAAAGTTCTGCCGCGCCCTGGTGAGCATCTTCTCTCCCACCGGAGAAGAGGCCGCCTCCTGGGTGCCCAAGGTGGAGAAGAGACCGGGCCCCGCTTACAACCAGGTGGCGGGAAGAAAGCTCTACCCCGGCGTCTGGGAGATCGTGGTCTGGGGCTACTACCAGAACCGCGAGACCTCGACCTACAACCTCAGGATCCAGGCCTCGGGTTTCCAGTCGGAACCGAGGGAGCTGGAGGCCTTCACCTACAGGCACCCCAATCCCCCCAGCGGCAAGTTCAAAGTCGTCAACCTGGTCAACCGGAACTTCGAGGGAACGATCCAGGGGGAGACCCTGGGTTACAGGAGGACCATGAAACCCGTCATCTCCTCCACCAAGTGGGTCTACCCCTTCAGGATGCCCAAGGGAGTGGAACGCGTCCGGTTCGCCCTTGAACTCTCCAAGAAGGACTTCAACCTCTTCACCGACTTCGCGGTCCAGATCCGCGACTCCCGGGGCAGGGCCCTGGCCCAGGGAGGCTTCTCCTACCACGACCTCCAGATCGGGATTCCCAACGACGGGAGGGGCAACACGTTCAACCTCGTGCTGATCCCGGGGTTCGCGGACAAGCGCCCCAGGCCCTTCAAGGTGGAGATAAGGGAAGAGTATTACACATCCAGGCGGATCGCCATTCGCGTGGGTCCGGCCAGGATCTACCCTTACGTTCCCACGGAACTCACCTTCTCCCTCTCCGAGCCCCCGGGCCCGGTGCCCGAAGGTTTCCTGCCCATGGGCCAGATCCTCTTCAGGGACGCCGCGGAAAACCAGATCCAGGGATTCGTTCGGGTCCGGTTCCTGGTGGAACCGGTCAAGGGGAACCGCTGAGCCCCCGGGGAGGGGGCCCTCGGCCGGGAGGCCGCCATGACCTGGGCTTTCGGTTTCGGGACAGGCGGAACATTCCGGGAAGCCCTGGAAAGGGCGGCTCTCCAGGCCGTGGAAGCCCTGGAGGATGATCCGGACCTCCTGCTCTTCTTCTCTACATGCCCCCTCCCCAAAAGGGCCTTTCCCTTCCCGGCCGGACCCGCATCCCGTCCGGGCGCCACCCTCCTGGCCGGCGCCCGGGCCCACCAGGTCTGGAAACCTGGAACTGGGTGGACCCGGGCCCCGGCGGTGGGTCTCCTGGCCGGGTCCTTCCCCTTTCCCTGCGTCCAGGCCCTCCGTTTCCGGCCCAAGGTGTTACCCTCCCCCGATGGGGATCCCCGCACCTGGCGCCGGGTCCTGGGTTTCCAGGGACCGCCCCCGGCGGCCCTTCTGCTCCTGGCGGGGCTCAGGTCCTTCCACCTCGCTCCCCTTCTCCCCGGTCTCCAGGCGGCCCTTCCCCGGACCACCCTTGCCGGCGGAGTCCTCGGCCCGGAGGGCCCCGGGAACAGGACGGGCTCGGTCTTCCTGGAAAGCATCCTTCCCCGGGAGGAAGCCCTGGGCCTTGCCCTGGACCCACCCACATCCATGGAAGTTCTTTCTCTCCCGGCCTTCCGTCCCCTTGGGCCGCCCCACAAGGTCACCGCCATGGCCGGGGAGGAGGTGGGAGAACTGGAGGGCCGGCCCGCCTGGGAGGTCCTCCGGGAGGAACACCGGGAGACTTCGGGTGAAACATCCCTCCTGGCCGAGGTCTCTTCCCATCCCCCCCGGGAAGACGGCGCCCTCCCCTGCGCAGAGGCGAGGATGGTTCTTCGCGTGGGAAAAAGGGTCCGGATCCTCACCCCCGGCGGCCTCAGGGAGGGTCAATGGGTCCGCCTCTGCCTTCCCGACCCGGAAGCGGCCTGGAAGAAGGTCCAGGCCCTCCCCTCTTTTTCCTGGAAAGGAGATGGATGCGCCATCCTATTCGCCTGCCCCACTTCCTGCCGGGATCCTTCCAGGGACCCTGCGGCGGCCCTGGCCGAAAGAATGGGCGGCATCCCTTTCCTGGGCGCCCGATCCTGGGCCCAGATCGCGGCCGTTCCAGGGTGCGGCCCCCTTTTGCTCGGCCAGAGTCTCGTCCTTTGTCGAATCGGGGAAGTCCCGGATGCGCCTTCAGCAGGTTTCCAGGGCCGGCGACAGGGAAGGGGCTGACCTTCTCCCTTCCAGGATTTCCTCGAAGGTGCCCTCCAGGAGGTCCAGCCGGGCCTCCATGGAAAAGGACCGGGCCACCCGGAGCCCTTCTTCGCGGAGTCTTGCCCGGAGGTCTCCGCGCCTGGCCAGGAGGAGCAGGGCGGCGCCCATGGATTCCGCGTCGCCGGGAGGCGCCAGGAGAGCGAATTCCCTGTTTCCGTAGGAGCGCACACAAGGAATGTCGGTGAGAATCGAGGGGACCCCGCAGGCAAGGGCCTCGAGCCCGGGCAGGTAGAAACCTTCGTTCTCCGAAAGGGCTGTCCCCAGGAAGACGTCCAGGCTCCGGTAGAAATCCCCCATCTTCCCGTAAGGAAGGTTCCTGTAGGCCTCCACGGGGAAAGGGGCGCGGAATTCCGCTTCCAGGAAAGGCTTGTGGCTCGCCCGGACGAGGACAAGGTCCAGGCCCGCCCGGTGGGCCAAGGCGCAGGCCGCGTATCCGGTGGAGATTCCCTTGAGAGGGATCTGTGTAGGGCCCACCAGCCCCACCCGGAGAGGCCCGTCCCGTTCCGCCGGGGAGGCGGGAAACATGACGCTCCCGTCCACGGCGTTCGGGACGACCCGGCTGGGAAGCCCGAAGCGCCTCTCGATGAGCCCCGCAAGGTGGGGGGAGACAACCACTTTCTCCGTCTCCTTCAAACGGTAGACCGCTTCCATGGATTCCCGGACCTCTCCCGGGAGGGAGGGATCGTCTTCCAAGCCCTGGCAGAAATGGACGGGCCTTCCTTTTCCGGACTGGAGAGCGGGGAGGACCGTAGTCCAGAAGGTTCCCACCACCAGGTCGGCTGGCTCAACATCTTCCAGGGTGAGACTCCGGTCCCGAAAAACCGGGAAGGCGCACTCCCTCCAGGGCGGCGGCCCGTCCCGGGAGACCACCTGGACCCGGTGCCCCCTCTCCTGGAGGGCCTGGGCGTCTCTGAACACGGTCTGCACCCCGCCCCAGGGCTCCGCCGCGCTCTCCAGGAGATAGACGATCCTCATGGCCCGACCTCCACCTTCCCTTCCTATCGGGTTTTCCGCGCCCCTCCCTCAACCTGTAAGGATCAAAGGGGCCGAAAAGGCCACACCAGGGGAACGAGTCCCATGGTGAGAAGGAAACAGAGGCCCTGGAGCGGCAGGCCCACCAGGAAGAAGTCCCGGAACTTGTAGCCCCCAATCCCGTAGACCAGCGTGTTCGTCTGGAAGCCCACGGGGGTGAGGAAGCTGGCCGAACAGGCGAAGAGCACGGCCATGATGAAGGGCCGGTGCTCCAGGCCCAGGCCGGCGGCGGCGGTGAGGGCCACGGGGGTCATGAGGACCGCCACCGCCCCGTGGGTGAATAGTTCCGTGAGAACCACGGAGGCCAGGTAGAGCCCGGCCACCACCAGGAGGGGGCGGCCGCCGGTGTTCTCCACCAGGGTGTGGGCCAGGCGCTCGGCAAGACCGGAGACTTCCAGGGAACGTCCCAGGGCCAGGGCTCCCACGAGTAGAAAGAGGATCCGCCAATCCACGGCCTTGTATGCCTGGGCCGTGTTCAGGCACCCTCCCAGGACCATGGCCGTGGCTCCCGCCAGGGCCGCCACGGCGGCAGGAAGAACCCCCAGGGCGATGGCGCCCACCATCCCCGCCAGGATCAGGACCGCCAGGGGGGCCTTCCTCTTGTTCACCACCCGCTCCTGCACGTCCTCGGTGAGGACGAACTCCTCCATTTGGCGGGCCTCGGCTATGGAACGGGCGTCACCGAAAGCCAGGAGAACGTCCCCGGGCTGCAGGATGAGCCTGGAGACCTTCTCCCGCAGGTGCCTGCCTTTGCGCATCACCGCCACCACCAGGCCGGCCCTCCTGTGGAGCCGCAGTTCCCTCACCTGTCGGCCCACCACGGGGGAACCGGGGGGAACCAGGAGTTCCACGAAGGTCATGGTCCGGGGGTCGAAGGCGACCTTCCCCTCCATCAGCTCGGGCAGGAGTTCCACCCCCTGGAGCCGGTCCAATCCGGCGATGCTGTTCACCGAGCCCTTGATGAGGAGGATATCACCTTCCCGCATCTTCTCCTTCAAGGGCGGAGGCCAGAGCATCTCCTCCCCACGGATCAGGACCAGGACCCGGGCCTGGAGCATTCGTTCCAGGTCTTCCACGGGCCTTCCCGCCATGGAGGAACCCTGGTGGATCCCCACCTCGGTGACGAACTCCCGGGTCTTTTCCCCTTCCCGGGGCACGCCCAGACTCGGTCTCTCGGGGAGGAGTTTCTTCCCGAAAAGAAGCAGGTAAGCCAGGCCCAAGGCGGTGAAGGCCGCTCCCACTGGGAGGATTTCGAAGATCCCGATGGGCGGAAACCCATGCCGGGCCGTGACCTCCGAGACCAGGATGTTGGTGCTCGTCCCGAGAAGCGTGCAGGTCCCTCCCAGGATGGATGCGTAGGAAAGGGGAATGAGGAGCTTGCTGGGAGGAACGTGGAAACGCCCGGCCAGCCCCAGGACCACGGGAAGGAAGACCGCCACGGTGGGTGTGTTGTTCACGAAGGCCGAGGCCAGGGCCGTGACCAGGCACATCCAGAAAAGCAGGGGCGTCATCCGCCCGGAAGAACGGGCCGCCAGGAAGCGGACCAGCCAGGCCAGTGCTCCCGTCCGGTGAAGCCCTTGGGCCATCACCAGGAGCGATCCGATGGTGATCACCGCCGGGTGGCCGAAGAATCCCAAGGCCTGGCCGGGCTCGACGAGCCCCGCCAGGACCACCGCCAGGAGGGCCAAGAGCCCCACCTGGTCCATGGGGAGAAGCTCCAGGGAAAGGAGGAGCAACACCCCAAGGGCGATCAGCCCGGCAGTCCACATGGCCCCATTCTGCCCTTTTCCCCCCCCGGATCGAAGAAGATGGCAGGGAGCCTCCCTCCTTTTCCGGGAACCGTCGAGGGCCCCCGGCGTTCCAGGGACCTTTCGAGGAAAAACTTGGAGGCGGAACGATGAAGCTCTATCCAGCGGTTCTGGCCCTTTTGGGCCTCCTGCCCTTGACCTCCCTGGCCCAGAAGCCCTTTCCCCCTTTGCCGCCCAGCCCGCCGAGGCCGCCCATTCCCCGGCCCGTCCGCCCCGGGAAGGCCCGCCTGGACGCGGTCTCCCTGGAGGCCTCCATCCGGGACAGCGCTGCCCGCACCGAGGTCCGGGCATCATTCGCAAACCCTTCCAGGACCGACGCCGAGGCGGAATGGATCCTCCCCCTCCCCCCGGGAGCGGTGGTCCACCAGGCCAGGCTTGTGGTGAACGGCAAGGAGGTCCCCGCCGAGATCCTGGAAGCCGGAAAGGCCAGGCAGGCCTACGAATCCATCGTGGCCCGCCTCATGGACCCCATGCTCCTGGAATACGCCGGGTGGGGCCTGGTCCGGGCCCGGATCTACCCTGTTCCCCCCGGGGGAAAGGCCCAGGTCCGGTTCACCATGACGGCGGTCCTTCCCGAAGAGGGGGGCCGGTGGGAATATACCTTTCCCTTCAAAGCCCTGGCGGCGGGCGGCCCGCCCCCTCGAAGTCTCTCGGCCCAGGTGGAGATTCTCGGCTCCAAGGCCCTGGGAGTGGTCTATTCCCCTACGCCGGGAACGGAGATCCGGCGCAAGGGGGAAACCCGGGCCGTCCTGGGATGGGAGGCCAGGGGAGCCAAGGCCAGGGACCTGAAACTCTTCTACTCCATGGCGGAGAAAGAGTTCGGCGCCCTGGCCCTCTTCTATTCACCCAAGGGAGGCTCCGGGACCTTCCTGCTCGCCCTCAGCCCCAGGC
>Ga0256831_1001572_pt1 | contig 12023 bp, 8 predicted proteins | sample 132544metaG_FD_189087 | JGI IMG/M metagenome (GOLD analysis project Ga0256831, IMG submission 189087) | Hydrothermal vent microbial communities from Lau Basin, Pacific Ocean - 132-544 | ecosystem: Environmental > Aquatic > Marine > Hydrothermal vents | place: Pacific Ocean: Lau Basin | collected... | reverse complement strand
TGAGTAAATAATTACCTGTCATTTCATAGACAAGTAATACGGAGGTAAACGGTACGCGAATGCTACCCGCAAAAAATGCCCCCATGCCAAGTAGCGCTGCACCGCCAATAATATTATTGGAAAGGTCAAAAAAGTGGATTAATAAAGAGCCTAGTGAACCACCTAACATCATGCCTATATATAGTGAGGGTGCAATAATCCCCCCACTTCCACCTGATGAATAACTTAATATGGTTGCTATTATTTTACCAATAAAAAGTACAACCAACGTCACACCAACAATATTGCCGCTCAAAGTATCACTAAAGTCATTATAACCTAGTCCAAATATGCCTTCATGCTCTGTGATTATAAAGACCATTGTTCCTGTAATACCCATCGCCAAGCCTCCGATTGCGGGCTTTCCCCAGTCAGGGCATTGTCTCCAGTTTTGAAATATTTTACGTGTACCAAGCAAACCTGAAACAAACACATGAGAAAATACACCGCCTAATACACCAATAGGTAGGCAAATTAACATCCACCAGTCAATATCAAATGGAGGCAGACCAACTAGGTAGACTGGGTTTGAGCCTAATACAAGGCGTTCAACGGCTGCGGCAGTAACGGCTGCAAAGATTATACCGCCGATTGCTTTGGCTCTATAATCGTGTAATAAAATTTCTTCTATTACAAAGGTGATGGCGGCTAACGGGGTATTAAAAGCGGCTGCTAAACCTGCTCCCATACCGATGGGGATCATTGCGCTAAACGCTTCCTTACGTAGTTTTAACCATTGTCCTGTTTTTGAGGCGATGGAAGCGCAAAGATGTACCGTTGGGCCTTCACGCCCTAGACTGCCGCCACTGCCTAATGAAATAACGGTTAATACAAAGCGCCAGAAGGCTTCTTTTAGGGTTAGGATGCCACTACCATTCCAATAGGCGGCTTTAGTTTGAGGGATACCGCCACCACCTGCTTGTGGTTCGATGTATTGAATAATCAGCCCTATAAATAGCCCACCTAATGCGGGCAGGCTTATCATTAGTGCTAGCATTGTCCACGGTGTTTGTTGATGTTGATATTGGTGTAGGGAGTCAAATACAAAACGGATGGAGATATGAAATATAACGGCTGCGCCGCCACAAAGAAGACCAATTAGAATATAAATAAAGAAATCGCGGCGCAATAGTTCAATAGGGTTTAGTGCGCGAAAGAATTGTTGCAGTGTCATGCCAAAAATAATTACCGTTGCAATGGCTGTTTAATAGCCTGACGTGCTCCCTTTTCTATCATGGTTTCTATTAGGGAAGTTTCAATCAATGAATCTACCCATACTTGCGCAGATTCATTATTTGAGATTTTAAGTGATCAATTTAAGGCAGGACAAGTAAAGGCATGGCAAATAACTCGCATCCTTCGATAAGCTCAGGACACCGCTTCTTGAGCTTATCGAAGGATGCGGGTAAGTAGCATAAATATTAACTGTTCCGCCTTAAGCTGGTAGCTAAACTTCCTTTATTACTTTCTACCTTGAATCAAACTCATTCCTTTTAAGATATTTAAGGCTTCATATAATGCGTAATCCTTAACGGCCAGATTTTCAACCTTTTTATCTTTCTTGATTTTATCGGCTGCTTTTTTGATTTCTTCCGTTTTAGCATCAGGCTTCTTGCTTCCCTTTTTGTCTTCTTTAGGGTTTGATAGATGACCTGTTAAATCCGCTTCCGATAGCGGGATAAATGAATCATCTTCATTCTTTTTATCATCTTTTAAGCGTAATGGCTTAATCACAATATCAGGAATAATACCTGTTGCCTGAATCGAGTTTCCTGATGGGGTGAAGTAACGTGCTGTTGTTATTTTAACCGCTGTTTTAGAATCTAATGGCAAGACCGTTTGCACTGATCCTTTACCAAATGTCTTCTGACCAACAATGAGAGCACGTTTGTGGTCTTGTAATGCACCTGAAACGATCTCTGAAGCAGAAGCCGAGCCTTGGTTTACTAGCACCACCATTGGAGCGCTATCGAGCTTATCACCTGGGTTTGCGTCATAACGCATTAATGCATCTGCAACACGTCCTTCGGTATAAACAATTTTACCACTATTATCAAGGAAGACATCAGACACTCCAACAGCACCATTTAAAACGCCGCCTGGGTTATTACGTAAATCAAGAATAAGACCTTTTAATTGACCTTTATTTTCTTTCTTAAGTTTTTTCAATCCATCAATAACGCCTTGTGTTGTTTTTGACTGAAAGCTAGAAATACGTAAGTAGCCAAAACCAGGTTCTAGTATACGTTGCTTAACACTTTTAATTTTGATAATAGCGCGAATGATCTTAACCTTAAATGGCTTATCTTTACCTTCACGTACTACCATTAGCTCAATAGGCTCACCTGGTTTGCCGCGCATTAGTTTAACGGCATCGCTCAGCGTCAATCCTTTCACTGGCTTGTCATCAAGGCGAATAATTAAATCGCCTGCTTTTAGACCTGCTTTGTAGGCAGGTGTATCGTCAATAGGAGAAATAACTTTAACAAAGCCATTTTCCATCCCAACTTCAATACCTAAACCACCAAATTCGCCTGATGTGCCAACACGCAACTCGGTAAACGCATCTTCGTCTAAATAGGCGGAATGTGGGTCAAGGCTTGAAAGCATTCCACTGATGGCACCTGAAATTAATTTTTTATCATCAACCTCTTCAACATAGGAACGCTTGACGCGCGAATAGACTTCTGAAAACTTTTTTATTTGTTCTAAGGGAATGGTAGGGCTAGCACTTTTGAATGCAAAAACATTCAGACTCACTGATGTGGCAACACCAATAATCGTACCTAAAACAACACCTGTGGTGAGTGTCTTGTTAATTTTCAGCTGCATTATATCTCCAAAATTATTTCCATGGCTGATTTTGAGACTCAGCTCTCAATCCTAGCCTGCACTATTATTTTCTGTTTATAACGGATTCTGTTGATGGTTAATAATCTCACAGTCATCCCAAAATGGTAAAAAATGTAACCCATTACAATCAGTATTCTTTTTTTAAGCCGAACTCACTAGGTTACTAGGGGCTGTTCGAGAACTAAAGATCTACAGCAAATCATAATAAACTTACCTTATAAGTTTTCTTTGATTTTCTCTATGACTCTAGTTCTCGGACAGCCTCCTAGGACTTTTGCCATAGCAGATTAACGAACTCAGATTATAGTGATCGAACCCAAATGATAACCATAATTAGCGTCAAGTCTATCGCGTCTAACAAAAAAAAGCACTCTAGAAAATGACAATTAACTATAATTATGAGCAATTAAATCTTTTAAGAGCTTAGGAAAATGGAGAAAAAAGCAAAAGCTTAAAAGTCATGAGAAAAACATAAAAAGCTAGAAATACAGCAAGCTTCGGTAGTTATAATGACATCTGTATATTGGGTTTTTAGTTGGCAGGAAGGTGAATCATAGCGCTAATAACCTGTATTAGAAACAGTGATCAGCTTTGTAGTATGGATAAGTAGGAGGGCAATTTTAAAAAAGGAAAAACCGTGAATGCACAATGAATTGCAATAAAAAATACTAAAAAAGAAGCTGTGCAAAGAAAAAATCAAACATATTGCGGAATAGTGTACTCTATGAAATAGCAATTTAAACCAGCCCTTTATTTTTTCAAATAAGATGATTAATTGCAGGGTTCCCGCCAAAAAATCATGAGCATGAAGGAGAAAAGACAAACAGGCTAATGAAAATACAAAACAACCACTCACTAAAAAAATACAATAGCTTTGCTGTAGAGGCAAAATCCCGTTACTTCTGCCAGATAGAGTCTAATGATCAAATTGATGCGCTATTAGAATGGCAACAGCAGTTTGATCTTCCTCTATTATTGCTTGGCGGTGGTAGCAATATTCTCTTTCTCAATGATTATCAGGGGATGACTGCCATCATCAATACCAAAGGCATTACGATAGTTGGTGAGGATAGTGATTACACTTATATTAGAGCTAATGCGGGAGAAAATTGGCACCAGTTTGTGCGTTGGACAGTTGAGCGTAGCTATGCAGGATTAGAAAATTTATCACTGATCCCTGGCACCGTTGGCGCAGCACCAATGCAAAATATTGGTGCTTATGGTGTTGAATTAGCCGATATTTTGTATGAGCTTGAAGCCATTGAATTAGCAACAGGTCAGTGCAAAACCTTTACCCAACAAGAGTGTTTGTTTAATTATCGGGATAGCTTGTTTAAATCGAGTGCTTTTGGTCAGTATTTAATTCAGTCCATTACGATTAAATCACCTAAAAAACCGCAGTGGAACATTAATTATGCAGGGGTTAAAGGTAGCCTTGAAGGAAAAACTATAAATGCTGAAACTATCAGCAATAGTATTATTGGATTACGCCAAAGCAAATTACCTGACCCTGCGCTTATCGGTAATGCTGGAAGCTTTTTTAAAAATCCATTGCTAAGAAAATCTAAATGGCAAGCACTTAAACAGTTGTATCCTGATTTATCGGGATACCCTCAAGCAGATGGCTCAATAAAAACCTCTGCCGCATGGTTAATTGATCAATGTGGATGGAAAGGCAAACGACAGGGTGATGCAGGGGTTTATAAAAAACATGCATTAGTATTGGTTAATTATGGTAGTGCTAGTGGTAAAGATATAGGGAGAATAGCCAGTGATATCGTGAAATCTGTCAGTGATAAGTTTGGGATTGTACTTGAGGCAGAACCAAGGATGATTGCTTAAATTTCAAACAAGAAATGGCTTATTTATCTCAGATATTTGCACTTTTTGAACTATGCTCTCTCTAATGCTATTTTTATAGCAAATAGGAGGAAGTCCAAAAGATTCTACGCAATATTTGGTAGATTACTTATTTAAAGCTTCCTGAAAAAACTTCAAAAAGAGCATATAAAATGAAGCTACATTATTATAATGGCACTGAAAGAACCATTGAACCTCTTGATCAAGAGGTTCCTTATCCTGATGGACGTTTAATTGTCTCCCGCACAGATACTGCGGGGGTTATGACACACTTTAATCAATCTTTCATCGATATGTCTGGTTACTCAGAAGAAGAGCTGAGAGGTGAAAATCATTATATTCTTCGTCACCCAGATATGCCTGCTAGAACCTTTAAAGATTTATGGAATACGGTTCAACGAGGCGAAAAATGGGATGGCTATGTGAAAAACTTACGCAAAGATGGTCTATATTACTGGGTTCATGCCATTGTTATTCCCAATGTACGTAATGGTGAAATAGTTGGCTACACTTCTGTGCGACGAAAACCATCCAGAAAAAAAATTAATGAATGCATTCCACTTTATGCGCAAATGTTGGCAGAAGAAGGAGAGCAACGATGCCCTACGTGTTAACGGTTAGTCCAGATTTTACGCCTAAGCATATTGCAGGTTGGTATATTTTTAATACATGGTTGCAAAAACAGATCGACTTGGCTTTTCATGTTGAGCTATATAATAGCTTTAATAAGCAACGTGAAGCCATTATTAGTAATAAAATTGATCTTATTTATGCTAATCCTTATGACGCAGCAATGTTAGTACGAGAAAAAGGCTTTAAAGCCTTGGTAGCACCACTAGCAAAAGCAGATGAGGCAATTATTGCTTGCAATGCTGAGTCCAAAATTAATACGATTGAAGATTTACAGCCTGATTTAAACATTGTCACCACCGATGATCCCGATGTACACCTAATGGGAATGATGATGCTAGAACCTGCTGATCTTGATAAAGACAACACTAATATTGAGGAAGTTGATGGTTATGTGCTGGTCGCTAAAAAACTATTACAACAAAATGCTGATATTGGCTTTTTTTTAAAAGATGCTTATTATGACTTGTCACGCTTGATTAGAGATGATTTGAAAGTATTAATTTCGAGTGAAATATTTGTTATTCGCCATATTTTATTAGCAGGACCTGAGTTGCAACAATATCATCAGCAGTTACAATCTTTATTGCTGAATATGAAAGATGATGCGAAGGGTGCGAGTGTTCTTGGGGCAATGGGACTTAACGGCTGGGAAAAGCAAACTCAGGAAGATACTGAGTTTATGATTGATCTTATGGATACGCTATAAGGAAGTTTAAAGTAATGAATCTACTCAATATTGTGCCGATTTATTACTTGAAGCGTCCTAACTATTGATTCTTTAGCTTGGTAGGCTTGTTCTTTTTAAACTTTCTATAGACATTCATTTATTAAATTTCCGCACCCTTCGATTCCGCTCAGGGAGCTGTACCCTGAGCGGAGTCGAAGGGTGCAATTATTTATGTGAAAAACTATAAGTAAATAAATGTCTGGAAATTTTAAGTAAACACTTTAGAATGTCGGCACGTTAAATTCGGTGTAGATAGTTACATCATCATAGATAGAGGAAACAATAAATGAAATTAATCTTATTAGGCGCACCAGGAGCGGGCAAGGGAACGGTCGCTAAATTATTAACTAAAGTTGATGGTTCAGTACAGATTTCAACGGGTGATATTTTACGTGGTGCGGTAGTAGCAGGTACTGACTTAGGTAAAGAAGCAAAAAGCTATATGGACGCGGGCGATCTTGTTCCTGATGAGTTAATCATGAATATTATGGGCGAGCGCTTACTAGAAGATGACTGCAAAAATGGCTTCCTTCTTGATGGTTTCCCTCGCACAATTCCACAAGCTGATGCGCTAAAAGAATTATTAGCAAAACTAGACATTAGATTAGATATGGCAGTTAGCTTAGATGTGCCTCGTGATGTGATCATGGATCGTTTAACGACTCGTCGCACTTGTTCAAATGGTGACTGTCAAGCAATCTACAATGTTAAAAGCATGCCTTCAAAGGTAGAAGGTATCTGTGATAAATGTGGTAGCGAAACGATTCAGCGTGCGGATGAGACAGAAGAAGCTATTGGTAATCGTCTAGAGACTTATAATGAAAAGACTGCGCCTTTAGTTGAGTATTATCTTGGCGAAGGACTTCTTTTAAATGTTAAAGCAACATCAAGTGATGTGGTGGTTGAAGAAGTAACTAAGCAGTTGAACGCTTAAATAATATTTAGATATTCCTGTGTCTTTATAGCAGGAATTTAAGTGCCCGCGCAAAAATAATCTAATAGTGTCTAGTGCCTAAAAAGTGGGACATAGCAATTTATTTTCTGAGCTTCTGTGTTGCTACTCTCGTCACATAGCTCGCTATGACTTTTTCGTACTGCTTTAAAGATCAAAAAATATCTTGCGAAAATTGTTAGATTATTTGTGCTTGGGTACTTAAGTTAGGGTTGGGATGATGATTAATTTTGTCTTAGCTTTAATGAAAAGAATAAAAAAGTAAGTTTAAACGGAACAAATATCACCGCCATAAATATCCATAATAGCTTTTAATTCTTTTAGTACTGATTGACGCTCAGAAGAATTAAGGTGTTTTAGGCTAGCAGGAGACTCCTCCTTTTCTAATTGCATAATCGTTTTTGTGACGATGATGCACCCATCATTACAAATTGATTCGATTAATAAATCTAAGTCTTCTGTATTCATTTGCATCCCATTTAAATTAGCGGCTAATTATTGCCTATATTCCAAACCAGAAATCTAGACCCTTTTCCAGAAAATCATCATATACCAAGTAGTGTGAACCATCACAGGAAAAATTCAAGCCAATAAAGCCATTGACGAGGTTTAAGGAGGCTGAACGTAAGTAGATAGTGCTGTCAGAAGTGCGTAACGCCTTAAATTGTTCGAAAATTTTCATAATACTACCTTGAGGCACAATGGCGCGTTCAAAATAGGGGTTTTTAGGATAGGCAAGGCAAATATCAGGGTCAGATAGCTCATCCATTGTTAAAATACGGTACGAGTAGGGGTCATTCACATGCCAAATGGTAGAGCGACTGCTGGAAAAGTGAATCTGACAGTGATACACGCCATGTTGTAGCATGAGTTCTTCTTGTAAGGCGAGAACATTATCAAGCTGTTCATCCATGAGACTAATTGCACGTTGCTGTGTAAATAATCCACTGCGAATAACAGGGTCACCTTTTATTTGTCGCCAGTGACGTGGCTCATCATAAAGTGCTTCGGTGCGTGGTAGTTCACGCAGATCATAATCAACTCCAAGAAAGCCAATGCGCTTACCATTCTCATTGCGAATAGCTTGTATTGCGGTAAGAGAAGGGCACTTTTTGTTGCGGCTGATATAGGCAGTAGAAAGGGTAAAGTCTTGATCAAAAACACCTCGCATATAAGGGCGCTGTGAGCGGTCACGCCCAAACTGGCTTTCATCTTTACCGTTTTTAAACATATTCGCACTGATTTGCTTACCCTTATTATCGAGTACAAATATATATTTACAGTAGGGCAGATCTTTACAAGAGTTCAATAAGTAGTCTTCCAAAGCGTTTTTGTTAGACATATGGGGTTGAATGTTCTGTACAAGTCGTGTTAAAGAAACCCCTAGCAGGTCTTTAAGCAATTCGCGCTGTCGTTTGACAGATTCACCAATAGCATTTGTTTTTTTATTAGTATTCATTATTATAATTTAGTATTTGTTTATGACAATTGCATGATTTAGAACCCAAGTTATTTAGGAAGTTTCAAGTCATTAAGTTACCCATATTGCGTAGGATTTTTGTTTTTGCTTAGGTTGTCTCAAGAAGCGTATAGCAGAGCTACGTAACGATTGAGATGGCTTAAGCAGGGATAAAAGATAGTATGCCTCGCCTTTTAGGCGCAAGCAAGCAAGCAAAGTAGGCAACTTAATTGTTTGGAACTTACTTAAATACCCATGCAAAATTTGGTTGAATTAAGGATGCTTGGGTATTTAGTTCTTAGTTCCTAGCGGTAGTTTTTCAAGGGTATAATGGTATCATTAGCCTGCTGAGGGTTCTAAGGATAATAGACGACACGGAGAAATTAAGGAGTTTAAAACAATTAAGTTACCCAAATTGCTAGTTTTTTGCCCTGCTTGAGTCATCTCAATCGTTGTGTAGACTGGTTATGCAATTTTTTGGAAAAGTCAAGAATAAATAAAAATCTTACGTTAATAATTTGAAGTTTTCTAAAATAGGGTTTGAGTCGGTAAAGGGAGGGATTGTTTTAGCGGTTGCGAAATGAATTTGTTAGTCGGTGTTAGGTGCAATGCTTACATGAATAATTTATAGAAAACATCAGTTCAGGTATACTCTCCGCAAAATAACTATTCAGTGAGGAAATACCCATAGTGTCAAAAATAATCTACACCAAAACAGACGAAGCGCCCGCATTAGCAACTACTTCTTTTTTACCTATTGTGCAAGCTTTTACCCAAGTTGCCGATATTGACGTTGAAACGAAAGATATTTCCTTAGCTGGTCGAATTATTGCTAACTTCCCTGATCGTTTAACCGATGAGCAAAAAATAGGGGATGCATTGGCAGAATTAGGTGAACTAGCAAAAACACCTGATGCCAATATTATTAAACTACCGAATATCAGTGCTTCCATTTCGCAGTTAAATGTAGCCATTAAAGAATTACAAGCACATGGTTATGCTATTCCTGACTACCCCGAAAGTGCAAAAACAGAACAACAAAAAGAAATTCAAAGCCGTTATGCAAAAGTATTAGGCAGTGCAGTAAATCCTGTTTTACGTGAAGGCAATGCAGATCGGCGAGTTGCGGCACCTGTTAAAGCGTATGCACAAGCTAATCCGCATCGTATGGGAGAATGGAGTGCAGATTCAAAATCGCATGTGGCTAGTATGCAGGAGGGCGATTTTTATGCTAGCGAACAATCCGTCATGCTTACGGAAGCGGATGATGTAAAAATCCAATTGACCGATACGGATGGTAATATCACCGTGCTGAAAGCATCAACGCCCTTATTAGCAGGTGAAGTGATTGATGCATCGTGCCTGAATGTAAATGCATTACGCGCCTACTGTGAAGAAGCAATGGAAGGCGCAAAGCAGGATGATGTTCTATTATCATTGCATTTAAAAGCCACTATGATGAAAATTTCTGATCCAATCCTATTTGGTCATGTAGTGAGCGTTTATTTTAAAGAGCTGTTTAGCAAGCATAAAGCAACCTTTGCAGAATTAGGCATTAGCGCAAAGCTAGGTATGACAGACTTACATGCCAAAATTGACAACCTACCCGCAGAGCAAAAAGCAGAAATAGAGGCGGATATTAAAGCGGTTTATGCAGATCGTCCTGAGCTAGCGATGGTCGATTCAGATCACGGCATTACTAATCTACACGTTTCCAGCGATGTCATTGTTGATGCCTCTATGCCTGCCGCGATTCGCTCATCAGGCAAAATGTGGGGGGCTGATGGCAAGTTAAAAGATACCAAAGCGATGATTCCAGATCGTTGTTATGCAGGTGTTTATCAAGCAACGATTGAATTTTGTCAACAACATGGTGCCTTTGATGTAACCACAATGGGCAATGTCGCCAATGTTGGGCTAATGGCGCAAAAGGCAGAAGAATATGGTTCGCATGATAAAACCTTTGAAATAAGCGCAGCGGGTAAGGTTGAAGTCATCGATGCATCAGGCAAAACACTAATGTCACATAAGGTTGAAGCAGGTGATATTTGGCGTATGTGTCAGACTAAAGATGCAGCAATCAAAGATTGGGTGAAATTAGCTGTAAACCGCGCCCGTGCAACAGGCAATCCCACCATTTTCTGGCTAGACTCCAACCGCGCCCATGATCGTGTATTAGTGGAAAAGGTGAAACAATATCTTCCAGAATACGATACCGATGGTTTAGAACTTCAAACCATGTCGCCTATTGAAGCCACTAAACACACACTAAAGCGCATTAAAGCAGGTAAAGATACTATTTCTGTGACAGGTAATGTGCTACGTGATTATCTCACCGATTTATTCCCCATTTTAGAATTAGGAACCAGCGCAAAAATGCTCTCAATTGTACCATTGCTCGCAGGTGGTGGATTATTTGAAACAGGCGCAGGTGGTTCAGCACCCAAGCATGTACAGCAATTTGTAGCCGAAAATCATCTACGTTGGGACTCATTAGGTGAATATCTAGCATTAGGTGTATCACTAGAAGACCTCGCGACTAAAACAGATAATCTAAAAGCACAAATACTGGCAGATACACTCAGCGAAGCCACTGCAAGCTATCTTAAAAACAATAAAGCCCCTTCGCGTAAAGTCAATGAACTGGATAATCGCGGGAGTAGTTTTTATCTAGCCATGTATTGGGCGCAAGCACTAGCAGAGCAGAATCAAGATGCTGATTTAAAAACACGCTTTGAATCATTAGCGCAGCAGTTGGCAGAAAATGAAGATAAGATTGTTAATGAATTAAATGCTGTGCAAGGAAAAGAGATGGACTTAGGTGGGTATTATCAGCCTAATGAAATACTAATGGAGAAAGCAATGCGCCCTAGTGAAACCTTTAATCAGGCATTAGCGGGGATATAAAAATTTACACTTTAATGTACTCTTGTTACCCCGCGTGTTTTAGCCTTATCGGGGCCGAGCAGTAGTGGATTAAATCGGTGATTTTGTACTTTAAGGAACGTGCACGGAATAACTTCCCGAAGTTCTAACGCAGGAATTTTTATTTCAGCTTGGATGAACTCATGAGGCACATAGTTACTCTACGCAACGAATGAGATCATCCAAGCTGGGATAAAAAGGCAAGTTAGAGATCGGGAGGTTGTTTCGTGCACGTTCCTAAGTATTGTACCTTTCAATAAGCTCAGGGTGCGGGTTTTGGCATGACCTTACTTGTTCTGTCTTAAGCTGATAACCCTAATACTTTAGCTTTACATAAGTAGACATCTTTCTTAATTGTAGCTCCTTCTAGCAACGTTTAAGAATTGTTTTATATTTAAGTTTTTATGAAAAGTCTTACAAATTTAAGGACAGAAGAAAAGAGACAGCTTATTAAAAATTCATAGATATTGTTTCAGATAAAGCTTTATTTATAGACATTCATTTATTAAATTTCCGCACCCTTCGACTCCGCTCAGGGATCTGTACCCTGAGCGGAGTCGAAGGGTGCAATTATT
>Ga0256831_1001571_pt1 | contig 12023 bp, 7 predicted proteins | sample 132544metaG_FD_189087 | JGI IMG/M metagenome (GOLD analysis project Ga0256831, IMG submission 189087) | Hydrothermal vent microbial communities from Lau Basin, Pacific Ocean - 132-544 | ecosystem: Environmental > Aquatic > Marine > Hydrothermal vents | place: Pacific Ocean: Lau Basin | collected... | reverse complement strand
AAACTTTATATAGTATTCATTATTAAAATAATGATAATTAAAAGAATATGAATTTGACGCTATTTTAAAATTGTAAATACTATCAACAATCCATTCAAAATCATCCATAAAATGATAATGTTTACCTTTTTCTAACAATGTATCCATTTTAATAATTCCTCCTCCCATATGAAAATCAACACTATCCAAAACAAATATATAATTTGAACCTCTATCCCATTTTTCCCTCGGTATAAATGAAGATACCGTTATGGTATCACCAATATGTATGATACTATCATCCGGTTCAAAAGTTACAGGTACGTCAAATAAATAATAAGGGAAATTGCACCCATCATTGATGTGGTTATTCGGACAGCCATAGAAAACAATACTAAAAATACTTAATAATAATAGTTTTTTCATATCTAAATCAAGTATAAATGGTGCAAAGCACCAATATTTGTGTAATATCGCATTTGATTATCTCTATTTTGTGTTTTATTATTCTATTATTCGTGGCTTTTTATCACATTTCCTACCTTACAAGACACTAAAATAAGTTGTAAAGTTGGGTGATGCACCCTACAAACATACTATTCATCCCTCAAAAATAATCTCGCTATTCCACTTTGAAGCAATGTGCACCTTTTATTGTATTATATTCGTCCCATCTATTATTAACAGTGGTATTATAATCTTTATTAGGACTTTCTTTTAAAAGTTCTTTATAATTATTCCCTTCATTTGTCATAAAACATACATTCCAAGCATCTGTTCTACACTCTCTATTTTTTGTTTCTATTACTTTACCTTTAATATTTGGAGTAGCCCCTATAAGAGAATTTAAGGTGAAAAGATAACTACCTTTTTGTTTTGGTATCATATTAAAATGTATTTTGTATCCATCAACCCGATAATAATAGTCAAAAGTATAAGAGATTGTTGCGACTCTAAAATTATAAATAGAGTCAGCAATCCAATTAAAATCATCAGCAAAATTATAATGTTTGCCTTTTTCTAATAATGTATCCATTCTTACAATTCCTCCCCCAATATGAAAATCCACACTATCCAGAATAAATATATAATTTGAATCTCTATCCCATTTTTCCCTTGGTATAAATGAGGATACTGTGATGGTATCACCAATATTGATGATTTTATTCACTGGTGTAAAAGATACAGGCATATCAAACTCATAATAAGGGAAATTGCATCCTTCATTGATGTGGTTATTGGGGCAACCATAGAAAACAATGCTAAAAATACTTAATAATATTAATTTTTTCATATTTTTTGTTTTTTGTTAAGAAAGGGAAAGCAACACTTTCCCTTTCTTAAATAAATAATCAATATCCATAATCATTGAACAGTGATAAGTAATCAGCCTGAGTTGCATTTACTCCAGATGCAGTATTGTATTCATTCCATAGATTTTGTCTCATTTCAGGAATTGTAGTAGTGTTAGCATCCAGTACATCAAAAATCATTTCGTTTGTAAAGCCGGAGACATTATCAGTAATCACAATAAATAAAGGTGGAGGTCCTGGAGGTTCTACACCACTACCTGTATTTATATCAAACAAATCATAATGTAATCCCTCAGGAACCCAACCATTATTCTCAAAGATTAAACTTTCATTATCAGGTGAATTTATAGGATTTCCTGCATCAAACAACACCCCCAAATGATCTGCCCAACTTTCAGCTATGGCACAATATCCGGCATCTGTATCGGTGTTATCAGTTGGACCGCCATGTCCATTATGTTCGTATTCAAATTTTGTAAGATGTTGCCACCATCCGGAGCCAACATTGGTAAAATGACTGGCATGAGACATCTCGTGGAAGGCAGTTCCGGGAAAGTCACCGGGCATTTCATTCCTGTCAAGGAAGATATCCGGTAAGAAAAACTCTGAAGCAATTATATTATCCAAGGCTAAGGGCCAATATATACTATTCAATACTTGCGCATATATATTGTTGTTTACTCCACCATAATGAGCCATCCATGCAGCCCCTGTTTCATCTTCGGCAAGATATATATCAAGATGTGGTGGTTCATTTATACCTTCAGCATTGCACATATTGTGGATCTCTTCCACAGCATTGATTGTAGTAGCGGCACACCAGTATCTCTGGGTCTGGGTGCCCGGACCCGCAATATCCCATCTATTGTAAATTACTTCAATATTACTGAAATTTGGTCCGGATACTCTTCCCACATAATCGGTAACCGGATTAAAAAATCTCCTAAGATTGGAGCCTTGATGTCCTCTGATATATGCATTTTCATTTTTAAATTTTACCCAAACCCATATTCTGCCTTCACATTCTCTATCAATTTTCCAGCATCCATTTTCGTCAGTTTGCGTTGGTTTACTCCAAACCCAAGGCGCATTAGAACCATACACTGGAGAGTTCTGTATTATTACTTTGGCATTATTGACACCAACATAACCACTTCCGGTTGGTGACTGTACTCTGACACAACCTGCCGGTTTTCTCCTATTTCTAAAAGTATGACATCCGCAGGAATTGATATTATCATCATCGTCATCATCGGGATTTAAACACTCAGGCCAATCAGGATCACTAGGATAGCAAGCCGGTTCATAATGATTACACATTTCCTGTTCAAATGGGTCTAATTCTCCATCGCAATCCACAATATCTAAAAAACAACAAGGGTAATTGGGACAATCGGGATCACAATCTATTTGGGGTGGATCAGATGGTGGAGGATCCGGAATGTATGGGTCAACTGTATCGGGTTTAGGAATAGAATCTACTACTACTCGAATTGGTTTATGGGTCAAATCGCAAAGCCTAAATGTCTCTGCAGATAGAAATGTATTATATGGAACATCTACCAATTCTGCCAATTTTTCATAATCGACACCCTTTGAAGCCAATGGGTAATCTTTGCCAACCTGGCTATACAAATCCGGTATATCGTTTTCTCCTTTGTCAGGTTGTACATAATAATCTCCCATTTGTATCACTTTATGATCCAAAGGGAAATCCCATATAGTCAGGTCAGGATCTTTGTATAATTCATAAACTTGTTCTTCACTGGAGGGCTTGAACTTTACGTAAAAATCGGTAGCGGGAACAGTACTCACTGTATTATCAGGATATAGATTGTTCCATGCTGTTGTTACTATTTCGACAGTATAAGGATTGCAGGGAGCCTTTTCTCCTAATATGGTCTCTTTGATGGAGTCGTCGGGAGAGAATACATTTACTTCATCATCTCTCATTTCAAGTGTGGAAGTTTTGTTATCAATCAAATTTGCACCGTCTTTGGTACACGATTGAACCAATATACCAATACCGGTAATCATAAAAAAAAGCGTTAAAATTAAATTAAACTTTTTGCTTTTTGCTTTTTCATAAAAATATGTTTACAAAGTTAAAAATAAATAAGTTATCAACCAAATAAAGCGCAAAAAATATGCCAAACTAATAAAAATAGCTATCACCCTCTAAGACCTCTCCAAGGCAAAGGTCTCTTGACCTCTTGCCGGAAAATCCTACTGTACATCGGAAGTACTTCAACTTCCTATTTCTTCTTAACTGCGTTCAAATATACCGTATATGTTATATCCTCTATATTTCTGTAAACAATGGGAAATTCCAGTATTGAATCTTGTTTTAATATTCCCTTGGATGGATATATCAGATTGATAATGGTGTCGTATGGCGTAATGTGTTCATTGAATGATTGTTCAATCACTATCGTATCTTTGTTTACATGAGCATTAAGATTGAAAAACTCCACTCCGTTGTGGTTATTGATGTTTATTTTTAAATCAAATGGATTAAAATCATAATTTTTAACTTTCATATCAACGATTTGTGATTCGGGAATATCCGGAAAAGATAATTTTCCTACGTATAGTCCGACATACTTGTCGCTTTCCTTAATCTCACACCTTTCTCCGGAATAGCCGGTGTCACAAAAGCAATCACCCTTTATGCAATACCCGCTTTCACAAAGTACGTCCTTGCATTTATCTCCACAAGAGCTAAAACTTATACTAATAATTGCAAGGTAAAATGAAAAAGCCAGTAATTTTATTAGAACAAATGAATTGTTTTGATTAATAGCCATTTCCCCTTTATTTTAAATTATTGTAATGAGAACGCAATTTAATAAATTATACCAAATGAATATTAAAATGCCCTGAATAAATTCTAAATATTTTTTAGTTATTCAAATTTTAAAATTCTTTGCATAGCCTATAGTTATGGAAATAATTTTAAAAGCAGAAGAACGTAAAAAGATAACGAATTTATCGGGCATTTTGGTTTTTATTTGGTATAACAATTAAATTGCTGAATTTCAAAACAGGAATTATAAATGAAAATGTTATTTTTTCTTTTTATTTCAGTATTTACACTTGAATTGAATATATTTGTAACTTAATTTTTTTTTAATTTATAAAATAAATATATGCTTAGGTTTTCGATTGTGATATCAATTATGGTTTTGTTTTTTATGAGCTCCTGTTCTCCCAAGGTAGCTAAAGAGGTGGTTAAAGAGGAAAAGAAAGAGGTGAAAAAAGTTGATAACGAACCTCGTCCTACGCCTTGTACTATGTTTAAGGATTTGGAAGACGGAGAAGATGTCAAGGGTATGTTTTTCATTTTTCACAATTTTCTTAAGACCAATGAATATGATCAGGCTCTTGAATATTGGTCTCCTGCGGTGCGTTTAGCACCTGGAGCAAATGGTAGGATGAAGTATCATTTTGATGATGGGATTAAGATTTTTAAGCATTATTATGGGATTGAAAAAGATCCGGCTAAAAGAAAATCTTTGATCGATTCTATCAATTGGATTTATGATAAGAGACTTGAATGTTTTGGTGATGAAGCCTATGTATTGGGACGAAAAGCATTTGACTTTTACTATTATTTTAATAAAGATGTGAGTCAAGATGAAATATTCGATATGTTTGCTAAAGCTGTTGATGCTAAAAAAGAGAAAACGGATTATTTTGTTATCAATCCATTTAGCAAAATGATTTATGATAGATTCGTGGGTGGTAAACTTGATACCTTAGATGCAAAAAGATATGCAAATCATATGATAAATGCAATCAAATACGGTACTGAACATTGCAAGGGAACAGAGTGCCAAGCATGGGATATGATAAAGGATTATGCTCCAAAGTTGCTTGATAATTTTGAAGCGATTAAGGGATTTTATCCATGTGAATATTATTCAACAAAGTATTTGGATATTTTTGAGAAGGGAAAAAATAGTTGTGATACCGTGAATTTGGTACATAGAAAACTTATGTGGGGCGGTTGTGATATTTCAGATATAGCATACGCTGAACTTAGAATATTAATATCAGGTAAATGTTATGTAGCGCCACCTGAACCCGGTCCACTACGTAAAGCATATAATGCCTATAATGAAGGAAACTTCAAAGAGGCAGTTAAGAATTTTGAGATATTTGTAAATAAAACCGATGATGTAGAAAAAAAGGCTAAATATCTGTATATGATTGCAAAAATCTATTACAGAGACCTAAAGAATTTCGGGCTTTCGAGAAAATATGCGCTTAAAGCAGCAAAGTTAAAGTCCGGTTGGGGAGAACCTTATTTACTTATCGGAAAATTATATGCTTCCAGCGGACCTATATGTGGTCCGGGTAGAGGCTGGGATAGTCAGATAGTTACTTGGCCGGCTATTGATAAATTTAAGTACGCCAAGAAGATTGATCCTTCTATAGCGAAAGAAGCAAATAAATTGATACGTTCTTATCAGAGATTTATGCCGATAATAGATGAAATTTTTCTACGAAAATATAAAGAAGGTCAAAAGTTTAAAGTCGGATGTTGGATAAATGAAACAACGACAATAAGAGCAGCAAAGAAATAAATCTATGTGTTTTTTTGAAGACACTATTTACATACAACATACACTTTTTTAAACATTATCTAAATATTTCTGTTTGTAATGGCTGTGTTCACTTATAAGTGAATGAAGATAACTTTATAAAGGAAAGGATGAGAAGAGTATTAAATTTATTTGATTTTAGGCAAACTGTTGACTATAAGACGGAGGTATTATCTGGAATTACAGTAGCATTGGCATTAGTTCCGGAAGCAGTTGCTTTCTCTATGATAGCTGGATTGTCTCCACTTACGGGTTTATATGCAGCCTTTATGATGGGGTTAGTGACGTCTATATTTGGAGGTAGACCGGGTATGATTTCAGGTGCGACAGGAGCGGTTGCAGTTGTAATAGTTGCCTTAGCTAAAACACATGGTGTTGAGTATATTTTTCTTACTGTTATACTTGCCGGACTAATTCAGATGGTTGCAGGATTTTTACGTTTAGGAAAATTGATTAGATTGGTTCCTCATCCTGTTATGTTTGGATTTGTGAATGGATTGGCAATAGTTATATTTATGTCTCAGATGGCTCAATTTAAATACACGGATGATAATGGAGTTATGCATTGGTTAACCGGATCATCATTGTTCGTAATGATTGGATTGGTAATACTGACAATGTTGATAATTTGGGGTTTGCCAAAACTCACAAAAGTAGTTCCTGCTTCCTTAGTTGCAATATTAACTATTTTCGGAATTGTATTTGCTTTTAATATTGATACTACTACTGTTGGAGATATCGCTTCGATTAAAGGTGGCTTTCCTCCTTTTCATTTACCTAATGTTCCATTGGATCTAGAGACATTTAAAATTGTTCTTCCGTATGCTTTTATTGTTGCTGGTGTCGGCTTGATAGAGAGCTTGTTGACATTGAATCTTCTAGATGAAATTACAGAGACAAGAGGATCGAGTAATAAGGAAGCAATAGCTCAGGGGATGGCAAATATGGCTTCGGGATTATTTTCCGGGATGGGAGGATGTGCTATGATAGGTCAAAGTTTAATTAATATATCAAATGGAGCTAGAGCTAGACTGTCCGGAATAGTTGCATCAATAATGCTTTTGATATTCATAATGTTTGGATCAAATCTGATAGAAAGGGTACCAATGGCAGCTTTGACAGGACTGATGATAATGGTTGCTATTGGTACTTTTGAATGGGTAAGTGTTAAAGTGATTAATAAAATGCCAAAACACGATATTTTTGTGATGTTTGTAGTGATGTTAGTGACAGTGTTTTTACATAATTTGGCTTTGGCTGTTTTGATCGGTGTTATTATTTCAGCCTTAGTTTTTGCTTGGGAAAGTGCGATTAGAATTAGAGCTAGGAAGTATATTGATGAAAATGGGATTAAACATTATGAGATTTATGGCCCTCTTTTTTTCGGTTCAACAGCAGTTTTTGCAGATAAGTTTGATGTGACGAATGATCCGGAGGAAGTGATTATTGATTTCAAAGAGAGTAGAGTAGCAGATATGAGTGCGATTAAAGCTTTGGATTCAATTACAGAACGATATGCTAAAGTAAATAAAAAAGTACATCTTAGACACCTAAGTAAAGATTGTCGTCAATTACTACACAACGCAGATAAGGTAATTGATGTAAATATCTTGGAAGATCCTACATATAAAATACCTTATGGATAGAAAATTCACAAGACTATCTTGAAATTCCAATATCCGTTTTTGTGCTTAATGCTCACAAAAAATACTTCGGGATTATTTTTGCTGTTTGGTATATTCAAAGCAAAACTGTTTTGAGATCTGATATCTTTTTGTATTATTTCTTGTTCTGAAATATTATATACTTTCACTGTATTTGCAATGATATTTTGTGGTAAAAATACTTCGATATTTTCATTATCGATAATCCTGTAATAAGATGGTGTTTCAGCCTCATAGATACCGGAGGGTTTTTCTACTTCAAAATCACCACTAACTACGAGTTTATTATTGTAATAATAGTTGTATTTCCATTTTCCCCAAATATCAGAAGAAGGAGCTAAAATATAGGAATTATAATAATAATACCACCAATCTTTCTGGTATGTATAGCTGTATTCAAACCATAAACTTCCATTTGGTGTAAGCCATTCTATTTTTGTAGAATCACCTTCCTTGATACCATATTGGAGTGCCCAAAACGTAATAATTGAGTCTTGCTCATTGAATTTTACTTTTGCCACAGGTCTGTTTTTAAGGTCGTTGATGCTTGGGATGAAATCGGTTAAACCGCTTTCCCACACATGAAATACTGTATCGTAAGGAATTGACTCTTCCCAATATGAATTGTCTGCTCCGCAGGATGCTGCAAATGGCTCAACCAGATATAAGGAGTCGTACCATAATTCAAAATGAAGATGAGGATCTTTGGAGTTTCCGGAACTACCAACCGATGCTATATGTTGTCCCGGGGAGACTTTGTCTCCTATTTTCACTAATAGTGAATTCTTTTTTAAATGTCCATAATATGAATAAAGTTTGTTTGGATGTCTGATTGCGATATAATTTCCCAGCCCTAAGCTGGTATTCCCATCAGTGTTTCTGTCATACTCACCATCTTGGACGAAGGTTACAACTCCAGTATCAATTGCATTAACAAATACTCCTTTGTCCATTTGGGGAAACCCACTTAGAGTGAAGTCAGTTCCTCTATGCCCCGCATAGGTTTTAGTGCCCTTGTAGAAATCAGTAATTTGATTTGTCCCCCAGTCTATATAATTAACTATGATAAAGTCTTTGCCATATTCTCCCTCAATAGGGGCTTTGAAATTTTGTGAATCACCATAATTAGCAAAAAGCATTATTAGTGTTATTATTATTGTTGTCTTCATTTTGGTTATTTTATTTAGTGGTTGATAGAAAGTCGATAATATAATATTTCGTGCTGATACTAATCACATTCTTCGTTATCAAATTGTTTTTTGTTTCCCATATATACCAATGTAGAATCTTTTTCTACTTCAAATGACTCCATATCACCTGGAATAACCTTTAGATTTTGCTTTTTATCAAAAACAAATAAAGGTATAGTCTGCGGACAATCTTTTAGTTTTTTGAAGTTTTCGAAGAACTCTTCTTTTGATTCTATTTTTATTTCATAAATAAATGGATTATCTCTTGCTGTTTCTACCATATTGATAAAATCATCATTTAATGAAAAAATATTATCATTATTACTTGTTTTTCCTGCTTTGAGCTCTTCTGCGGTTATGAGCCTATAAGTACCTTTTTTACCGAATATGCTATCGTATTTTTCCATAACAAAATCATTGACATATGAACTGGAGGTAAAAGCCAAAACATATCCGATATCATTTAATTCTACTATTTCATTGAGATCATCATCAAAGATATCGACCTCAAATGCTTCGAGCCCTAACTCTTTTGCTTTTTCGATTGCAATTTTGTTTTGATCTACCAAAACGACATGCTTGCCTTTATCGCTTAGGTATTTTGATATTAATCTTGAAGCTTTATTCGCACCGATAATAAGTACTCCATCCGGTTTGTCAATAGAGACGCCTAGTTTTTTAGCTACCCATTTAGCTGTACTGGCATTAATCAACACAGTCCCCATAACTACCATAAATACCAAAGGAGTTAAATATTCAGCTCCTTCAATAACGCCCGTTAATTTTAATCCGAATAAAGAGGCGATACCTGCAGCAACTATTCCCCTAGGTCCAACCCAAGAAATAAATAATTTGTCATTGTATCCCAGTCCTGACCTAAATGTACTGATAAATACCATCAAAGGACGTACTACTATTATCAATGAAATGAAAACCAAAGCAACTTTCCAATTCATTATGTATTCAAGATCTTTGATATTGATATTTGCAGCTAGGAGGATGAATAAAATAGAAATAAGAAGTACTGTTAGTGATTCTTTGAAATGAAGAATACTTTTTAGTTGTTCTATTTTAGTATTTCCTAAAACCATTCCCATGACTACTACTGATAATATTCCTGATTCTCCTGCCATAAAATCAGAAGCGACAAAAACCCCCAGGACTAAAGCTAAAGTAAAAACATTGATTAGATATTCTGGTATAAGATTCATTTTTATAAGAAATCTTAAGAAATAAGCAGCAGTAAATCCAACACTCAATCCGGTAATAACTATTTTGGCAAAAGATTGAAAAGCGTGTTCTCTGAAAAAGTCACCACCATCTCCAGCTACTACAAATTCAAATACCAAAATGGCTACCAATGCTCCAATTGGATCGACTAAAATCCCTTCCCATTTTAAAATATTTGCAACATTTCTCTTCAAAGGAATATTTCTCAATATTGGTGCGATTACTGTTGGTCCAGTTACTATTATCAATGAGCTGAATAATAATGATACAGTCCAGTTCAATCCAACGATATAATGTGCTAATACGCTACCTCCAATAGTCGTAATCACTACCCCATAAAAGAGCATTTTTATCAATACTGAGCCGATTCCCTTTACTTCACGTATCTTCAATGTCATTCCCCCCTCAAATAGTATTATACCTATGGATAATGATACAAAAGCAAATAGAAGGTCATTGGGAAATAAACCGTGCTTCGTTTCAGGATTATAAATAGGTTCTATCCATTTTAAATGATCATGTGTGATATAAGTTGATAAAGGTCCTACTAATAGTCCTATGAGTATTAGGGGCAAAATAGCAGGGACTTTCGATTTCCATGCTAACCATTGTGCGAGAATGCCTAGTACTATAATAGCTGCTAATTCATACATGTTTTATTCTTTTATGATTTTTATTATTGACCTTTTGCCATCTTCGAAATATTCCATAAAGTATATTCCAGATGGTTGGTCATTGATGTTGATATCATGGGTATTTGCCGGCATTTTAATCAACTTTCCATTGATATCATAAATTGAGATGTTAGATACTGAATCGTCTGAGATATTAATTTCTCCGCTTGTAGGGTTTGGATAAATATATGCTCTATCCAAAGACAGGTTTATAATCCCGGAGGGTTCAAACTCTGACAAATAGAAAACATATTTATTAATATTGTTCCATTGATTTATATCATTATTCCATTTTTGCTTTATCCTTAATACTAAATTCCCGTTAGTATCATAGTCTTGTGTTGTTTTGTTAGAGTTTATCCAAAAACCTTTGTCAATATCCCACAATTCAGCTAAATATTCGATCTGTTTATCTTCATTGTTATACTTGTAGAATACTCTGCGTGAATTAATCCATTTATCATCCTCGTAAGCAGTATATGTCCTTCTTATTCTATTATTTCTTTCATCGTATCGGTCAACAATCTTTCTTTTATTTATCCAAATACTATCCGCCCAGCTTTTCACCAAAGTCTCTTTTAAGTTGCCTTTATCATCATATGAATATATTTGTTTTTCTTTGTTTTTAAAACTGTTTATTCCCAAGGGACTTTGTTTGATTAATTTTATCACCTCTTGCGATTGATTATTGAATTGATATATGTCTATTTGGAATAATTCCCAATCTCCCCATATCCAAGATCCATGTTTAACAGTATCCTTCCTGTTTTTGCCATCATAGCTGTAGAGCAAATTGTTATTGTTTACCCATTTGAGAGTTGTGGTGTCAAGGGTTTTAATGGTTTCAGACTCAATCAGGTTATTTTCGTCATAGCTATGTTGGAAATTAAAGCCCCTTAATACCTTATTATTTTTATAATCCCAATTCTTAATAATTAAAGATAGCTCATTTTTGTTATTATCATATTCTGTATAATAAATTGTATCGCCCCAAATATTTTGTCCATTGAGCCATGGCCTTTTCAGTCTTGACTTGAGTTGAGTTGTATTAAAATAATTGTTTGAAACAGTATCTTTCAACTCCCATTTTTCCGTTTCGTTATTCCAAAAGTGATTAATTTCCTCCAAAGATATTCCAATCTCATTCCTCTTCATAGATTTTCTTCTTGACGATAATTTCCAATCGTCATTGTCGCCTTTATAGTAATAACTGGAATCCCAAACTACATTACCTCCCCATTGATTGATGAGTGGATTATCATTGTAGTAATCATTTTTAATATCGATTTTTGATTGGGCTGAAATATTAAAATTTAAAATATAAATACAACTGAAAAGAATAAAATATTTCATAATAACTAATGGA
>Ga0256831_1001570_pt1 | contig 12025 bp, 10 predicted proteins | sample 132544metaG_FD_189087 | JGI IMG/M metagenome (GOLD analysis project Ga0256831, IMG submission 189087) | Hydrothermal vent microbial communities from Lau Basin, Pacific Ocean - 132-544 | ecosystem: Environmental > Aquatic > Marine > Hydrothermal vents | place: Pacific Ocean: Lau Basin | collected... | reverse complement strand
ATATAGACGGGAAACAAATCAATACATACACGCAAACCCCAATTTCTCTATTAAATTACAAAAAAGGCATATATTTGTTAAAAATAATAACAAATGAGAATAAATTTATAAACATAAATATAGAAAAAAAATAAATCATGAAGCGGTCCATCTGACCAGCTTTTTTTTACAAAAACTGACAAATGAGTTCGATTTTAATTAATTTAAATTTTATTTTTACCTATTAGATAACTTAATTAAAATTTTTGAATAAAATGAAATACAGGATAGAACATGATACCATAGGCGAAGTAAAAGTACCTGCCGAAAAATATTGGGGCGCGCAAACCGAACGCTCACGTAACAATTTTAAAATAGGCCCTGCCGGCTCTATGCCACGTGAAATTATTGATGCTTTTGCCATCTTAAAAAAAGCCGCTGCACATACTAACCATGAATTGGGTGTTTTGCCCAAAGATAAGCGCGATTTAATCTCACAAGTGGCCGATGAGGTTTTAGCAGGCGAATTATATGATCAATTTCCGTTAGTCATCTGGCAAACCGGTTCAGGCACGCAAAGTAATATGAATTTTAATGAAGTTGTTTCTAATCGTGCGCATGTTTTAATGGGAAACAAATTAGGGGAAGGCGAAAAATATATTCATCCTAACGATGATGTTAACAAATCTCAATCGTCAAATGACACTTTTCCGACGGCTATGCACATTGCTTTGTATAAAAAAATTGTTGAGAAAACCATTCCTGCACTTGAATATTTACGTGATGCATTAGCAGAAAAATCCAAAGAATTTATGAAAGTGGTCAAAATAGGCCGTACACATTTAATGGATGCTACGCCTTTGACCTTAGGACAAGAATTTTCTGGCTATGTCTCGCAATTAGATCACGGCATACAAGCTTTAAAAAACACTTTAGATCATTTGAGTGAACTGGCTTTGGGCGGTACAGCAGTCGGTACAGGTATAAACACACCCGAGGGCTATGCCGAAAAAGTTGCCCAACATATTTCAGAATTTACCGGGTTACCGTTTAAAACTGCTAAAAATAAATTTGAAGCATTGGCAGCACATGATGCCATTGTAGAAACACATGGCGCCCTTAAACAAATTGCGGTTTCCGTTAACAAAATAGCCAATGATATCCGTTTATTGGCCTCAGGTCCCCGTTCGGGAATCGGTGAAATAATTATTCCGGCAAATGAACCCGGCAGTAGCATTATGCCCGGTAAAGTAAATCCGACCCAAGCCGAAGCTATTACAATGGTGGCTGCTCAAATTATGGGTAATGATGTGGCTATAACAGTTGGGGGAACACAAGGGCATTTTGAATTAAATGTATTTAAACCAATGATGATTTATAATGCATTACAATCGGCAGACCTGTTGGCTGATGCTGCTGTTTCCTTCACCGATAATTTGGTAAAAGGCATCCAACCAAATGAAAAACGTATTGAGGAATTATTAAATAATTCTTTGATGTTGGTAACGGCTTTAAATCCATATATCGGATATGAAAATGCGGCTAAAATTGCCAAAGCTGCGCATAAAAACGGCACGACCCTAAAAGAAGAAGCGGTTAAATTGGGTATTCTGACCCCTGAAGAATTTGATAAATATGTAGTACCCGAAAAAATGGTAGGCAAAATAGACTAATTTTTTCATTTTTTTAAGTTTTTGAAAGGAATTGCAGGTGCAATTCCTTTTTTTATTCTATCCTTAAACAACCACTTTCTAAATTAAAGTATTATTAGTCAATCATTAAGAAAAAATAATAAATTTTAACTAAAAAATTAGTTTTAACTAAAATTTTAGTTTATATTTGTAGCATCAAAAGTAAAGAAAACTGTTATGACCACACAACTGACCAAAGCCGAAGAGCAAATTATGCAAATACTTTGGCTGCTCAAAAAGGCAACTGTCAAAGAAATAATGGCAGAACTACCTGACCCTAAACCTGCCTATAATACGGTTTCTACTATTGTTAGAATATTAGAAAACAAAAAGTTTGTCGGGCATGAAAAAATGGGAAAAGGTTATAGATATTTTCCCTTGGTAGAAAAAGAAACCTACAGTAATCAAAGCTTAAACAAATTAATTAACAATTATTTCAGCGGCTCGTTTAAATCAATGGTATCCTTTTTTGTTAAAAATAATGAAATTGACCTACAGGATGTAGAAGATTTATTAGAAAAAATTAAAAAATCGCAAAAAAATGACTGATTATATCTTGCAAGTTTTATTATACCAATTAATATTTCTCATAGCCTATGAGATTTTTTTCAAAAAAGAAACCTTTTTTAGTTGGAATCGCTACTATCTCTTGATTAGTGCCGGTCTTTCTTATATTTTACCACTTATAAACATAAGGAGCTTTGCCAAATATGTCAAATATTTTCATGGCATTCAAGCTTTAAATCCTGTTAATTTGAATTATCAAGCAGACACATCAAAATATACGGTTTTAGATACTACCTTTATTAATTTGACTCAAATTTATATAATAGGTTTTGGTATAATGCTACTGCTTTTTATATGGAAATTATTTCAATTATTATACAAAATACACACCCATAAGGTTTTAAATTATTCAACTTATAAAATAGTTTTGTTAAAAGAAAAACATGTAGCTTTTAGTTTTTTAAATTACATTTTTATCAGCAAGGCTGTATTTGATCAAAATCCGGCACCAATCTTAGCACACGAATTGATTCATATTAAAGAAAAACACAGTTTGGATTTACTGTTCTTTGAAATTCAAAAAATTGTTTTTTGGTTTAATCCGTTGATTTATCTCTATCAACATAAAATTATGCTCTTACATGAATATATTGCCGACCAAAAAACCTTAAAAACAATCCCCAAACAATCTTTTTACGAAAATTTACTACTGCAAAATTTTGCCATTGAAAAATTACCCTTTATCAATCAATATTCAAACCAAACCTTATTAAAAAAACGTATTATGATGACAACAAAGAAACAATCCAACCCAATTTTAAAAGTAAAATACCTCATGGTCTTACCCTTAATTTTTACAATGCTGTTTATGGCCTCATGTGATAAAACAGATCAAAGCGTACGAGGCCAAATCCCGACCGAATCTAAAATAGAAAATACACCAAAAACCTTTACGTTGGATCAAATTAACAAAGCACCTGTTTTTCCGGGTTGTGAAAAATTAAACGATAATAATGAAATAAAAGCCTGTTTTAGCCGTAAAATAAGAGAATTTGTAATCAACAATTTCGATAAAAAAATTATGAATGATTTACCGGCAGGAAAATATAAAATTCTGACACAATTTCATGTAGATTACACCGGAAAAGTCACCAATATCAAAGCCAAAGCAGATGTAGAAAAATTAAAAAAAGAAGCCATTAAGGTACTTAAACGCTTACCGGACATGCAACCGGCAGAATTGGCTGATGGTCAAAAAGTTGGGCTGACTTATACCCTGCCAATTATTTTGATTGGCAAAAAATAACCCTAATAAATCATTGGAAATAGATTATAATACACCTTAATGAGAGCCTTCATATCCATATTATTTATCTTGCTCCACTTTTTGCTGCAAAGTCAAATAATAAATAGTAATTTAGATAAGGAAAATTATATCCAAACCATTCAAAATTTAAAAAACCAAGCCCAAAGTTTTGAATCAAATTTAAAATTGGGAGATATTTATCAAGAAACCGGTAATTACGCAAAAGCTATCAAACATTATCTAAAAGCTTTATCATATAAAAACGATAAACATGCATACCTTAAATTAGCCAAATCGTATTTAAAAAATAACCAACGAAACAAAGCGATTGAAATATATGAAACAATCTTGCAAAAAGAACCGGATCATTTGTTATTAAAATACCATTTGGCTAATTTATATCTACAAAATAAAAATTTTGAAAAAAGTTTACCGATTCTAAAATTCCTTAGCCTAAAAGATTCGCTCAATCCAAATTATTTGTACAAGATTGCTTTGGTTTATACTTATTTAAATCAAGAACCAAACGCCATTCGGTTTTACAAAAAAACCATAAGCATTGACAGCACTTTTTACCAAGCTTATTATCGACTTGCAAAAATCCATACCAATAAGTCCAATTTATTTTTAGCAAAAAAATTATTGCAAAAAGCCTTACTTATAAAACCCGATGCCATAAACCTAAACCGGCTACAAGCTATTGTAGCTTACAAAACCCATGATTATCCTACTACGATTAAAAGCATTTTATGTTTAGACTCTTTAAAACAAAACAATCCTTTTTATAAAAATCTTTTAGGGATTGCCTATTTTTATAATCATAAATACCATAAAGCTGAAAATATTTTTAATGAGTTGATTAACCAAAAAAATGAATTAGATAATACCTATTATTATTTAGGTTTGACATACAAAAATTTAAATAAACCTGAATTAGCTGAACAAAGTTTTAAAAAATCAATTAAAATTAAACGGCCTAGTGTGGCAAGTGAATATTATCAAATTGCTATGCTATATAAAAAACAACAAAAACTTAAAGAAGCCATCTCTTATTTAAAAAAGGCTTTGCACCAAAAACAAACCAATCCGGATATTTTGTTCCAATTAGCCTTATTGTCAGAAAGTTACTTCCAAAATAAAAAGATAGCCTTAAATTACTTTAAAAACTATGTGGCTCAATATAAACATATAGATGCTGAAAGAAGCAGGTATGCCTTGCAACAAATAAGAAAAATAAAGACAGAGTTGTTTTTTCAAGCAAAATAAATCAGATTTATTTTATCAGTCTATTATTTAATTGAATAAATGAAAAAAAATTTTCCATATTCTGAATAGTTAAAGTCTTTTCGTTATTCAAAAATAATTTAATAAAGAATAATCTTTGCAAATTGCCTGGCAAAGCCTTAATTTTACAAAAATTTTTAGTATGACTTTAAACAAAGCTATTCAAGAATTACCCAAAAAGGGATATTTAGATTTGCCGTTGCCTGAAAATCTCAATTTGGTTGAAGAAATTAATCGCTTACGAAAAGAAAAAAATGCTGTTATTTTGGCTCATTATTACCAAGTTCCTGAAATACAAGATATTGCTGATTTTGTAGGTGACAGCTTAGCATTAGCCCAGGCAGCAGCCAAAACAAATGCAGATATTATTTTATTTGCCGGCGTGCATTTTATGGCCGAAACTGCCAAAATTCTAAATCCGGACAAAAAAGTACTCCTCCCCGACTTACTAGCCGGCTGTTCTTTAGCCGAATCAGCTCCCAAAGAAAAATTTGAAGCATTTAAACAACAATATCCTGATCATATAGTTGTATCATATGTGAATACATCGGCTGATATTAAAGCTTTAACCGATATTGTTTGCACCTCGTCAAATGCTGAAAAAATTATCAATTCACTTCCGGCAGATGCCAAAATTATTTTCGCACCTGACAAAAATTTAGGTGCTTATCTAAAAAAGAAAACCGGAAGGGATATGTTGCTTTGGGATGGCGCCTGCGAAGTACATGAAGAATTTTCACTTGAAAAAATTTTGCAACTTAAAGCTGAGCACCCCGATGCTAAAATTATTGCCCATCCCGAATCACGCGACTATATTTTAAATATTGCCAATTATATCGGTTCTACATCCGGATTGCTCAACTATGTCCAAAAAAGCGAGGCCAAAGAATTTATTATTGCCACAGAATCCGGAATTTTGCACAAAATGGCGCAGTTAGCCCCCGGCAAAATACTGATACCTGCACCGCCGGTAAACGATGAAAATGCTTGCGCCTGTACCGAATGTCCTTATATGAAACGAAATACTTTGGAAAAAATTTATTTAGCTTTAAAGTATGAATTGCCTGAAGTAAATGTAGAAGAACAATTACGTAAAAAAGCCTTAGTTCCTATTCAACGAATGTTAGAATTATCTTAAAGTAGAACATGAAAATAAAAAGTGATTTCCTCGTCATTGGTTCCGGTATTGCCGGTTTGTCATTTGCCATTAAAATAGCCCAAAAATTTCCCGGCAAAAAAATTAGCATCATTACAAAAGGGACCAAAGAGGAATCAAATACCAAATATGCCCAAGGCGGCATAGCCACCGTTTATGATTTGGCCAAAGATTCATACAAAGCCCATATCGAAGATACTTTAATAGCCGGAGATGGTTTATGCGATCCGGCTGTGGTAGAAATGGTTATAACACAGGCAACAGCCCGCTTAGACGAGCTTTTAAATTGGGGCGTTTCGTTTGATAAAAATGCCCAAGGTGAATATGATTTGGGGAAAGAAGGCGGGCACTCCAAAAATCGAATTTTTCATCATAAAGATATCACCGGCTATGAAATTGAACGCTCTTTGCTTAAAATAGTGAATCAAACCCCCAATATTGATTTTTATGATTTTCATTATGCCATTGATCTCATTACCGAACATCAAGTTTTTGGCGATTTAATTTCTCTGGAATCAGACAAAACAGTCTTTGGAGCTTACGTTTTAGATGAAAAAACAAAACAAATAAAAACTTTTACCGCAAAATATACCTTATTAGCTACAGGTGGCAGCGGACAAGTTTATGAAACGACTACCAATCCGTTTGTGGCCACCGGTGACGGAATAGGTATGGCCTACAGGGCCAAAGCCCGTCTGGCAGACATGGAGTTTATACAATTTCACCCGACAGCCCTTTACAATCCGGGAGAAAGTCCGGCTTTTTTAATTTCGGAGGCTGTCAGAGGATTTGGGGCTTACCTTCGTAACGAACAAGGAAAGCGGTTTATGAAAAAATATGATACCCGTTTGGAACTTGCCCCGCGTGATATTGTGGCTCGTGCCATAGATACGGAAATGAAATTGCGAGGAAACAAAAATGTTTATTTGGATGTAACGCATTTAGACTATGATGCTTTTGTCAAACATTTTCCAAATATTACTAAAAAATGTGAAAGTTTAAATATTGACATCCGTAAAGAGTATATTCCTGTGGCACCTGCTGCCCATTATATGATGGGAGGTGTCGTGGTGGATAAGCATGGACAAACCTCCATCAAAAACTTGTATGCCAGTGGCGAAGTAAGTCGTACCGGCTTACATGGCGCCAACAGATTAGCCTCAAACTCTTTACTTGAAGCATTGGTTTTTTCGCATAATGCCGCAGAAGATATTGCCAATCGTTTTGATGAAAATGTCAAACTTCCTTCCGTACCGCAATGGATTGACACCAGTACCAACCGGAACATGGAAAAAATACTGATTACGCATGATCGCAATGAAGTTAAAACCATTATGAGTAATTATGTGGGGATAGTCCGGTCTAATGAACGCTTGTTGCGCGCCTTACGTCGCTTGTATGTCTTGTATCAAGACAATAAGCGCTTGTATGATCATGCAGAAATTAGCACCGATTTATTAGAATTACGCAATTTAATTACCACTGCTTATTTAATTGTAGAGTTTTCAAGAAAAAGAAAACAAAACAAAGGCGGATTTTACAGCAAGGATTTAATTTAAAATTATTCAATTTTGTGCAAATTTAAATCCTTATCAATCTCTAAAATTATAGACCCCTGGTTTTTGAAACCTGTATCGGGTGTGTGCTGATATAAATAAACCTTAGAAGTTTGGGTAGTACGACCAATTTTTTGTAACCCCTCAAACAAATTATCGGCATTGGCAGCGCGTACCAATAAATCAAAAGTGGTATCAAAACCGTTTATAGCGGTAAAATCAGGTAAAGTATTGTATTGCTTTTTAAATTTTTCAGCCAATTCGGGTGCTACTTTTCGAATCATTTTGGCCGGAAAATGATAATTTAAATTGGCCAAAAATTCATTCATACGGTCATTTTTATCATCTTCATAGAGTTTTTTATCCTCTAAAGTGTACAAGCTAATATAATAATTTTTCTTTAAAGAATTAAGTGTTGATAAAACTGTAAAAATAAATGAATCATCCTTGGACAATAGAATAACGGCATTTTCTTTATTTCTATCCAATGCTTTTTTGATATTATCGGCATTAATTGTTAAGCCTTTCTTCATTTCTTTACCCCCTATTTTCGTAACAGGTATACCCAGTTTTACAGCTAAACTATCTGCTTCTGCCTTTTGGGTTGGATCGTAAATAATACTCAATTTTTTACCGGCTGACTGTTCTTTTATATATTGCAACATATGATTTTGCAAATCGGTATTATTAGAAGTTGTCACGATCAAATTCCTAAAAACCTGATTACCTTTATAATTATGGACAGCCACAGGTGTGTTATCGTATTCTAAAATATGGGCCACTTTTTCAATATTATCTTTTTTTACCGGTCCTATGACGAAATCATAATCGGAAAGATCTGTGGTTTCTAAAATTTTACCTGTGACATATGGCGATGCCTGCGTATCAAAAACATCATATTGAACATTCAAGCCCAATTGACGTAACGAATCAATAGCTAACTTGATTCCCGAGTAATAATCCAAAATTCTATGTCGCATTAGCTTTTGACAAAGATCAGAATTATTGTCAGTAAGAGACTTTAACTTAAAGGGCAACATAATTGCAATACGATAGGTTTTATCCAAGCGCATACTATCTAACAAATTGATACTTTGCGGTATTTTGTTAAGAGTAAGTCTTGTATCTACCATACTATCTTTGGGCTTAAAACTATCAATTTTTTCATTAAAATCTTGCACTTCATTAGCCAACAATTCTTCTGAAAGTTTGTCTTTGGGTATTTTGATGGTTTGACCATATTTAAGCCCATCTACCAAATCAGGATTGACCGATTTAATATCTTCAATAGATATATTATATTTTTTGTGCAAGCTGTATAAAGTTTCTTTAGGCTTTACTTCATGATAAATAAAATGAGCCAAATCACGTTTGGGTTCTTCACTGGTTATAAACTTAGGGACGATTAATTTTTGGCCGGGTTTTATTGTTTCATTTTTTATCTCCGGATTTAATCGTTCTAACTCGTCCATGGTTATACCATGATTGTATGCAATTCGCCATTCGCCTTCATGCGGTTGCACTTCATAATAGGTATATTTTAGAGTATCAATGGCTTTAGGCGCATTTGCATCGGGGAAAATAGGGATAATAAGAATTTGTCCTAACTTAATATCATAGCCTTCTACATTATTAAGTTTAACAATATCTTCAATTTTTGAATGATATTGTTTAGACAGACTAAATAGTGTTTCGTTTTCGCCAACAGTATGATATTTATAGTCGATCGGGTTTTGTGCCAATTTAATGGAATCGCCGGGCTGTAAGGCAGTCTCTGTTTTGGGAATCAAAATGCTTTTGCCGGCTTTTAAAGGCTTACCTGCATCTAAACCGGCATTATATTTTAAAATATCTGAGGGGGCAACTTGATATATTTTGGCAATATCACTTAATTTTTCGCCTTCAGCTACTGTATGAATAATAAAATTTTGAGCTGAGGTCGTAAAAAAGGTCATCAATAAAAAGATTATGATGCCGGTTTTATATAAATTAGATGTGTGTTTAAAGCAATTTAACATATAAAAGTGTCCTTAATTTATTCGATATCTACGCTTAAGCCTTTCTCAAGCAGGGTCGATGCAATGGGTAAAAGTTTTTGATAAGTCCCTTTTTTTACCACACTTTGACCTTTGTAATGGGTTAAGGTGGCACACTGTTCGGCTTGCATTAGCGTATGATTACAATAGCGCATAAGCATGTCAATTACGAAATCAAACGTATGAACATTGTCATTATATAAAACAATTTTATACACTTCCGTGTTGGTATTTTGTTGGTCCTGTTTTGGCAAATGCTTTTCAGTCATAGGTTGATATTTTAAAGTTTAAAAATATAGATTTTTTTTGAATAAACCATAAAAACTTATCAGTTAGTTGACATCTTGAGGTGTTTTTTTAAATTTTAGACTCGTCCAATCATTCTTTATTTCCATGCTCTCAAAGACCATACCATTTTTTTTGCCTTCCTCAAGTAATAAAGGTACATCTGATTGATAAAACCCACTTATTATGAGCTGGCCGTTTGGTTTTATATGTTTAACATATCGGGCCATATCTCGCAATAAAATATTCCGGTTTATATTAGCCAAAAAAACATCAACTGCAGGCAGTTCTTTCAAAATAGTGGCATCCCCTAAAAATGTTTTTATTTGGGGTGTGTCATTGGTGTTAAAATTTTCTAAAGCATTTTGAAAAGCCCATTTATCATTATCAATGGCAAATATTGGTTTAGCGCCCAATTTATCAGCCAAAATAGCTAAAACGCCGGTGCCACTTCCCATGTCTATGACTGATTTATCTTGCAAATCCATTTGCAACAACTGTTTAATCATTAAATAAGTCGTTTCATGATGTCCCGTGCCAAAACTCATTTTAGGATCAATGGTAATGGTAACCGGATATTCTTTTTGCGGATGAAAAGAGGTTCTGATATAGACGTGTTCATCTATTATCAGTGGCTTAATTTGTTTTTCCCAAGTTTCGTTCCAGTTTTTTTCGGGAACTTCTTTTATCGTCACTGTATAATCAATAGGCAATCCGGATAACACTTCATCAAGTAAGATATCCTCATAGGTGTAAGCCAAGAAGCCTTCCGGTGTTTCTACAAAACCCTCAAAGCCGGCATGTGCCAATAAAGCGATTAAAATTTCTTTATCTTTTGAAAGATTGCCTAACACAAAGTTGTATTCTTTATATTTCTTTGTCATCTGTTTGTGTATTAAATAAGCTGATTCCCCAAATACCAATGACCATCCAAAGGGTAAAAATAAATAAACTCCAATTAAAAAAATCAGATGAATAATTTATTTTGAACCATGTAAAAGTTCCTCTTAAAAAGATTAGGGTTTCGGTAATAATAAAGCCCGAATAAAACATATAAAATACCCTTCGTCTTAATTTGATAAACTGAAGTTCGCTTGCCAGTATAAGTAAAAAAACAGTAAAAAGACCTAACATAATTAAATGTAAGTAGCCTATTATAAAATCGCGTATTTGGTAACTTAAATCGGCATAATATTGAATGGACCCCATAAACTGCAAAACTGCCTTTAGCATAAATGTATATAACACGATTTGCAAAAAACGGTATGAAAAGTTGGAAATGGTATGTTGCAAATAGCGATGATAACGATAGAGTATTTTTAACAAAACAAAAAATGCCCCAATTTCGGCAGCACCACCAATCAGAGCCAACACATTAAAAATAAAACCCGGTTTGGACCACAACATATTAGAAAAATAACCCAAGAAAACCGCGGTAAGCATCAATATATAAAGCCAATTAACCTTTGAAGCCGGTAAAGTGATGTGACGGCGTTCTAAAAGAAATAAAGTTAAACCTATTGTGGCAAACAAAAACCAGCCATTGTACTGAAAATGCAAATAATAAAAAATATCGTATTTGTAATAAGGTGATTGCTTTCCGAATATTTTGATTATGGGGCCCAATGTCCACGGGCTAATGCTGGATAAAAATTGTAAGCATAAGCCGGCTTTAACAAATCGATAGGTAGCCGGAAATTGCTCTGTGGCTGATTTGTACTTAAAAAAATAATATAAAAAAAGATAGGTCCCAATTAAAAAAAGCGATAAAAATAAAATAGAGAAAAATTTGTAACCTTGAATTGGAAAAGAAAAGTACATACCCATTATATTGATAATGGTAAACCAATAAATAAATTTGAAGAATTTGGTATCTAATTTATCTCTTAAAAAGATATAGGAAATAAAACTGATAAACACGCCATGTAGCCAGCCTAAAAATGCCACATGTGAATGGGCATGCAAAAAATTATGAAAATTGATGCCCAAAGGAAATACAGGGACTATTCGTAAAATAAGACCTAACAAAGCGATTGCAGCTAAAAAATATAAAGCAATCCGGAATTGCATTTTTGCTTTCATAATCTATTAATTTTAATGACCCACAAAAAGGATTTAAATGAAAAAATCATTAAGATGCACTTTTATTAGTCATCTTAATGATTTTTTTAAACAACATAATTAAAAATTATTTTAAATTAAGTGTTTTCGGGTCAATTTTATTT
>Ga0256831_1001569_pt1 | contig 12036 bp, 23 predicted proteins | sample 132544metaG_FD_189087 | JGI IMG/M metagenome (GOLD analysis project Ga0256831, IMG submission 189087) | Hydrothermal vent microbial communities from Lau Basin, Pacific Ocean - 132-544 | ecosystem: Environmental > Aquatic > Marine > Hydrothermal vents | place: Pacific Ocean: Lau Basin | collected... | reverse complement strand
CTGCCCGTCCGGGTATCATTATTGGTAAAGGTGGACAGGAAGTTGCGAAGCTTAAGGAAGAGTTGAAAAAACTTACCAATAAAGAAGTACAGATTGATATTTCTGAAATTAAAAGACCTGAGCTGGATGCCAATATTGTTGGAAATACAATAGCACGTCAGATTGAAGGAAGAATTTCTTTCCGTCGCGCCATCAAAACAGCCATTGCTTCAAGCATGCGGTTGGGTGCCGAAGGTATCAAAGTTCAGATTTCAGGACGTTTGGGCGGTGCTGAGATGGCTCGTAGCGAAATCTATAAAGAAGGTCGTATTCCTTTGCATACTTTAAGAGCAGACATCGATTACGCATTGATTGAAGCACATACCACTTACGGACGTATTGGTATTAAAGTTTGGATATTCAAAGGTGAAATTTACGGACGCCCTGAGTTGGTACCATCTGCACAGTTTGGTAAAAACAAAGGCGGAAGTCATGGCCATCAGTCAAAAGGCTCCGGACGCCAGCGTCGTAGAAGATAAGAAGCGTTTTAGTAGAATAATATAAAAGCTAAATAGGAATGTTACAACCTAAGAAAACCAAATTCAGAAAACAACAAAAAGGCCGCATGAAAGGCAATGCCGGTAGAGGGCATCAATTGGCTTTTGGCTCTTTTGGTATAAAAACACTGGAACAAGCCTGGATGACATCGCGTCAGATTGAAGCTGCTCGTCAGGCTGTTACCCGTTATATGAAACGTGAAGGTCAGATTTGGATTAGAGTATTTCCCGATAAACCAGTTACCAAAAAACCTGCAGAGGTTCGTATGGGTAAAGGAAAAGGTGCTCCGGAATACTTTGTTGCACGTATTACACCAGGCCGTATCCTCTTTGAAGCTGAAGGTGTTCCTTTGCACGTTGCAAAAGAAGCGTTGAGACTGGCAGCTCAAAAACTGCCCGTTAAAACAAAATTTGTAGTTAGAAGAGATTACACCGAGTAAAAATAGGAAACAATGAAACAGGAAGTAGTTAAAGAGATGAGTACTGTAGAACTCAGAGAAAGATTGGTAGAGGAGAGAAAACACCTCAACCGTCTTAAACTAAACCATGCAGTTTCACCTCTCGAAAATCCTCATAAAATCAGCGACAACAAAAAAGTTATTGCTCGTATTCTGACAGAACTGAGGAAAAGAGAAATTGCGGAAAACAATAATAAGTAAGAACAATGGAAAAGAGAAATCTTAGGAAAGAAAGAACCGGATTGGTCGTCAGTAATAAGATGGATAAATCAATCGTAGTTTCTATCGAGCGTCGCTTTAAACATGCCATCTATGGTAAGTTTATTAAGAAAACTAACAAGTTTATGGCACACGATGAAAAAAACGAATGTAACATCGGCGATACCGTCCGCATCATGGAAACCAGGCCATTGAGTAAGAATAAGAATTGGAGATTAGTAGAAATCATTGAAAGAGCTAAATAACCATGTTACAACAAGAAACAAGATGTACAGTTGCTGACAACAGTGGAGCCAAAGAAGTTCTGATTATCAGAGTTCTTGGTGGTACCAAACGTCGCTATGCTTCGCTTGGCGATCAGGTGGTTGTTACAATTAAAAATGCTTTGCCCTCCGGTAATGTAAAAAAAGGTACTGTTGCTAAAGCAGTGGTAGTTAGAACCAAAAAAGAGGTCAGAAGAAATGACGGCTCTTACATTCGCTTCGACGACAATGCTGTAGTTCTGCTGAATACTACTGGCGAAATGATGGGTACCCGTATCTTCGGCCCTGTTGCCAGAGAATTACGTGAAAAACAGTATATGAAAATAGTATCACTGGCACCCGAGGTGCTTTAATACAGAAATTGAGTTATGGCTAAGTTACATATAAAAAAAGGCGATACAGTAGTGGTTATCTCAGGTAACGACAGGGGCAAGCAAGGGCGTGTTCTCGACGTTATTACTGAAAATATGAGAGCCATTGTTGAGGGAGTTAACATGGTAAAAAAACATACCAGACCTAATGCCGACAACCCTAAAGGTGGTATTATCGAGCAGGAAGCTGCCGTTCATATCTCTAACCTTAAAGTTGTTGACGCTAAAGGTACCCCAACACGTATTGGAAGAAAAAATGATGAAAAGACTGGAAAATCAGTTCGTTACTCAAAAAAATCAGGGGAGGTAATTAAGTAATGGAATATCAACCTAGATTAAGAAAACAGTATTACGAGGAAATCGTTCCTGCGTTAACCAAAAAGTTTGGTTACAAAACCGTAATGCAGGTACCTAAATTGGTTAAAATTAACCTTAACCAGGGTATTAGTGCTGCTTTAACCGATAAAAAGTTAATTGATACCGGCGTTGCCGAAATGACAGCTATTACCGGACAGAAAGCAGTACCTACTATTTCGAAACGTGACGTTTCGAACTTTAAACTGAGAAAAGGAAATGCAATTGGCGTTCGCGTTACATTGCGTTCTGATAAAATGTATGAGTTCCTTGATAAGTTGGTTGCTGTTGCTTTGCCACGTGTGCGTGACTTCAGAGGTATCAACGATAAAGGTTTCGACGGCCGCGGCAACTACTCATTCGGTATCCCGGAGCAAATTATTTTCCCCGAGATTAATATCGATAAGGTAAATAAAATTAATGGTATGGATATTACCATTGTTACAACCGCAACAACCGACGAAGAAGCCTTCGCTTTACTCAAAGAATTCGGATTACCATTTAAGAACCAAAAAAATAACAACTAATGGCAAAAGAGTCGATGAAAGCGCGTGAGCGCAAAAGACAAAAGCTGGTTGACAAGTACGCTGCCAAACGTGCAGAGTTAAAAGCTGCCGGCGATTATGAAGGTCTCCAAAGACTTCCTAAAAATGCGTCACCAGTTCGTTTGCACAACCGTTGTCAACTTACAGGTAGGCCTAAAGGGTATATGAGACAGTTTGGCGTTTCGCGTATTAACTTCCGCGAAATGGCACTTAACGGGTTAATCCCCGGTATTAAAAAGGCCAGCTGGTAATTTATAAATAATTAAAAGGTTATTCAAAATGAATACTGATCCAATAGCAGACTATTTAACAAGAATAAGAAATGCAGTAGCTGCCAAGCACCGTTTGGTTGAAATCCCTGCATCTAATTTGAAAAAGAATATCACAAAAATTCTTTTTGAAAAAGGATATATTCTTAACTATAAGTTTGAAGAAACAGAAAACAATCAGGGTAACATTAAAATTGCTCTGAAATATCACCCCGAAACAAAAACACCGGCCATTACTTCAATCGACCGGGTTTCAACACCGGGACTGAGAAAATATGTAAACGCCAACGAATTACCGAGGGTTATTAACGGACTGGGTATTGCTATACTCTCCACTTCAAAAGGTGTTATCACCGATAAAGAAGCCCGTAAACTGAATGTAGGTGGCGAAGTAATTTGTTATGTAAGTTAAAACAGGAGATAGATCAATGTCACGTATAGGAAAAATGCCAATAACTCTTCCGCAAGGTGTTGAGATTAAAGTTTCTGACAATAACGTTGTTACTGTTAAAGGAAAACTGGGCGAACTTCGCCAGGTAGTTGACCCGGGTATCAAAGTTAAAGTAGAAGATGGAATCATTACGCTGGAAAGAGCTACGGAAAGTAAAGATCATAAATCGAAGCATGGCTTGTACCGCGCTTTGATTAATAATATGGTTGCCGGTGTTTCAGAAGGAATTACTGTTGTTCTGGAATTAGTGGGTGTAGGTTTTAAAGCAGAAGCAAAAGGACAACTTTTGGAGCTTGCTTTAGGATATTCACACCATATTTTCATGGAGATTCCGGCTGAAATTAAAGTGGAAACTGTTAGCGAAAGAGGTAAAAATCCGCTTATCAAGATGACCTCTTACGATAAACAATTAATAGGACAGGTAGCTGCTAAGATTCGTTCGCTGCGTAAACCGGAACCATACAAAGGTAAAGGTGTTAAATTCCAGGGCGAAGAGTTGAGGAAGAAAGCTGGTAAATCAGCCTCTGAAAAATAGTAACTAACGTATATCTGAAAAACAGATAAAAACCAGGAATACAATGGGAACAAAAAATAAAAAAGCATCTAGCAGACTTAAAATAAAGATGAGAATCAGGAAAACCGTAAAAGGTACTCCCGAAAGACCTCGCTTGTCTGTTTTTAGAAGTAATAAGCAAATCTACGGACAGCTTATTGATGATTTGAATGGTAAAACACTTGTTTCTGCTTCTTCAAAAGAAAATGACGGTGATAAAGTTACCAAACTCGAACAAGCCACTAAAGTTGGTTTACTGATTGCTGAAAAAGCGAAAGCTGCCGGTATTGAATCAGTTGTTTTTGATAGAAACGGATATTTGTATCACGGCAGAGTTAAAAGTTTAGCTGAAGCTGCCAGAAAAGGTGGACTTAAATTTTAAGGAATTATGGCAAACGGAAATGCAAAAAGAGTTAAATCCAGCGAGATAGAACTGAAAGACAGGCTGGTTAGCATTAACAGAGTTACCAAAGTAACCAAAGGGGGTAGAACCTTTAGCTTCTCGGCAATTGTTGTTGTTGGAAACGAAAACGGCGTTGTAGGTTACGGACTTGGTAAAGCCAATGAGGTTACTGCTGCTATTTCAAAAGGTATCGACGATGCTAAAAAGCATCTGTTGAAAGTACCGGTTCTTAAAGGAACAGTTCCTCACGAACAAATTGGTAAATACAGCGGAGCCCGCGTTTATATTCAACCTGCCGCACCCGGTACCGGAGTTATCGCCGGTGGTGCTATGCGTGCCGTGTTGGAGAGTGTTGGTGTTACCGACGTACTTGCTAAATCAAAAGGATCATCAAACCCTCACTCGGTTGTTAAGGCTACCATCGATGCTTTGTCGAAATTGCGCGACCCTTATACAATTGCTCAGGTGCGTGGTGTTGATCTTGATACAGTTTTTAACGGTTAATAAGTTAAGAAAATGAGTAAAATAAGAATAACTCAGGTTAGAAGTGCCATCAACAGGCCAGCAAGGCAGAAGAAAACATTAGCTGCCCTTGGCCTGAAAAAACTACATCAAACCAAAGAATTTGAGGCTAACCCCGCTATTCTTGGTATGATCGAGAAAGTTAAACATTTATTGAAGGTAGAAGAAATTTAAAAATATTTTAGAACAATGGATTTAAGTAATCTTAAACCTGCTGAAGGTTCTGTAAAGAACAAGAAAAGAGTAGGACGCGGACAAGGTTCAGGTAGAGGTGGTACTTCTACTCGTGGACATAAAGGAGCCCAGTCGAGATCGGGATACAAACGTAAAATCGGTTTTGAAGGTGGCCAGATGCCATTGTACCGTCGTGTTCCTAAATTTGGTTTCAAAAATATCAACAGAAAAGAGTATTGTGGTATCAACATTAGTGTGCTGCAACAACTGGCTGATAAAGGTATTACTGTTGTTACCAAAGAGGTGCTCGTTGAAAACAAACTGGCTCACAAAAACGATTTGATAAAAATTCTTGGAGACGGCGAATTGAAAGCTAAGGTAGAAGTTACCGTTGACGCATTCACTAAATCAGCAGTTGCAGCTATCGAAGCACAGGGTGGAACCGCTACTAAAATTTAAGATTGAATGAAAAAGTTGATTGAAATTATACGGAATATCAATAAGATTGAGGAACTGAGAAACAGAATCCTTTATACATTGGGCATCATACTTATTTATCGCTTTGGTTCATATGTTGTGATACCCGGTGTCGATCCAAGCATGCTCTCAAACCTGCAAAATCAGGCTAGTTCCGGTTTGTTGGGTTTGTTGAATATGTTTTCGGGAGGTGCATTCTCAAATGCTTCAATTTTTGCGTTGGGTATTATGCCCTATATATCTGCTTCTATTGTTATTCAGCTGCTGGGTATGGCTATCCCATACTTCCAGCGTTTACAGCGTGAAGGCGAAAGCGGAACACGAAAAATCAACCAAATCACTCGTTATCTTACTGTTTTAATAGTAGCTTTTCAGGCTCCCGGTTATATTGCAAACCTTGTTTCGCAATTACCTGCCGAAGCCATTACACCGTTTAACCCCGGTGTAACAAGCCCATCGTTTTTCTTCTGGTTTTCATCAACCATCATACTTATAGCCGGAACGCTGTTTGTTATGTGGCTGGGTGAAAAAATTACCGATAAAGGTATTGGAAACGGTATTTCACTGATCATTATGATTGGTATTATTGCACGTCTTCCTTTCGCTCTTTTCGGAGAATTTGTTTCCAGAATCGAAGAGCAGGGTGGTGGTTTGGTTTACTTCCTGCTGGAGCTGGTAATATTGGTTTTGGTAATCTTGTTTACCATATTACTGGTACAGGGAACCAGAAAAATTCCGGTGCAGTATGCTAAACGAATTGTTGGAAACAAACAATATGGCGGCGTTCGTCAGTATTTACCACTTAAGGTTAATGCTGCTGGTGTAATGCCCATCATCTTTGCCCAGGCTATTATGTTTCTGCCGATGACATTGGTGGGTTTTGCTAACTCCGATACATTAAGCGGCTTTGCTGCTGCTTTTACCGATTATAATGGATTCTGGTATAACTTTACCTTTTTCATTATGATTATTCTGTTCACCTACTTCTACACGGCCATCACCATTAATCCAAATCAAATGGCTGACGACCTGAAGAAGAATGGAGGTTTTATTCCGGGTGTTAAACCGGGTAGAAAAACTGCTGAATATCTTGATATGATTTTATCAAGAATTACGCTGCCTGGTTCAATATTCTTAGGATTTATTGCTATCATGCCTGCATTTGCCCGACTGGGTGGTGTTAACAGCTCCTTTGCTGCTTTCTACGGGGGAACGTCTCTGTTAATTTTAGTAGGGGTTGTGCTGGATACTTTGCAGCAAATTGAAAGTTATTTATTGATGCGTCATTACGACGGATTAACAAAGTCCGGCCGTATTAAAGGTGGCCGTTCTTCGATAGGATTTTAGATATTTTCGTTGATGATTTATTATAAAACAGACGCGGAATTAGAAATACAAAGAAAGAGTTCTTTACTTGTTGGTAAAACGTTGGCTGAAGTAGCCAAACTGATTGAACCGGGTGTTAAAACCAAAACACTTGACAAGGTGGCTGAAGAGTTCATCCTTGACAATGGAGCCAAACCGGGGTTTAAAGGATACGGCGGATTTCCTGCTACACTTTGCATATCGGTAAACGATGAAGTAGTACATGGGATTCCGGGAGAAAGAGAATTGAAAGAGGGAGATATCGTATCGGTTGACTGCGGAACAATTTGGCAGGGTTTTTATGGAGATTCAGCCTATACTTTTGAAGTAGGCGAAGTGGCAGAAGAGGTTCATTGGTTACTCGAGCGGACGAAACAGTCATTATACTTAGGTATTGAAATGGCTGTTGCCGGAAAACGTGTTGGTGACATTGGTCATGCAATACAAAGTTACGTCGAAAGATTTGGCTACGGTGTGGTTCGAGATCTTGTGGGACATGGTGTTGGAAGACAACTTCACGAAAAACCGGAAGTGCCAAACTATGGCAGGCGAGGTACAGGAGTCAAACTTAAAAAAGGAATGGCGATTGCGATCGAGCCGATGATTAACCTTGGACGCAAAGAAGTTGTTCAGGATCCTGACGGCTGGACCATTCGAACCATCGACGGAAAACCGTCGGCGCACTTCGAACACGATGTAGCCATCAGAGACGGAAAACCGGACATTTTGTCAACATTTGAATATATTGAAGAAGTACTTAACAATAAATAGAGAAAGTAAATGGCTAAGCAACCGTCCATAGAACAAGATGGAACAGTAATTGAATCTCTCGGAAACGCAATGTTTCGCGTAGAGTTGGAAAACGGGCATGTTATTACTGCTCATATTTCAGGAAAAATGCGGATGCATTATATTAAAATATTACCGGGCGACAGAGTAAAACTTGAAATGTCACCCTATGATTTGACAAAAGGAAGAATAACATTCAGATATAAATAATTGAAGAGATGAAAATAAGAGCGTCAATTAAAAAGAGATCTCCCGAGGACAAAATTGTTCGTCGTAAGGGAAGATTGTATGTAATCAATAAGAAGAACCCGAAGTTTAAACAGAGACAAGGGTAATTATAAAAATTAAAAACGATTATTAATTATGGCTAGGATTGCTGGAGTTGATATACCAAACAACAAAAGAGGCGAAATCGCTTTAACCTACATCTTCGGAATAGGTAGAAGCAGAGCACAACAAATTCTTACAGAGGCCGGTATCGACTGGAATAAGAAATCAAATGAATGGAATGATGAAGAATTGAATAAAATTCGTACCATCATTGTTGACAATTACAAGGTGGAAGGTGAGCTTCGTTCAGAGGTTCAGATGAACATCAAACGCCTTCAGGATGTTGGTGCCTATCGTGGTATTCGTCATCGTATTGGTTTGCCTGTTCGCGGACAAGGAACTAAAAACAACGCCCGTACCCGTAAAGGACGTAAGAAAACTGTTGCCAATAAGAAAAAGGCTACTAAATAATAATTAAATTTTGAATATTTAGTCAAGTAATAAATATAACTATGGCAAAGAGAACCAGACATTCAAAGAAAAGAGTTGTAAAAGTTGAGCCCATCGGAAGAGCTTATGTAAAAGCTTCTTTCAATAACATCATCATTTCACTTACCAACGAACAGGGACAAGTAATCTCATGGGCGTCGGCAGGTAAAATGGGATTCAGAGGTTCAAAAAAGAATACACCTTATGCTGCTCAGATGGCCGCTGAAGATTGTGCAAAGATTGCATACGACGCAGGCCTTCGCAAAGTAAAAGTTTATGTTAAAGGACCCGGTTCAGGACGTGAATCAGCAATCCGTACCATTCACTCTTCGGGTATCGAAGTGATGGAGATAGTTGACGTTACACCATTGCCACACAATGGCTGCCGTCCTCCTAAAAGAAGAAGAGTATAATAACTGTTTAGAGTATATTTAAACGATAAATAACAAGCTATGGCAAGATATATTGGCCCAAAGTCAAAAATAGCACGTAAGTTCAGCGAACCAATTTATGGTCCTGACAAATATTTGGAAAAGAAAAACTATCCCCCCGGACATCACGGTAACAACCGTAGAAGAAGAAAACAATCGGAGTATGGTATGCAGCTTGCTGAAAAGCAAAAAGCTAAATACACCTATGGTATCCTGGAGCGTCAGTTCCGTAACGTATTTAAAAAAGCGTCACGTAGAAAAGGTATCACCGGTGAAAACCTGCTTCAGTTAATCGAAGCCCGTTTAGATAACGTTGTATTTCGTTTAGGAATTGCTCCTACCAGAGCAGCTGCCCGTCAGTTTGTTTCACACCGTCACATTACTGTTAATGGCGACATTGTGAATATTCCTTCCTACTCAGTTCGTGAAGGCGACATAGTAGGCGTTCGGGAAAGATCAAAAAGCCTCGAAGCTATTACCGATTCATTGGCATCACGTAAAAGCTTCTCATGGTTAGAGTGGGACGAAACAAAAATGCAGGGAAAATTCCTGAACTACCCCGCACGTGAAGAAATTCCTGAAAATATTAAGGAAAACCTGATCGTGGAGCTTTACTCCAAGTAAAAATTAATTTGATCAATTTTAATCGCTAAACATAAACTATGGCAATTTTAGCATTTCAAAAACCTGACAAGGTTATAATGAACGAATCCGATAATTTCAAAGGCAGTTTTGAATTCCGCCCTTTGGAACCCGGTTTTGGGATTACCATTGGTAATGCCCTCAGGAGAATATTATTATCATCTCTTGAAGGATTTGCCATCACTTCCATTAAGATCGAAGGCGTTGTTCACGAATTTTCTACCATCGAAGGTATTGTAGAAGATGTTACCGAAATTGTTTTGAACCTGAAAAAAGTTCGCTTTAAGCAACAAATCCAGGGCGAAGACATGGAAAAAGTGAACATCGTAATTGGCGATCAGGAAGAATTTAAAGCAGGAGATATTAATAAATTCCTCTCCGTTTTTCAGGTACTTAATCCTGACGAAGTAATTTGTCATATGGATCCTTCTGTAAAACTGAGTATGGAACTTACCATTAATAAGGGTAGGGGATATGTTCCGGCTGAAGAAAATAAAGATGAAGAGGCTGCATTGGGAACCATTGCCATCGACTCAATTCATACACCAATTAAAAACGTTAAGTTTTTTGTTGAAAACTTCAGGGTTGAACAAAAAACCGACTACGAAAAACTGGTAATAGAAATTGATACCGATGGTTCAATACACCCTAAAGATGCTTTAAAAGAAGCTGCCAAAATTTTGATTCATCACTTCATGCTTTTCTCAGATGAGAAAATTGCTTTGGAAACCGAGGAAAAATCGGTTACCGAAGAGCTTGATGAAAACACTCTGCACGTTCGTCAGTTGTTAAAAACAAAGCTTGTTGATCTGGATCTTTCAGTTAGAGCGCTTAACTGTCTTAAAGCGGCCGATGTTGAAACATTGGGTGAGCTGGTTGCATACAACCGTAACGACCTGCTGAAGTTTAGAAATTTTGGAAAAAAATCATTGGCTGAACTCGACGAATTGGTAGATGTTAAAGGTCTGGAGTTTGGAATGAATGTAGCAAAGTATAAATTAGATAAGGACTAAGAACGATGAGACATAAGAAGAGTTTTAATCACTTGGGAAGAACAAGTTCACACCGTAAAGCCATGCTGGCTAATATGGCATCTTCCCTGATCATGCACAAGAGAATTGTAACCACCCTGGCTAAAGCTAAAGCCTTGAGAGGTTATGTTGAGCCATTGATCACCAAAGCAAAAGACGATACTACTCACTCAAGAAGAATGGTTTTCAAATATTTAACTGATAAATATGCGGTAACCGAACTTTTTAGAGAAATATCAGCCAAAGTAGGCGACCGACCGGGTGGTTATACCAGAATCATTAAACTGGAAAACCGTTTGGGTGATAACGCTGAGATGGCAATGATTGAACTTGTAGATTACAATGAAAATCTGTTGAAAGAAAAATCAACCAAGAAAACCAAGACGCGTCGTCGTCGTGGAGGTAGCAAAAAAACTACTGCTCAAGTTGAAACCACAGAGAAGGTTACTGCAACTGAAACTGCCGAAGTTAAAGATGAGGTGAAGGAAGAAGTGAAGGAAGAGGTAAAAGAGGAAAAGGCAGCCGAAGAACCCAAAGCTGAAGCCAAAGAGGAAGCTAAAGAGGAAGAGGCTAAAGAAGATAAAAAGGAAGAAGGAAAAGAATAGGGTTTAGTAACTTTACTGCATTAAAAAGGGTAAGAACGTGAGTTCTTGCCCTTTTTTTGTATTCGCTCCCGCGTGAACCGGGTAGCTATTGGGTTTGCATGGGATAAAAATAATTTACAAGATACTATTTCACGTTTTTAAATCTTTTAACCTTTGAAGGCCTTCTGCTGCCGTGAATAATGCCAAGAACAACAACTTCAGAAGCTTTAACTTTGTATATGATATTCCAACTCATGCAAACCGCTTTTCGATAGATTTTTGTTTTTGTTGGAATTACTTCACATTCTCGGAAAGCTAATGGGTTCCGTTCAATACGGCTAATGGTCTCAAATATTTTATCCCCAACACGAATAGCATTTAAAGGTTGGTGTTTTATGTACGCAATATAACCTGTAATGTCATCAATGTTTTGAAGAGCATTTTCAGTTATTCTTAACGAATAATTTTTTGAAGCTTTTTCTTTTGTGTTGTCCATTGTTGTTTGGCTTCTGCTAAGCTTACAGAAACAGAAGATTCAGCATATTCAATCCACTTAATAAAATCTTCTTCGCTAATTGAATCACCGGACAAGGAATACGAATTAATATTGTTTTTAACAATCCTAATCATATTTTTATGTTCCAACTCTTGTAAAGCCTTTAAAGAATTGTTTCCTGTAAGTTCTATTGTTAGTATTTGCATGTTATCAATTTTTATTAAACCTCCGGTATATTGACGTTTTCCTATTTATATTTTAACAGATATACTAAAAACCGGAACAACACAGAAGCTTAACTGTAGTTTACTACAAAATGAAATATAAATACAAAAGTATAAAAA
>Ga0256831_1001568_pt1 | contig 12037 bp, 16 predicted proteins | sample 132544metaG_FD_189087 | JGI IMG/M metagenome (GOLD analysis project Ga0256831, IMG submission 189087) | Hydrothermal vent microbial communities from Lau Basin, Pacific Ocean - 132-544 | ecosystem: Environmental > Aquatic > Marine > Hydrothermal vents | place: Pacific Ocean: Lau Basin | collected... | reverse complement strand
TTATATTTCTGGTCAAACACTGATAAAATTTTAATGGAGCTGATGAAGGGACTCGAACCCCCGACCTGCTGATTACAAATCAGCTGCTCTAGCCAACTGAGCTACATCAGCACCATTCATTTAAAGATTTCATTTAAGTCATCGTTTAAATGGAGTCGCATTATAGACAAAAAACAGACCCATGTCAAGAGTTTTTGTAAAAAAAATGAAAATTCTTCTGAATTCGCTATAATTAATTAAAAAAAGGCTTTTTTATGAAGATTCTTCTAGCACCTAGTGAAACTAAAATTAAAGGTGGAACTCAAAACTTTGATTTAAACACTCTACTTTTTTCTCAACTAACACCAATAAGAAAAGAGATTTTGCATAAATATACTAATATTTTACAAAAAAATGACCTCTCTACTCTCTCAAAGATGTTTGGATTAAAAAAAGAGGCTGATATCAACTATCATAATAGGGATATTATTCATGAGTTAACCCTCAAAGCCATAGAGAGATATACAGGGGTTGCATTTGATTATCTAAAATATCAAGAGTTAAATAAAGATGCCAAAAACTATATAGATAAAAATGTCATCTTATGCTCTAATCTTTTTGGCTTTTTACGTGCTGATGATATGATTCCTGAGTATCGACTCAAACAAGGAGAAGCAATAGGGGAGTTAAAACCTGAAAAACTCTATAAGGAGCAGAGCTATTTATTAGAAGAGTATCTAAAAGATGAGGATATTTTGGATTTACGTGCTGTTTTTTATGATAAATTTTATAAGCCTACTAAAAATTACACTACTCTAAAGTTTATAAAAGATGGAAAAGTAGTAAGCCATTGGGCAAAAGCCTATCGTGGGATAGTGCTTCGTGAGATTGCTAAGGCTCACATCAATAGCTTGGAAGAGTTTATGAATCTATCTATAGAGAGTTTATCTATAGATGAGATTCAGACTAAGAAGAATAGAACGGAGATTATTTATAGTATAGACTCATGATTTTTGTTGGCTAAAGCCAACCCTACAAGTTACAAACCTTAATGAAATTTCAAAACTGTAGGGTTGGCTTCAGCCGACGCTATACCACACTACATGCTAATCCATTTGAGCCAATAAAGCTCGAACTACCTCTCTATCATCAAAATGAAACTTTTCACCTTTAATCTCCATCGTATCCTCGTCACCTTTTCCTAAAATCATAAGAACTTCATCCTCTTCAAGCTCTCGTAGTGCCTCTTGAATGGCAAAAGCTCTATCTACCATTGCTCTTGTTTGTGATTGGTCTTTGATACCTTTTAAGATATCTTGGATAATCTGTTCAGGCTCTTCATCTCTTGGATTATCATTGGTTACATAAACTTTTTTAGCAAACTTAGATGCAACTGCTCCCATTCTAGGTCGTTTACCTCTATCACGGTTGCCCCCTGCCCCAAAGACTACAGAGATATCTCTATCTTTCATACTATCTAAAACTTGTAACATCCCATCATCTGTATGAGCAAAATCAACAATGACTAGTGGTTTCGTACTCACCACCTCCATGCGACCTGCTACACCTGCAAAGTTCTCGACCACTTTACATACCTCTTCTATATCTCTACCTGTTAGCATCGTGGTTGCCCCAATAGATGCCATAAGATTAAATAGATTAAAGAGTCCTACCATAGGAGAGTGAAAAGTCGCCTCTTTACTCATATGTTTTATTCCTGCCGTAATCCCATATTTCAAAGCGAATGCTTGAACTTTAAAGGTAGCAGGTTCATCCACACCATAACTTTGAGCTCCTATTGGATTATAAGTTATGCTTTTAATATCATCTTTGTTAAGAAGTTTAGGAGACTCATCAGCAAAAAATAGACTCTTTACTCGTCTATACTCCTCAACTGTTTTATGATAATCAAGATGGTCAGAGGTAACATTAGTATGAATTTTAAGAGCAAAATTCAACCCCTCTATCCTCTCTTGCTCAATGGCATGAGAACTAACCTCCATAATAAAGTAGCTACACTCTTTATCTTTGGCGATTTTCATATATCGTAAGATATCCAAAATAGAAGGGGTGGTCATACTCTTCTCTTCAACACGCTCCTCATTGGCAAAAAAGCCTCTTGTACCAAGCAGTGCTACTTTCTCATCCAAATCAAGAAGAAATGAGTAGATACCAGCAGTAACTGTAGTTTTACCATTTGTTCCTGTAACCCCTACTACTTTTATCTCCTCTATATTCCATTTTACAATAAGCTCTTTAGGGATAATAACCGAGGGCTTAACATCTAAAGCTTCAAAATATTTTCTATTTTGGGCAGTCAACAAAAACTGTGTATCATCAGCAATTTTTGTAGTATCATCTGTAATAAACTTTTTTCCATCTAAATTATAATCTATTTTCAATTTTTCTCTTTTTTAATTTTATATAGTTTTAATTCTCTTTTAACTTATGATAAAGCTTGTAAATATCTTGGTCTTTTCCAAAGGTATTGGTCATGGAGTCTAAAAAATGTTCAGCTAGTTTATGTTGACCTTGACTTATTAACTCTGTAATAAAGAGAACATACTCCTCTTTACCTTTTAAAATTACCTTAGTTGAGAACATCACGTCTTCAAAGGCTTTATTAAAATCACCTCGTTGCTCTACAAACTTCAAAAAATCTTCATAACGAATACCATCTTGATACTCTATTTTATCCTCTAAAGGTTTTATGAGACTAGAGAGTTGGTCTTTTGTGCTGTCTAGTGTAGAGATAAGATTCTCCATCACCTCCTCAGCATTTCGCTCCTCACTCTTGACAATCTGATAGTAGTCAAAAAGAGCTTGGGCTTCATCCCCACTCTCCATACCAATATCACAAAGATAGACTCCTATTTTTGCTGCACCATTGGTAGGATTCTCTTTTAAGAGTAGTCCATAGGTGGTTAAAGCATCTTGATAGTTCCCTAATGAGAACTGATTTTCAGCCCGTGTTAGTAGTCTACTAATGCTTGTTTTTGCCATAATTTATCCTAACTGCTCTAGCTTATCTTCCCATCCGTGGGGAACATTCATAACGGTAATATCAGGATGAATAAATGTTTTCATCTCTTTTTCTATACCAAACTTGATGGTTGTCCCTGAACTACCACACCCTACACACGCTCCTTGTAACTGTACAAAGACTGTACCATTTAGGATATCTATAAGTGTAACATCTCCACCATCTTTTTTAATCCAAACACTCGCTTTTTCAAGACGCTCTTCTACAATTGGTCGTAACTCTTCATCTGTAAATGGAAGCACTGCTTCTCCTTAAAGTTATATTATATAATTATACCACATTGGGTTAACTATTCTATTTATACATTATATTTAAAAATTTGTCAAGTGACATCATATCTCTTTTGTATCAAATTTTAACACTTTTAATCTTGAAATTAATTATAAATCAACTATAATAAAGCTAATCATATAAGCCATAGTATAAAGGATGATACTTTTCATGATAAGAGAATTATTTAAAAACAAAACCCCTAATGTAAAAATTGATGCTTTTATTAAAAAATATAACCTACCAAGAGAGTATCTCTCTATTAATCGGAAATCTATCTCTTTGGGTATATTAATTGGTCTGTTTTGGGGATTTATCCCAATGCCTATGCAGATGTTAGCTGTAGTTGCCATGACCCAATTTTTTAGATTTAATGTCCCCATAGCCATCTCAATGGTTTGGCTTAGCAATCCATTAACAATGCCATTTATGTACTATATGGAGTATCAAACAGGTAACTTTTTATTGGGGAAAGAGGGATTAGATGGGATAGCACCAACACTAGACTGGTTTAGTGCAAATTGGGATGAGATTATCATACCACTATATGTTGGAACAATACCATACTCTACCATAGTATCGTTAATAATCTATCTGATTATAAATAGGCTTTGGATTCACTCTGTACAGAGTGCAAAGCCTAATTTTTTTAAACTAAAATGTTAAATACTATAATCTTAAATACTATAGTTTTAAGAGTTGAATACCTATGTTCGACTCTCTCTTTCCACCTCTAAATAAAAAAGGGGAAACCAATACAACCATTACAACTGCCACTATTACCATTACACTTCCTAACTCCATTATAAACTCCTTTAAATATTATTTGATTTTTCAACTAATACGCATATATTATAATGAATATTTTTTTAAAGAAAAATTAAAGTGTTACTATTTTTCACAATTATAAAATTAGATTTAAATGAATAACTTAAGTTGTTATATTAATAAAATTTAAAAAGAGTTGAGTTTCCCACAAAATAGGGAAACTCGGAGAAGTAACAACTATACGAGTTCGATAATTGCCATAGGTGCTGCATCACCTCTACGCATACGTGTTTTGATGATTCTTGTGTATCCACCGTTACGTTCTGTGTACTCTGGAGCTATCTCTGTTACCATTTTATTGGTACAAGCTTTATCTTGCAATAGTGCAAAAACAGCTCTGTGTGCATTTTCGCCACTTCCTGCTTTTGTAATTAATTTTTCAAAATGTCTACTAAGCTCTTTTGCTTTTGGAAGAGTTGTTTCAATTCTTCCTGCTTTAATAAGAGCGATAGAGAGATTTTTCAATAGTGCCGCTCTATGAGCAGAAGTTCTGCTCAGTTTACGATATCCATGCTTATGTCTCATTTATCTTCCTTTCCTTCTGAGCTTTCTTTTAACTGCTCTATTTTCTTTACAAGACTTACTCTTGTGTTATCTGGTAATTCAAAATCTTCACCATAGCCAAGTTTTTCTAAACAATCAGCTATCTCATCGAGTGATTTTTTCCCAAGGTTCTTAATATTTTTAATCTCATTAGCACTCATAAGTATCAATTCACCTAGATACTTAATTCCAGAACGGTCTAATGAGTTAAATGAACGAGCACTTAAGCCCAATGCATCAATCTGGTCTAAATAGGCTTTAATCTCAACATCATCATTGCTTCGCTTAACAGGCTTTGCATTGATTTCAACATCAAGAACTCCATTAAATACAGAGAGTTGCTTATACATTGTCTCCAACGCATTAGTAAAGGCATTAACAGGTGAAATTTGACCATCTGTTTCAATATCAAAAGTAATCTTCTCGTAGCTAGGATTATCATCAACCAAAACATTTGCAATCTCATAATTACACCTCTTTACAGGGGTAAAGAAGGCATCAAGTGCAATTGAGTCATCTTCTACTTCATCTCTTAAATCTTCACTCTGAACATACCCTAAACCTTGTGCAATAACTACAGTAAAGGTCAGTTCAGCATCTTCGTTAAGTGTTGCTAAAAAAGTATCAGGATTAACTATCTCTACATTATCTGTTATTAAATCAGCAGCGACAATCTCTCTTGGACCTCTAAAACTGTACTTCTCTTCGTGTCTCTCAACACCCTCTTGTAGTTTGAAACGGATATTTTTAAGATTAATAATAAATACAGCAACATCTTCATGCATACCACGAACACTGTCAAACTCATGTACTGCACCCTCTATCTTGATAGATATAGGAGCATATCCCACAGAAGAGCCTAAAACAAGTCTTCTTAATGGATGTGCAAGGGTAATAGCGTAACCACTTTCAAAAGGGTAGGCAATAACTTCAGATCGGTTCTCACCAAGTTCATTCACTTCCACATTTTCAGGAAGTGATGGTGCTACTTTAATTTTTTTCATTTTTTGCCTTTTTTTTGATTAACTACTACTTAGAGTAAAGCTCAACGATTAAACGCTCTTCTACTGGGATTGAAATTTCATCTCTCTCTGGAACTCTTGTAAAGATACCAAAAAGTTTCTCTTTCTCTACATCTACCCACTCAACCATACCAGTTTGAGCTGTAAGCTCCATAGCTCGTACTACTTGTGGATTTGTCTTACTTTTTTCTCTAATCTCAATTTTCTGACCAACTTTAACTCTAAATGAAGGAATATCAACTCTCTTTCCATCAACAAGAATATGTCCATGATTTGTAAGCTGTCTTGCAAATCTTCTAGTAGTTGCAAAACCCATTCGATAAACTACATTATCAAGTCTCTGCTCTAAAAGTTGAATAAGAATTGCCCCTGTATTTCCATCTTGTCTGTTAGCCTCTTTAAATAACGCTCTAAACTGTTTTTCAGACACACCATACATAAATTTAGCTTTTTGCTTCTCTTGAAGTTGCTCACCATATTCACTTAGTTTTGTTCTACGTTGACCATGTTGCCCTGGTGGGTATGGTCTCTTTTCTAAAGCTGATTTACCTGCTAGTCTTCTCTCACCTTTTAAGCCGAGATCAACACCAAGTCTTCGCTCTAGTTTTTCAACTGGACCTCTATATCTTGCCATGTTTTATACCTTTAAATTTATAAATAATTTAAGATGTGTAAAATATTCGATAAAATCGAACCTACACTCTTCTCTGCTTAGGAGGACGACAACCATTATGAGGAAGTGGAGTAATATCTTTTAACCATGCTACTCTAATTCCCTCTGTTGCACCAATCGCTTTAACAGCAGTATCTCTACCAGAACCTGGACCTTGAACTTTAATTCCAACCTCTTTAACTCCATGCTCCATAGCCTTTGTCATTGCATCAGCTACAGCCTCTGTTGCTGCAAATGGAGTTGATTTTTTAGAACCTTTAAATCCTAAAGCACCAGCAGAACTCCAAGCAAGGACATTTCCCATCTCATCAGTAACTGTAATTACTGTATTGTTAAAGGTAGCAGCTACGTAAACTACACCTCTAGCAATATTCTTTTTTGCTTTTTTCTTAGCCATTAATCAATCCTCGCTTATGCTGCGCCAACAGTTTTTCTTTTACCCTTACGAGTTCTAGCATTTGTTTTAGTCTTTTGACCTCTACATGGTAAACCACGTCTATGTCTAAGCCCTCTATAAGAACCTAAATCCATAAGACCTTTGATATCCATAGTAACTTTTTTTCTAAGGTCACCCTCAACCATAAAGTTCTCTTGAATCTCATTACGAATAGCAGCTGCTTGAGCACCTGTCAATTCAAAAACTCTTGTATTATAATCAATACCTGTAGCGTCAAGAATTTTTCTTGAACTATGAAGACCTATACCATAGATATAAGTTAGTCCGTATTCAATTCTCTTTTTCTTAGGTAAATCAACACCTGATATACGTGCCATGCTTATCCTTGTCTCTGTTTATGTTTTGGATTTTTGCAGATAATTCTTACGATACCTTTTCGCTTGATTATCTTACAATCATCACACATTTTTTTTACTGATGGTCTAACCTTCATGGGTTACTCCTAAAGTGTGTTTTTTGCACCTATTTTGCGTCATGGTTGGATAGAAGATAGAGGGTCTAAAACACTCTATTATCCAACCAACTCTTATATAATCAGTGCAAATTATATAAAAATTCTTCACGCAGTACCAATATTTAGGTCGCGAATATTAACGCAAATGGTGTTAAATAGTGCTTAGTATCTGATATTTTTATCATTATATTTGACATATTAAAAATATAAAGATATATTTTCATCGAATAAACACAGATAAACACGGTTTTTTCAAGCAACATTTTATTAAAATAACTTTATAATATTAAAATAAAACTTTAAAATAAATTTAATAAAAAACAAATAAACAGATATTTAGGAGATACAATGCTTATTAACAAACTTTTTGACACAGCTATAATTGGTGGTGGAGTCGCTGGATGCTCACTACTTTTCACCCTTGCTAGATATACAGATATCAACAATATCATTCTTTTTGAAAAGTATGACGAGGTTAGTCAGCTCAACTCCAATCCAAAAGCAAACTCACAAACTCTTCATGTCGGAGATATTGAGAGTAACTATACGCTTGAAAAAGCTAAAAAAGTAAAAGAGGCATCTTTTATGATTAAAAACTATATTGAGAATTTTAAAGAGCTTGATATCGTAGGGTTCAAAAGTGACAAGATGCTACTCGCAGTTGGAGAGAAAGAGATTGAAGAGCTTAAAAAACGATATAGTGAGTTTAAAGAACTCTACCCCTATCTTGAACTTTGGGATGAGGAGTTTTTAGCAGAGTTTGAACCAAAACTACTAGATGGCAGAGAAGAGCCAATCATGGCGATGGGTGCAAGAGGTCAAATCACAACTATTGACTACAAAAAGCTAAGTGAAAGTTTTGTACAACAGGCTCTTGATACCGATAAAAACATTCAGATGCGTTACCATGAAGAGGTGACAAAAATCACTAGAGAAGATGATGGGAATTATAAAATCGTCACAGATACCACAGCATTTAGAGCCAAATCAATTGTAGTTAATGCAGGAGCATATTCACTTCTATTTGCACAAGATATGGGTTATGGTAAAGAGTATGCGACTTTGCCAATTGGTGGAAGTTTTTTCTTTACAAAAGAGAAGCTACTAAACTCAAAAGTCTACACCATGCAGAATCCAAAACTACCGTTTGCAGCTATCCATGCTGACCCTGACTGTACCCAAGAGTGGAACACACGCTTTGGACCAACTGCTTTTGCCCTACCAAAATTAGAGCGTTACCACTCTTTGCATCTCAAAGATTTGATTCATGCCCTAAACATTGACAAAGATGTGACAAAAGTCTATATGAACCTTTTTAAAGATAGCACTATTAGACGCTATATTTTTAAAAATATGATAGAGGAGCTTCCTGTTTTTGGAAAAGATGTGTTTATTAAAGATGCTAAAAAAGTTATCCCTTCATTAGAAGTAAATGATTTAAAATTTGCAGAGGGTTATGGTGGAATGCGTCCACAGATTATCAACAAAGAGAAGCAGGAACTTCTTTTAGGTGAAGCCAAAATATCAAAAGATGGAATAATCTTTAATATGACACCAAGCCCAGGGGCTACAAGCTCTCTCTCTATTGCGATGCAAGATGCTAAAGCTATCTGTCAACATCTATCAAAAAGTTTTGACCTACAGAAACACCAATCAGAGATACAGATGCTAAAGATAAATGCACCACTCCCTGTTAATACTATTAAAGATGCAGTCTAGTCATTTTTGCTATAATAGGGTATATTTTTTTAGGAGTTAACCGTGTCAAAAAACATAGTAATATTTGCAGATGGAACAGGACAAGAGGGTGGACGTGGACGTAATACCAACGTCTACAAACTTTTTAATATGGTCATGGAGCGTACAGATAAGCAGATTGTTTTTTATGATAGAGGATTAGGCACAGGTTGGAGAAAAGTCTCTGGAAATATACTTGGAGCAGGAATAAACCAAAATATCAAAGAGTGCTACAACTTTATATTTGAGAACTTCAAAGCAGGAGATAACATATACCTCATAGGTTTCTCACGAGGGGCAGCCACTGTGCGAAGCCTCTCTAGCTTTATTCACTATTTTGGTATCTTACCCCAATCTCGCCCAGAGCTAATAGACCAAGCCTATAAGATTTACAAAATACCAAATATCGAAAAAAGAGAGAGAAAGGCAAGAGAGTTCATCGCCCAGAACCATACCATGTGGACACATATAGAGTTTATTGGTGTATGGGATACAGTATCAGCACTTGGTATACCGATAAAATCTATTGATGTTGCCACTCAAAAAGTACCATTTATGCAACACAAATTCCACAACTTTAAACTTAGCCCCTCTGTCAAATACGCCTACCAAGCCCTAGCTATTGATGAGTATCGTGATACATTTCAACCTGTCTTATGGGAAGATGATGTTGATGACCATCAAGAGATAGAGCAGGTTTGGTTTGTGGGGTCGCATACAGATATTGGAGGAGGATACAAAGAGCAACAGCTCTCTGATATCCCCTTGCAGTGGCTAGTTGCCAAAGCTGTCAAAAGAGGATTGCAAATATACCCAAGTAACAAAGTCGCTATACACCCTAATGTTAATGGTAAAGCACACGATTCACGAAAAAATTTCCCTATGAACCTCTATAAAAAGAAGCCTAGAAGATGGGATAAGTCAATACATGGAAAACTGCTTATTCATGAGTCAGTACTAGAGCGTGTCTTCAATGTAGATGGTAAGCCCTACAAACCTTGGATTTTAGAGCTTGATTATGAAGTGACGAAAAATTAAATTTTTAACTTATTTTTATTCCGTCAATCCAGATAAAATTTTACCCATTCTCTTTTGAGCATCTTCAAGAACTTTTACATCCTCTTTGTCATCAATTCCCATAGAACTCATCCAGTTGTAAACAGAAGGAAATCCAAAGTTTAGTTCATTTTGACCTTTTTTCTTCTCTAAATAGAGTGAACAAGGGGCAAATGCACCAGCTTCTGGGTGTGTTTTTGCAATGGTATAGATGACAGGAAGTTTACAAATGGAGTAGACCTCATAGATATCAAACCCTTCATATTTTGCCTCTTCAAAATCATCTCCAAGGTTATTCTCTCCTGCGATAACAAATCCATTGGTTGCAAGTTCACCCTCAAAACTCATCTTGAAATCTTCAAGCTCCTCATCCCAATCATCTTTGTCCATCTCCATTGTAAATGTTGTAACCAGCTCACCTTTGGGCTTTTGTACGCTGTAACTTGGTTTTTCAACTTTGGAATTTGGCATGGCTGTTTTTAATGTTTTTACTACCAATGCTCTTAAATCGGTCAAAATCTTCTCATCAGCAGGGATTTTCATGATTTTTTGCATTGCACTTGCTGTTAGAGAGGATACCGATATCGTTTTATCACCCTTTTTAGTATATATGGACATACTCATAGGAGCAAACAGCCCTACATTTGGGTACTTCTTTGCCAACTCTAAAACCATGTCTGGTTTATAGAAGGTAAAAAGATTGTAGACATCAAAACCTGACTTTTTAAACTGAATAGTAAAAGGCTTGTTCATATCACGATTGGCAGAGATGACAAATCCTGCTTTTTTAAACGCCTCTTCTATCGTTTTTGTGGTGATTTTACCATCTGCATTATCAGAGGTTAGTACCTCAATATCAGTAGAGGCTTTAACTGCTTTGGGAGTCTCTTTTTTAACCTCTTTTTTAACCTCTTTTTTTGACTCTTTGGTAGAGTTTGTATCTTTGGCAACAAGCCCTGTAATTAGTACTGTGCTTAGTAGCATACTGTTTAGTAGTTTCATCTTTTCTCCTGTATTTTTTTATGGTCTAATGTAGATATAGCCACGTAGTTGTCGCTCTATTAGTTCAACAATTCCTGCTGTGACTATCTCTACACCATCAAGCAAATCTTTTTTCTCTATATCTAGTGTGTTCATGGTATTTCTACAAGCTATAAACTCTACATCATAATTCATAAGTGACCTAACACGTTTAGCTATATTGCTATCTCGTCTCTTTAGTAGTGCCTGAATTCCTTGTGAATAGGCGACAATAACCACTTCGGTGTTGTCCATACCATAAAACTTGATAACATTGTTAGCTGAACCTAAAATATGCTTTATCTCATCTCTATCCCATTTGGTAATAGGAAATATAAATTTTCTAGGATTATCCATAGATGGCTTGGGTTCAGCCATTTGAGTCTCAGCCGATACAAAACTCAACATAATAACTAGGGTAACTAAAAGTTGTTTCACTATTTTCCTCCTTTGGCTTTAACAGCCTCTTTTAAAATCTCTAAAAAATCTTTTTTTGTCCATGCTCCTGGAATTTTTGCCATAATTTTTTCATCTTTATTTATAAAAATAAAAGTAGGAGTCATCCCTTTTTTAAGATTTAGAGGAAGTTCATCTTCTCCTATATCTATCTCAACAACTATAAAATCTTTATTGAGTGCTTCTCGAACTTCTGTCTCTGCAAACACTTCTCTATCCATTTTTTGACAAAAGTGACAATGCTCTCGTGTTAATTTCAAAAGAATAATTTTATTCTCTTTTTTGGCACTCTTTAAAGCTTTTACATAACCTACAAACTTTAACTTTTTTTTCATATGGTCATCAGGATTATAGTCGTATAAAAAAGTTGATACAGCATCAATCTCATCTACAGATATTTTTCCTTTCATGCTGGGCATGGTGTTAAAATATTTTAATATTTTAGATAGACAAACCGATTTTGACTTATCTGGATTCATGAGATAGTCTGCTATAAAAC
>Ga0256831_1001567_pt1 | contig 12041 bp, 10 predicted proteins | sample 132544metaG_FD_189087 | JGI IMG/M metagenome (GOLD analysis project Ga0256831, IMG submission 189087) | Hydrothermal vent microbial communities from Lau Basin, Pacific Ocean - 132-544 | ecosystem: Environmental > Aquatic > Marine > Hydrothermal vents | place: Pacific Ocean: Lau Basin | collected... | reverse complement strand
CAAATTGGCCGCCAGCAGGGGTGAATCACTCTGTAATATTTTAGAGACGATGAAATTGTCTTCATCATGTTTCCCACCGTCGATGAGTGTCGATGTATCGGAATAAAACCAGATGGGATAACCGTAATCCCACCAGGCGATCGTATAATCTTTTCCCGAAGCGATTTTATCAAGATCGGCCAAATCTTTGACTTCGGAAGCATTGAAAACGGTCGGTACTTTATAGCCGATAATATGTTTGATATTGGGATAGAGCATGGCGATCGTCGCCAAAAGGGGCAGTGCCAAAGCGATTCGACGATCTTTGACATATTGAGCCAGGTAGAAAAAGAGATAGACCGCTCCCATGGCCGCAATCGGCACGGCATAGACGGTAAAACGAAGCCCGCCCCAATAGGCGAACAAGCCGATTCCCATCAACGGCAACGAAAGGATAAACGGGCGATGGCGCCATAACAGCAAAAGATAGCCGATCATCGCCAGGAAAAAGCCCGGGACCGATCCGCTGATTCTCTTGGCCAAAAGATCGAAAGGGATTCTTCCCGCTTCTCTTACCGTTTGGTTGACGGCGAAAAAGTGGAGTTTTCCTTCCGTTTCGGTACCGCGAATTGTATAGGAATGGATCTTATGCCAGATAAGCGGAAAGACATCGCCCAAAATCAGAAAGAGAAAAAAGAGTATGCCGCTACCGATGACAAGTTTATCAAGTGGGATATCTTTCATCCGTTTAAGGCCGATATAGGTCACGAATACTACGACAATATGAGCCAAATACTCCCAAGGTACAGGGAGTTTATACGGTGTTAATGCTACAAAGAGCAAAATGAGTGATTCATAAGTAAGTCGATCTTTCCGATGTTGCCAGATCAAATAGGCGGCATAAATGAGCCCCATCGCGAAGACGATCGCCCGTCCTTGATCGTAGAGAAAGGGGTAGACGGCAATCATCAAGGCCGCGTAGAAGGCGCTTTTGAGGTCGAATTTGACGACACTGCGCATTAGAAAATAGAGGATGAACATCGGAGCCATGGCGCTGAACATATCGGTATCGTAATAGCCGATCATCGTGCGGTTGTAATAGCTCCATGTCACCGCACCCAAAAGTGCGGCCAAAAAGCCCCAAAACGTTTTATCAAACAGCCGACCGATCAGTATGATCGGTATAACGACTAAAGAGGAGATGATTCCGGGCAGATAAAGAATGACCGTCTCCAAAGACAACGGTGTCAACTTCGTCAACCAAGTTGTCAACGCGATGACACCGTACCCCCATATCGAAGGTATGCGGGGATTGTCTGCATGTAGTCCCCATAGTGCATGCTGGGCGCCTGAGGCGAAAAAGTAGCCGTCATTGGTATTGATCATCAGTTGACCGTTCCAGAAAAACTCAGGATGAGCCGAAGCCCATTGCACCCAAATCAGGCGAACGGCGAAACTAAAAAAGTAAGCCGCCAGGATCAAAAGCCATGTGGTTTTTGTCGAAAGGTCGTCGTTTTTTGTAGTTATCATCGCAACTTCTTGTAAAGAATTTTTTTTACGAAGCCGGGAGCCAGATTGACCCCCAGCATCGCGACGGCGTAAAAACAGGCGTCCCAATTATAGCCTAAGGTGCGAATCACTTCGAGGCGATCTTTAAAGTCGCTCCAAGCCTTTCGCACCCCGCCCCGCCGGGAAAAAAAATCCTTGGAGATACGTACTTTCACCAATACATCCGGCAGATTGGCGAATCGGCACCCGGCGGCGAATCCTTTCATCCACAGCAATGTATCTTCATTGGTGGGCGAAGAGGTTGGATAAAGTCCCGCTTTTTCGAAGAATGAGCGGCGGAAAAAGGTGGTTACATTGGCAAGCGGAACTCTTTTTGTAAAAAACTGAAACATCTCCTCGTGGGTCAGGGGGTATTTGACGATCTTACTGTACGCAAAGTCATCACCAAACTCTTCGATATAACCGCCTACAACATCGATTTCTCTGTTGTGCTCCAAGAAATTGTATTGCAGCTGCAAACGATCAGGCATCATGATGTCATCTGCATCCATACGGGCGATATACTCATATCCAAGTCCCAAAACTTTTTCAAAAAGCTCGTTGTACGATATGGCTATACCTCTGTTTTCTTCTCTGTAGTCGATGCAGGTGATACGTTCTTTGTGTTTGTCGAGAGCTTCTCTTAACTCAAGAGAAATACTCCCATCAACCTTTATAAAAATATCACCCGGGAGTATTTGGCTATACAGACTGCCAAGCATCTCTTCAAGTTGAGGCACAGTCACATTTTTATAGAGACTGATGGTGATGGCTATCTTTTTCATGTTCTCTTTCATATCTACACGGTGTATCTAATAGTATATTGACACTATGGACTTTTTGTTTTTCTTTTGGCGGAAGCTCCATATAGTTCTTTCCAAAAACCAATTTTAGAGGAGTATCCGCATCCTTTGGAACGGGGAATTCTCCTTTGTGAAACACAATCTTTTTCAACGGAAAGATCTTCTCTCTTGCAACAAAATCCGGATAGTGCATACACTCACCACCAGATACCACAATATGACCGTCTTTTTTATGAAAGGAATTCATTATAAAGATAACAGGCTTGACCGGCATCATGAGCCTGATATGTCTATTATGCATCAGTTTCGATACAAACGCCAAAGTTCTGTAGAGAGTTTTGACTAAATTACTATCTGAAATCGTGTTATGGGGAAATATATCGATATAGATGCCTTGATGGTATCTTACATCCCTCTTCTTCTCCCATACATCTATAAATGTACTCTCTCTGTCGCGAATCTTCGCAAAGAAATTATGATAATACTTATCCGTTTTAGGAGTTTGCAAAAAATAGTTATCCGGCAGCTCCTCCTGAGCGATACTGAGAAATTTTTCATAATCCTCACGAGGCATAATCACATCCAAATCATCATCCCATGGGATAAAGTCCTTATGCCTCACCGCACCCAGCAAAGTACCGTAGGCAAGCCAGTACTGCAAGTTGTGTTTTTGGCATATTCCATTAAATGCAACGAGTATCTCATACATCCTTTCCTGTGCTTTTGCAACATCATTTCTCAAGTTCATCGAGTAACTCCTCCCATGACCTGTTGAACCTCTCCACAGAGAAAGAACGGGCGTACTCCAGCGATTCGCTCGCCACGACAGGGTTTTGCAGAACTTCTTGAACGATTTCTTCAAGTCTCTCTGGCTCGTCACAGACATACTGCTTCGCACCTACAAGCAGTTCACCCATACCGCCTCTGCCGCTTCCAACGACAGGTGTACCGCACAAGACAGATTCCAGTGCCACCCTGTTCCATCCCTCCTCGATGCGTGACATCAAAACACTTACACTGCTTGCCTGCAGCAAAATGATATACTCGTCAAACGAGAGTTCGAGATGTTTCACCGGCAAATCGACCTGCTTGATCCCTGTGGTCACCATCTGGATATCCAGCTCCTTGAGTGCCTCGTAGGCGATATCGGCTCCCTTCTCCTTTTGCGGATTACCAATATAGACAATGGGCTTGTCGGGATCGAAATGATATTTTTTGACAAACTCCTTTAAAACAGCCTCCTCTTTTTTTCGATAGAGTTCTATCTCGAATGGATTGTAGATAAGCTTTGTATTGTAAAATCCAAGCTTTTCAAAATGCTCCTGCCAGTATCGGCTTACTACAACGACTTTACTGAAAGTATGCATTTTCTTTAAAAAATTCCAATAAGCAAACCTCTGATACAACCCTACAAGCAGGCTCGATTTCACAGGATGATAATGATGGAAAACAGCTATGTTTTTCTGGCTTTTTCTCATAAAAAAACAGCCATCGAGATTGCGTATGACGATAGAATCTTTATGGTTTTTAGAAAATCGATAGAGATTTTTAATAAAATGAATTAATTTAACAAATCTATTAATACTATTTGTCTCTATCAGTGTCTGCGTTTTTACGCCAGGAAGTTTGGAAATATAGCTACCATAAACACTTCCGCCATAGCGCTTTTTCGATATCGTAAGATGTATCTTTTCTCTACTCATTTTATAACGCTTTTGATAAATTCGACCAACTTTTCACTCTGCTTTTGCCAGCTAAGTTCACTAAAATCATACTCGCTTTTGGTAAAGTCCTGCCGCATCCACTCTGCGAACCTCTCGATCTCGCAAAATGTGACAAAAGGATAGCCTTTCGCTTCAAGAGCATCAAGCGGTGTCGAGATGACATGCGCACCGGCAAGCGCATACTCGAGCGCCTTGATCGGTAATGCATTGCGAGTAAAGTCGTTAAGCTCGAAGGGAACGAGCCCCACATCGATAGTTTTAAAATAGTCAGCCACCAACTCCGGCTCTATCCTTCCTGCAAAAAGAACATCCTCACTATACTTTTTTACCAGATTTTTATAAAACGCTCTATCGTTACCGCCCACAACCAAAAAAGCGTTCTCTTCATTCTTGATCTTGAGATACTGCTCTATCGCTTTATCAACCCCTGTCCACGCTTCGATACCGCCGACAAAACCAAAAACCCTCTTCCTCTCAAGTCCAAGCTCTTTTTTGAGGCTCTTTGCTTTTTGAAACCTCTCTATATAGACACCATTATCGATGGTTATCGTGTTGCGATGCAGCCCAAGCGCTTTTACCTTCTTTTCTAACAGCTCAGTAACACAGACGACTCCCTGAGAATTTTCGATATCCCTCTTGATCTTCGCCACCCTCTTGGCATCGAGCCCTATCGCACTGTTTATCTCCAAATGATCATCAACTAGATCATAAATGACCGGGACTTTGATTTTTGTGATATTGAACAAAAGAGCGTTGGCATTGACAACAACATCGATATCGAGTCTCTCTATAAGTTTGTTCAGACTCAATGTGTTGAACTTATATGCCACACCATCAGGTTTGAAAAGCAGAGGGATTTGCACGATTTTGCCATCTTGCTTGAAAGCAAGAGAATGGAGTTGGGACAGTACTTTTTGCTTCAAACTTGCATTGTTCAGTTCCCAGTTCAAAAAGTAACTATCGTTGTTTTTGGCAAACTCATAGACCCTGTTGATCACATTGAGATTTGGCACATGGGGGATAAAAAGGATGTTCACAAAAGCCTCCTTCTAAAATAGAGGCTCACTCCAGCCATACTGACAAAAGCAGCATCGAGTGCAACGACAATATAGCGTGCATCAAAATCCAAAAGATACAACAGTGATATAGTTATAAAGAAGACGACACTCCCTATAACTCTCACTATCAAAGCCCAAGCGAAGCGATTCGCTCCTTTGATGATGTTGAGTGCGAAAGTTGTGTAGGCGATAAATGGCAAAAAGGGAAGCATGGCGTTAAGCATTTTGTAACTCTGGACATAAGTTGGCGGAAAAACGAGTGAGATCGCAAATTTTGTAAAAAACGTGGCGCCAAGCAAAAAAACGAAAAACACACCAAGATACCTAAAAATCTTTCTCTCCAAAGATTTGACGACATCGAAGCTCTTTTGCGACATAAATTTTGAAATCTCCGGAAACAGGTAGGTATTCAGAGGGAAGACGAAGACAGCGACAAGCGAGAAAAAGATTGACTTCACGACCACTTGAAAATCTCCAAGTACATTCGCATCGTTATAGAGTTTCAAAAGTACGATAGAGCTTGAGGATATAAAGAGTCCGGAGAAAAAGTACATAAGCGAAGAGTAGAGTGTATTTTTTAAAAAAAGTTGTACGCTTGCATCGAATCGCGAGGAGAGAAACTGCAGTTTGAAATTTCTTAATACCATCAAATAGACCAAACGCACGGTCATCGAACCCAGAAAGCTATAGAACAAAAGAAAAAATCCGCTAAAAAAACTCTCTAAAACGAAATAGGAAACTATAAGCCCAAGCGTAGCGGCCAGATTTTCAAAAAGCATGACTCTGTAGTTTTTATGTGCGGCATTGGCATAACTGACAAAGACGACGACACTGTTTGCAAGCGTTATAACGGCAAAATAGACAAACGGTGCCGCTATACCAAGAGCACTGTAAAATACACCGACAACTCCAAGAGAAAAAACTATACCGCCTAAAAACACAAGCAGATACCAGCTAAAAACCCTCTCGAACTCCCCCTCATCATACGCTTTGACAAGACTGTCCTTGAAACCGCTAAAAAACATCAGCACTACACTGACTATATCCATAAATGTATAAAAGATAGCGAGTGCGTTTTTGTCTATCTTGTGTGAAAAGTAGATTTTAAAGCCAAAGTTCAAAGCCATGACCACGATAGTTGCGAGCGATGAAGAGAGAAGGAGTTTTTTCATTTGATCTTTTTTGTTATGACATATACTCTAAGCACAAAACTAAATAAAAGTAAAAAGATAGCGAAATAGACAAAAAGAGTATTTTTTGAAATCGCATATAGAAACAAAATAAGCCCTTCCACCTCGACACTGCCGGGCAAAGCGATCAATCTTTTCTCTTTCATATAGGTAAAATAGCGACCAAGCGGACTTTTTTTCACATTTTCACTCTTCGTTATGGAGTTTTTTGTTGTATAAAAAAGCATATCGTTGTATTTGTTCACGCAGCAGTTAAGAAAAAACAAGAAGATAACGATCTCACCCAATATCACCTGATCGAGTTTGTAAAAAAGCAGTAAGATCAAGACAGGCGCTTTCAACCAATCCGTAAAAACATCGTAAAACGCTCCGATCTGCGAGCTTTGGTTTTTGCTTCTTGCTATGGAGCCATCGACTATATCGAGGATAAAACTTACCTGATACAAAATCGCCCCGGCGATAAAAGAATCATACCAAAACGCCATACCAGCAAAAACTGCAAACAACAAACTTACCGTTGTCACTTGGTTTGGTGTTATCGATGTTTTGTTTAACAAAAAATAGGTTATGTACTTTGCCGGATAGAGGTTAAATATGATCGCCCACCAGCTTCTGTCTTTGAATGTACACTCGATCTGAGACAAGGATATTTGTTTATCGTTTTTCATCATCGAACACTAATCCATATCTTTATCTTTTGCATCTTTGTATCCTTTATACGCCAACCTCATCCAATGCATCTGATTAAGCAGCAACAGCCATATCCAAACGACCAAAAAGGTATCGATATGAAACAGAAAATAGAACAATCCCGAAAAAAGAAGCCACTGATTTTCCCATATCTTCGATACGATCAAAAAGTTCTTTATCCTTGTTTTCCAGCTCTCGCCGACAAAACCGAAATAAACATGATCATGCTGGGCATCGGAGAGTTTTTCTTTAATGCCATTGAAATGTCTATAATAAAAACTTTCCAAATTCACACTCAAGCCAATAAGCCCCCAGAGTATGAAATAAATCCAATTTCCATCTATTTTGTAGAAGATATAGGCATATATCAATCCAAACAGACTCCATACCGGTGTCAACAATGCATCGAAAAAGATTTCCAGCCAAACACCTGTTTTGCTTTGCATTCGCTTGTATCGCGCCAAGTCACCATCGACACTGTCTAAGAGCTCGGCAAACTGAAAAATAAAAAACCCGACCAAAAAAGAGCCCACACCAAGTTGCAGGAAAAAGAGATAGGAGAGAACAAAAAGAAAAGTTCTAAAGAGTGTCACCTGATTTGGTGTCACGTTCGTGTTCCATAAAATCTCCGTGACTATTTTATGGGAGAACGATCTGAAAATCGTATGAATAAATGTTTCCCCTTTTATATAGGTTTTCGGTTTTTCCAGCTTACTTTCCATCGTTTCTCACATCCAAAACGATCCCGCTGTACCGGCTCAAAGCCAGCTTCAATGTTTTGAGTGCGACCGTTTTTGCATCCAAAAGGGTAGCGGGATCTTCGTATCCGAAATTCTCAACTCGCATAGGCGTCTTCGTTCTCTCAGGATTGACACAGTTGACCCGCACTCTCTCCCACTCGTCACTAAGAGCCTGCGTGAGATTGACGATCGCGGCTTTTGAGGATGAGTAGAGCGCATAGTTTGCTCGTCCTCTCGTATAGGAACTCGAGGTAAAGTTGATAAGCATCCCCTGTGTTGCTTCGAGATGCTTTTTCGATGCGTACGCGACATTGACTGCTCCTATGTAGTTGATATCGACGATCTTGCGTATCTCCTCGATGCGCATCGTCTCCAAAGGCTTCTTGACCAGAATAGCCGCTGTGTTGATGACGACATCTATGCCACCTGTCACACTTTGCAAAAAGTTCTCTACCGCTTCGATATCCGCGATGTCCACACCGCTTTCTCTGCTGCATCCAATGACATTTGCCTCATACTCTTTTGCCAAAATCTCGATCTCTTTTCCTATCCCTCTGCTGTTGCCAAATATCACGATATTTTTGCCCTTGATGCCGCCAAGCTCCACATCTTCAAGCGATCGGCTCGTCCCCATCTGGATATACTTCTCCGCGATATGCAGATCTATGGGATAGGTGATCTTGATATTCTTTTCGTTCGATTTGACCACCTTGATCTTCTCTTTTGGCAATACGGCGTCCACAACACTGCAGTCACACGTAAAGGCTTTTTCATCTTTTTGCAGCGCTGTCTCGTACGCTTCTCGCAGTAGCCCAAGCCGAAACCCTTGCGGAGTCTGCCCCCGTTTCATATAGGCTCTGTTTGGAATGTTCTTTATAACCCACTCATCATCGATCTCTATGATCGTATCGGTCGCATCGATCGCGGTATCGACCGCGTTGTAGTTTTCAAGTGCTTCAAGTGTCGCAGTGATCGTCTCCTCATCGACAAGCGGCCTGACGGCATCGTGGAAGAGAACTTTCGTCTGAGAATCGTAACGCTCCAGACTTTGCAGTGCAGAGAGTGTCGAGCCAAATCTGTCTGCACCGCCACTTATAATCTTTTGCACTTTGCCAAAGCCCTCTTTTTTAACGATCTCCCAAACACGCTCTTCATAGTCGCTTTTGATAACGACGACGATCTCATCGATCAAATGATGACTCTCAAAAACCTCCAATGTGTACTGGATAACCGGTTTTCCGGCAAGCTTGATAAACTGCTTGGGAATGCCGGCATTGAAGCGCTCACCGGAACCACCCGCCAAAATCACAGCGACATTTTTTTTCATATCCTCTCTCCCACGATAAAAAGGTATCTGTTGGTTTTTGGCACTCTATCCTCTTCATTGTCGATCAAATCCATATGCTTTATCTCAAAACCCGAGAGCTTCATCTGGTATCGCCATTTTTTCGTGCTATACCACTTCTCTCTAAACGCAGAGTCGAAAGGATACATCCATCTCCCCATCAACTCATACACAGGCTTCAAAACCCCAAGCAAAGAGAGGGGGTTTCTCTCACCGACTATCACCTTCCCGCCTGGTTTGAGAACTCTATACACCTCAGCCAGCGCCTTTTTTATGTAAGTGTGCTGCAAAACTTCGAAGCTCATAACAACATCGAAGCTCCTCTTTTCAAATGGGATGGCGTAGATGCTGCCATTGTGGATCTTCTCCCCTTCGAATGTGGGGTCGATGCCTACGAACTCGCAGTTTGGATATCTCTTTTGTAACTCATCGATGATCACACCTTTACCACATCCAATATCCAAGATACGCAAAGATATACTCCGATCGAAATGCCGCTCAAAAGCCTCTATGTACTTTCTGTCCATATAGGAGAGACTGTCTGTCACGACAGAAGATGTTATAGCAAAGGCACTGCTAACATAGTTCTCTTGCTCCTGCACCATTGAAATTTCAAACTTCCCATACTCCTGCAGTGCATCAATGAAGAACTTGTTCGTCCAGTTGACGAAATCAAACGCCCCATACCTCCCCCAAAAAGGCATACTCGCACTAAATCCACCACGCATGAAAGAGCCCTTTATCTGCTTGGCTTTGAGATAGAACGCAGTATTTTGTGCACTTTTTTTATATGTCTCATCTTTCGTTATAGTATAAAGCCTGCTTGCCACACCCAGCCACTGCGCTAGTCCCGTCATACATCGCTCATCATTCACACAGCGAAAATCTGCATCGTATTGTGAGCACAGGACAAGATCACGATTTAAGTGGATATGCGCAAGTTTTTCGGCATTTTTCAAAATGGCCGCAAACACCCTCTCCTCTTGTGAGTACTCGTAAAAATCCAACAGCCCTTCCAACACATACACTATCGTATGCAGATATGCAGGCACCCCCGCCAAAAAGGAGGCATGTTCGAAAAAACCGTTCTCCTTTTGAGAAGCAAGAATCCACGCAACATTTTTCATAGCGGCATCTTTTAAGATCACATCATCCAGGATCATTCCCGATTTGTAAAGGGCTGCTGCCACTCTAGAGTAGTAGCTGTGCTTTTGCCCATTGTAGGCATAGCGCTCCCAGCTTCCATCCTCTTCTTGCACCTTAACAAGCCAATTCGCAGCTTTTGCTATGGCATCTTTATAGCGCTTCTCAGCGGTAAACTCGTAGAGGGTATTCAGCCCTATAAGCACCTGCCCTGTATCGAAGACAAAGGGTTGATGATGATCGATCTCGCTATAGCTGCCATCACTGTTTTGCACACGCAAAAGCCACTCACCCGCCTTGAGCGCAGAGTTGACATAGCTCTCCTTGCCAAGACTTAAAAGTGTTGGCACGATATACCCCGTCGTCTCTATGTAGCTTGCGTCGCGTCCACTTATCAGGCTGAACTTTCTGCTGTATCCGCCATCTTCGTTTTGCATAAAGAGTAGCCACTCTGCAGCCATTTGGATATGTCGCTCATTTGCATAGACTCGCTCATCGAAGATACTCTTTGCAGTTGCCAAAAGCTCTGCCGGATACTTCAACGAATGCAGCAAGCCATATATTTTGTAGAGTTTTCGTTTCACAGCCGCCCTTTGATAAACCTCACTATTCTCTCACTTGCCTTCCCGTCTCCATAAGGATTGTGCGCTTGGCTCATCGCTTCATACGCTTTTGCATCATCTATAAGCTTTTGCGCTTCGTTCACGATTTTCTCCCTATCGGTTCCTACAAGCTTGACTGTTCCGGCCTCCACCGCTTCTGGGCGCTCCGTCGTATCTCGCATGACCAGTACCGGCTTACCAAGCGAAGGTGCCTCCTCCTGCACTCCCCCGCTGTCGGTGATGACGAAGTAGGCTTTGCTCATCAGATAAACGAAGCTTTCATACCCAAGCGGCTCCAAGAGGTGTATGTTGGGAGTGGATGACAGCATCTTTTGGACAGGTTTTTGTACATTTGGATTGAGATGCACAGGATAGAGAATATCGATATCAGGATTTTTTTCTGCGATTTTTAGAAGTGCTTTGCAAATATTGACAAAGCCCTCTCCGAAATTTTCTCTTCTATGTCCTGTGACCAATATAATTTTTTTGTCATTTTCTAATGTATATTGCGTTTTGATAGTATCAATGATTTTTGATTTCAAATTTCCATTTTTTTCTATTTTTTCCAATATCAAAAAGAGTGAATCGATTACCGTATTACCGGTTACTATAATATTTTTTTCCTCTTTATTTTCTTTCAAAAGATTTGCTTTTGCCCTCTCGGTTGGCGCAAAGTGCCAATAGGCCATTACTCCTGTCAGCTGCCTATTTATCTCTTCCGGCCATGGATTAAAAATATTATTAGTTCTTAATCCCGCTTCTACATGTCCGACTTTGATCTGTTTGTAAAATGCCGCCAGAGCGCTAGCGGTTGTAGTTGCTGTATCACCATGCACGAGTACCATATCAGGTCTATATGATTCAAAAATTTCTTTCATACCTATCAAAATACTGGTAGTGATATCGTAAAGATTCTGCCCTTGCTTCATTATATTCAAATCATAATCTGGTTCTATTTCAAAAATCTTCAAAACCTGATCGAGCATTAGACGATGTTGTGATGTAACGCAAACTTTCAAATTGATTTCTGATTCATTTTGTAGTGCTTTTATGAGTGGTGCCATTTTGATGGCTTCAGGTCTGGTGCCAAAAATAACAAATATTTTTTTCAAATTGGGGCCTTTTATTAGTGTAATGTTGTAATAATTGTAAAATGATATTTTAGTAGTTCATAATGTTTTTTTGGAAAGTTGCTGAAGACACTTCTCTTCTTTGTAAT
>Ga0256831_1001566_pt1 | contig 12042 bp, 3 predicted proteins | sample 132544metaG_FD_189087 | JGI IMG/M metagenome (GOLD analysis project Ga0256831, IMG submission 189087) | Hydrothermal vent microbial communities from Lau Basin, Pacific Ocean - 132-544 | ecosystem: Environmental > Aquatic > Marine > Hydrothermal vents | place: Pacific Ocean: Lau Basin | collected... | reverse complement strand
AATATTTACATATTTAATTATCCTAAATATTATATGCTACACCAAGATGATATAGATTTTCACGAAATATACATGAAAAATTCTAATACCCAATTAAATAATTTCGAAGAAGATTTACTTAAGTTATGCTCAAAGACAACTTAATAGCTCAACTTAAAATATTAGGATTTAAAGAGCATAACATGGAACATTATGGCTATTACCTTAGCTATGGTAAAAATCCAATAATATTTAGATTATCTGTCAATAAAAATTATTATCCAAATAAAACATTATATAGATTAACTCATTACAACAAAAAATATTTAGTTACATATGATCCTACTAAAGTAAAAGACACTATCATTTCTTACTTTAATCAAACAAATTCCTATAAATATAATTCACAGGAACAGGAGGTTGGCTAAATGTATCTGGATCTAGCCCAGGACTATACATAGCTCCTAATCCAGAACCTCCATATCTCATATCTCTACGAATATCCAATATAGGCTGTGCTATACCAAATAATCCACCTTTTTCTGCAGCATCCCACATATAATCAAATGTATCCCAGTTCTTTTTATAATCTGGTGTCCAATCATCATCGTCATCACCTAATGTTTTAAACATATCTTTTATCATACCTGCAGCTAACATAACTGGTATATATGCACTAACCATAAGTAATGGCATATAATTCCCGTGTTTAGCTTCTAGTACAAGTGGATTTAGTATAATTTTTTGGAAAGTATACATGAATGACTTAAGATGAAATAATAATGCGTAATGGGGATCTGACGCCCAAGCTGGTCGCATACTAGGACTAGGGCGTAAAATACTTTCATCTACAAAATTAACTATTGCTAATCTTAGTCTATCATCACTTTCACGCTCTTGCTTAGATGCATTTTGATATTCATCATAAGATAATACTTTTACTTTACCATCACGCCCATATTTAATATCCCCTTTTTGCAGTCCTAATTCTTTCAAGAATCTAGTACTATGCTGATTAGGATTAGTATCGTGGCGTTTAAGAAAATCTTGTGCTGCAGCTACTGCCATAATACGAGTTGCACGTGTCCATTGCTCTAATCCTATCTTTCTAAAAAACCAATCATTCATACGGCGTACTGCAGGTGTCATATAGGCCATATTATAACCATGGGCTAATGCTTCTTTAGTAGCTACATCACTTATAGCTCCTACCGCTTCAGCAAGTACTGTAAGTTCTGTTCTGTTCTTAGAGAAATTAGCTGCTAAACCTTGTTTAAATGCTTTAGCTGCAGTACTTAAACTACCTGTACGAACAGCTATACCAACAGGGTCTGCTAAACTAGTTATAGTAGATAGTCCTAATACCCACACATTAGCAACAGACATAATAGTAGAAAATATCTTTTGCAGAGTGGGGTTTATAGGTTGGTATGCAGCAGGCATGGGAATACCTAATTTTTCATGCAACCATCTAGCAGTATGTTTACCAAGGGTTCCAAGTTCTGCTGCTAAGTAATAACGTGCTTTACGCAGTTGATCAGGTGTAGCACCTTGATCACGCGCTTTCATAAGCAACCATTCAAACTTATTAGTAGCAGCCGCTGCTTTAGCAAAATTCTCTTTCTCTCTTTTGGTAAACGCTGTTTTACCTTCTTTACGTTTAAGATATTCGATAAAGTCATTTTTTTCATCTTGATTTAGTTTTCCAAAACGACGTTCAAACTCAGCACGTTTAACAGCTTGAGTAATATAAGCCGCAGTAGCATCAGTTACAGATGATTGTAAATAATTACTTTCCCATTCTAATTTATCCTGTCCTTCTAAGAAATCTACTATACGATGATTAGCAAAACGTAAGTTAGGAGTTTGTATAGCTGAAGATGCGAATTCATCGTATACTCCATCAGTTCCTACTATGTTTTCATATATAGCTTGTGGTACATCTTCAGGTTTTAAGTACTCTGAGGGATCTACTGTAATACCTAAATAATGTGCACGTTTATCAATATCAGTATTCCATTTCTTAGCTATACTTTCCATTTCTTTAGGATATCTTGCCATCATTTGCTTGAATTCGTTTTCATGTTTTTCAACATATTCTACGTCAGCAATTTCAGGGAAATAATTTTTACGTGCGTTTATTTCCACACCGGCTTCTTCAAGATAGTCTTGTAAATCTTTGAACAAACTACGAATTCTTCGTGTTCTTACACTTACCTGGCTATCACTAAGCTTTTCATTATAAAGCTCCTGGATTATTTGTTTTTGTTGCTCTTTAGATGCACCACGCATGATAGTAGTAACATGCTCATCATAGCGAGCCATTTCATCGAGCTTAGCTGTCCAAAGTGACTTGTCTGACTTAGTATCACCTCGTTTTTTATGCATTAAGTCAGCAAGTTCAGTGAGCGCTGGGATATTAAATGAACGCAAGTTATAGTCTTTATCCAGCAGAACATCTTTGAATATCTGTGTCATGCTAGCATTATATTGCTTACTAACTTCTTTATTCAACTTAGTCTTAACTGTGCTTAGTTTAGCGGGTAGAGCAGCTAAAGGTTTGTTGAAATAATCATACGTAGGATGTACTCTATCCTGCATTTCATATAAATATTTTTCAACTGCAGACATTTTACCAAACACTTTGCGCAATAGATTAACTAACTTATTAAAATAAGTCTGTACTACACCTACTGGACCTTTCTTGGTAAGCTTACGTAGTAAAGCTTTACTAGCTTCATCGGCATACCACTCATCAAAATCTTTAAGATATTGAACTATTTCAGTATCCATGCCTAAGTCTTTAAGACGATATTCACCAAGTCCGGACTTAAGATATAATAAAGCCGCTTGCGGAGTTTTCTTACTGGCTATAAGTTCTTTGTGTAAAGTATTATCTTTGCCGAATTTAGCTAACCAATTAGTGAAAGCGTTAAGTACTTCTTGTGCTTCAGCAGCGGTGCTGTTTTTCTCCATTACAGAACCATACATAGTCACATGTCCTATTTCATGTGCTAATATTTCATCACGAAGTTGTCCTTTATACATAGGATTAACATACACATTATAGCTACCATCAGAGTTAGGCGTGGGGTCAGCAAAACCATGAAGTCCACCATAACGTATTCCTATTTCCCATTCATCAAGACCTAATTTTTCTGCAAGTTTCTCAGCCGCTTTACCTTGTAAAACATGAGCTTTGATGCCGGTGCCTTTAAGCATTTTATCTGCTTTTTCTTGCAGCTCTTTACGAGTAACTTTAGTGTCTATACTCTCTGTATTATATGAGAATAGATCTCCGGACTTACTTAATCCTGGTTTAGAAGTGGGGAGCGCGAATAAACTCTTAGCGTCAGAGTTTATTGCGCTATCTACTTTTTTGCGGCTTCAACGACCTCTTGTATAAGCTTGTTTACTGCATCTATACCACGTTCTTTAGTTCTAGCTTTAGCTGCATCTACTGCTTCTTTTCTAGTCTTACCATACTCAGATAAATATACACCGTTACTATCGGGTACTGTTACCATCCAGTATTCAGCACCCGGTAGCTTATGTGTCATAAGAGGAGCTTTAATCCCGGATATCCGGGTTACGAAAGCTTTAGGTACAGTTTCTCCCATGAACTGATAAGTATCTTTAATTAAAGAACCAGATTTTTTATCGGAGTAACTATACTCTGTAGGTTTAACTTTAGGAGCTTTGCGTATTATTTTAGCTTTCTTTTTCTCAGGAGTAGGTTCTACTGCTAACCCTTGGCTGTAGCGATATTGTTTATTAGTTTTATCAATACTGTCATGAACATTAGGCATACTCTTACGCTTAAATTCATCAGTAGGTTTAGGTATATCTTTAAGCTTAGCTTTTTGCTCAGCTATACCTTTTTCTAACCAGTTTATTTTAGCTATACTATCTGTGAATACCTCTGGATTATTTTTCAATAAAAACTTACGTTGTTTATTAATACTTTTTTCTATATTAGCAAGTTTATTAGCAGTATCTGGAGACTTAACACCTTTAGGTAGGTTTCGAGTAACAGTTTCGCTGTCACTAGTGATAGTGGTATCGCCGAACTTACCCGTTGTTTCTGGTTTAAGTGCTGTGATATCAACAGTAGGCATATTGTTACGAAGTGCATCGCGTATGTTAATAAGCTTATTATAACGTTTGTCGAACTTTCGTAAGTTGTTTTCTAATGCATTGTTGACATTAGTAAGCATATGCTGACGAGGTTCAATCTGTTCAGTCAGTATCTTTTTATTAAACGCTTGGTCAGGAGTTAATTTAGGTCCGGATTTATCAGATTCCGCTTTATTACGTGCTTTTATTTGCTCAGTACGCAGTCTACGTTCAGCTTCTTTAATAGCTGCTTCTTGCGTAACAGACTGTGTACTGCGATCATCCTGGTAAGCTTTTTCTGTTGTAGATTTCTGCTGGTTCTCTAAGAACTTACGCTCATCGCCACGTAAAGCATTTATGCCTTCCGCTGGTAATGCTGCATCATATCCACGTGTAGTAGGAGCTATCTCAGTAGAAACCTCTTCAACTCCACTCCATGAGTCAGATTGTCCGTAGTCTTTATAATCACGCTCACTCTTAATAGCTTTCTTAATATCTTTAACATCTAAGGATAACTTGGTTATCATATTAGGCGCTATGCCTAATGTCTGTAGGTATGCATATTCTTCCGGAGTGTAAGTAACAAAGTCCATAATCTCATTGTAAGGAGGATATTTTTTAGCTATATGCTTAGGTACTTTTAATAAAGAAGGTCTATCTGAATACGCGAAATCTATTAAGTCTGACTTATCTTCGAATGGTTTACCGTAAGCTGCTTCTAGTGTTTCTTTTGGCACTAAGCTAGTAGCATCCTTTACCATTTCATCTAAACCTTTAGGCTCAGTATTAGGGTGTAAATTTACTGAATAAGCTTTATCTGCATTAATAGCATCTACTATTTTTTGTTTAGCTTTAGCCTCATCTGCTAGTGTGCTATGAGGAATAAGTTTTCCTTTCTTAGCCATGCTAGCATTCAGTTCATCGAAGTTTTCTAGTTCAGATTCAACTTGAGTAAGTCTTGTTGCCGCACGATTAAGTTTAAGATTCATATCTTCACGATAGTTCTTATATAAGTCCCAATCTTTTTTCTCTTTTTCCATCATCTGGAAGTCTGGAGTAGTCTGCAGACGATAATCAGAAGATATTTTGTTTTCCAATGCATTCATTTCTTCTCTGACATCAGCTATGCGACGTACTAGCTCTTCACCTTTAGCTTGTCTACGAGCTTCTTCGTCTGGAGCAAACATAGATTTGACAGATTCCTGGTTAACCTGGGCTTTGCGTATAACATTACCTTTTTGATCTGTCTCTGTTTTATTCCAGATGCGAGCGCCCCCGGCTTTTTCCATTAAGTCATTAAGTGTAAGTGTTTCACCAACATCATTACCAAGGCGATTAACATAGTTAGCAAGTACAGCTTTAGCCGCTGTTTCTCTACTAGAGTCTAATCCGCGTTCATCCAAAGTAGTTTCCATGATATTAAGAGCTTCTTTGACATCTAGTACTTTAGGATTCTTATATCTGTCATTCTTATTAGGACGCAGAGGTATATAACCATTAGCAAGAGTGGTATTTTTAGTAGGAGGAACTTCTACTATCTTGCGAGCTCTACTAGGGAAGGTGTATTTTTTGGGTTCTTTATTACTATATCCTACATCAGACTCCATGTTCTCCGAGTCTTTCAGGAACTTAGCAGTATCAACTTTATTCATACCTACTACGTCAATAAAGTCTTTTTCATCTATTACGCGACCATTAAGTTGATCACCGTATTCAGCCATAATAGAAGCCATTGCTTCCTGACGTAAGTCTCTTAGCTCAGGAGTTATTATAGCATCAGGTTTATCATGTGCGTCTATTTCTTCTTTACTAAGTTTAGTATATCCAGCTTTACGAAGTTGATTCATACGGCGAGTAAGTGCTTTAGGTAGGTCAAGCATATTACCATTGCGCAGAGGGATGAATCCTGCAGTTACAGAAGTGTTCTTTTCACTAGCGTCTTTAGTTTTATACTTACGTTCAGATTCAAGTGTTAACTTATCTTCCCAGTCAAATGTATCATACTGTGGGGTAGGCATACGAGGTTTAGATTCAAGCGCCATGTATAAGTCTAGTAGCTCATCTACTTTACCTTCATCTAATAACTTAGATTGAGCTTTATAGAACTGACTTCCGGGTGCTTTGCTGCGTGCCAGAATATCCTGTGCAGTTTCTAGCTTACGTTGTGCTAAAGCATCCTGGAAACTTTGTGCTAAAGTAGGATCTGACTTAATAATACCAGCTACTTTATCCAGTTCGCCTTTATTAATACGTTCGTTAAGAGATACATCGCCTTGTGCTATATCACGTATAACTTCTTTTTCCAACGCTTCAGACATTGGTACATATTTATAAGTACGTTTAGTGGACTTATTATATTCAGCTAAGTCGCGTTTACGGTCCGCTATCCATTGTTTTTTGTTAGCATTTTTACGATATGGTGCTGACTTGACTGGATGCGCTATATAGTCCATTGGAACCCATGGCTTTTTACGACCTTTAGCGTCAGGTTTACTATTAGGATTAAGTTTACCTGTACCTAAGTACCTGGTATCGCGTAATTCTTCCATGGTGTCTTGGATAGTGGCATCAGATCTATCTCTATAACCACCTTCTTCACCTTCACCTTGTAAGAATTGGAAGTCACTACCTTCATAATCATCTATAGGTTGGTTAATACTGTCAGTAGTATCTAAGCCAAAGTCTTCTGCAGAGAATGCTTGTCCTTGGCTATTAGTTCTATAAGCGGCTTTATTGGCAGGATCTCTTGTTGGATCAAAGTCTAGCATTGGGCCTTGTAGATTATCCCCAGCGTTTTCAATAGTTCGTTCTACCAGATTACGAACTTCTGTATATTCATTATCGCTAAGATTATTAATAGCATCATTAAGCTCAGTACTAATATCCCCATCAGACTCTAATATCTGCTGTGCAATATCTTGTAGCTCCGATTCATACTCTCCAGTTATATTAGGTTCTTCTGGAGTAAGTGTATCGTGCGTCATTAGCTCGGGATCAACATTAGGACGAGAATAAGTTTCTGGTTGTGAGTCTTGAGAGTAATAACTTACTAACTCTTTGAGATAACTATACTCTAGTTCACCCAGATCATCCTCAATCATGCGCTCTTGTGATGGGGTTAAGTTACCATCTAGTAAAGATTTAGCAACTTGGTTAATTTGTTTCTTACGGTTAATATCTAGGTCTGCGAAGTCATCGCGTTCTAGATCAGCAGCTTCACCGTAAGTTTCCTGTAGTTTTTCTTCAGGAGTAGGTTGTGTAAACTCAGTATTGCCAAACCAAGGCATATCATAAGCTTCCATACCTAACTGCTCACGACGTGCCCATACATCATCTTCAGGGCTAGTAGTTTCTACATCAGTAGCAGCTTGTCTGTCTTGAATGTTAAGATTCTGCAGAGCTTGTTGTTCGAACGGTTCTAGTGGTATACCTTGTTCAAGCTTATCCTGAATAAGGGATAATAAACCTTGTTTAGGATCTAAGTTAGCAGGATCAATTGAACGACCTACTACACCAAACTTTCTACGTTCTTCTTCCGCAGCTATGCGTTTAGCTTCTTGCTCTTCTGGAGTCAGCCCGCGGAAATTATCTAAGGTACCAGTGACTTTATCATAAGCTTGCCCGGGAAGTTCAGCTATAGCTTGACTAGCTTGTAGTGGGTAACTGGCAATATGACCGGCTGCACCCATAGCTCCACCAACTATACCACCAGCGGCTGCTTCATTAAGTCTGTCTGACCAGTAAGCACGTTGTTCAGGAGTTTGCAAACTGAATTCTGGCATATTACCAACAGAACCTTCGACAACTGCGCCCTGTAATCCTTCAGTTCCAGCTTCAGCTACTACGTTCTTACGCACTGCGCGAGCAAGAGTTCCTTTGCCTAGTTCTTTAGCAGCAATACGTCTTGCAGCACCGACGAATGTGCTACCTGGAAGTATATCTAATCCGGTGTTTATAGCTGCAGATCCATACATTGCCGCAGGATTATCTATACCTTCTTCTTGTTGTCTTGCGTAAGCTTCACCTAAATGTAAAGGTGCTCCGGATAATGCAGCACCTGCAATAGCACCACCTGGGCCTGCAATTAAACCACCTAAACCAGCACCTGCTGCCATGGCACCCATCTGAGGTAAGTTCTCAATAATGCGATCTTTACCCCATTCTAAGAAGTCACCTACTCCTCGTACATCTTCAAAACGTTGAGGTCCATCTGGTATATACTGAGCAGCTTCTTGAAAGTTTTCTTGAGCACCTTGATTAGCCCAATCACGAACATTATTCCATTCTGCTGAATTAGCTACGCCAGCTACACCTTGATACATTCCTCCTTGGAATGCATCAACGGCAGAGCCTAGTTGAGATGGTTTAGATTCCGGAGTACGAATGAGATTATCAGTAGATCTTCCGTAAGGTGTAAGTGGCATAGTTAACCCTTAATGTTAATATTTATACTTATTTTGTGCGTATCCTGCAGGATCAGTATCTTTCATTCTTTGCTGTAGACTAGCATAATCGGCAGAGTATTCACTACCAGCTGGGTTATCAGAAAATACATTAGTATTTACATTCCAAGGTAAGTCTTTATTAGGAGCATCCACATATGGATTTATTTTACCTAGTCCCCAATCATGCTTAGCTCTTTCTTTATTAAGCATAAGACGTTGTGCTTGTTCTTGTGCAGGAGTAGCAAAATTATTTACCATAGCTATATTATTAGCATCTCTATATGCTTGTCTGATACCGGCATCATCAGAATTATATGCTTTAGTTTGTTCTAATAAATCGTTGTATTGTTTTCTACTAGCTTCATCTTGATATTTAGCCATAGCTAATTTATCTTGTACAGACATATTATTATACTGAGCTTGTCGTGCAGCGGCTGCTCTTTGTCTTTGTAAGTCAGCATTCACAGCAGCTCTTTCGCCGTAGTTAATTTGTAAGTCTGCAGCAGAAGGGGTATCAGAATAACTAGTACCGCCGCGACCTATGAATAACCCGCGTGTTTCATTTAAACCAATAGGACCAGCATAATTAACACCATCATACTTAGAAGCAAGTGCTTCATAAGGATTAGTAGGTTGCTGTTGTCCAGGTGCAGGTTTAGGTTGATTAGGTCCTTCATCATATTTACTTCCTACAGCATCAGCAACATAGCTCATAACAGGTTGAGATTCTGCCATTACAGCCTGTTGTTCAGGAGTTAAATCTGAAGGATTAAAATCTTGTTCATTCCATTGCAATGGGTCATTACTACCTACTTCATGAAATCCACGTCTATCCCAATCATATACCGGCATTAAGTCATAATTATTAGCTACACTATTTATACCCATAGCTATAGGATTGTAAATAGTTTTAGCGGCATCTTCTAATGGAGCCATGGCCCAATCATCTACTACTTTACCAACTAAAGGTAAATACTCTCCTTGTTTAAGCATTGAACCATAATTATTAATACCCTGCGATACAGCTTCAGGTATACCCGAAGCAAGTTCTTTGCCTGTTTCTTGTAAATATTTACCTGCATCTGGAGCAGTAGCTGCACCATGTAATATTTCTGCACCTTGTCGCATGAGACCCGGTATTTGTATTGCTCCTAAACCTTTAGCTACTGAGCGTGTAGGTAAATTATTAGTAAGTCTGTTGTTTAATAACTTAGACTTAGCTACAGGATTCCAGGATTCTCTAGCGCGAGCGGCTTCTGCACGCTTGAGTATATTACCTTGTGCATCACGGATATTACCTTTGGTATCCATGACTGCACCTGTTTTCTTGTACTCTTTCTTAACTTCATAGTTATCGGGAGTAACAGGTTCAGGTTCTACACCAGCTGGAGACTGACTCTTACCTACGAAAGGTATACGTTTTTTAACCATATTCGTGAGTTCACTAATACGATCACCTATACCTTTATTAGTTTTTGCAGCCTGTTCACTTACAACTTCAGCAGCTTGTGTGGGGGATTGAGCTATAACTTCTGCTCCGGATTGCACAGTTTTAAGTGCACGGTTTAATTGTTTACGTGCAGAACTACTAGCTTTTCCTTTATACTGCTGTATATCAGATAAAGCTTGGTTTAGTGCTTTACTAACATCGCCATTTTCCATGACAACTCTGTTATATGTTTCTAAAGCTTTAGTAGCAGCTTTGCCTTTTAGCTTGCCTAGTTTGTTTTGTACAGTAGCATGAGCTTTATCAAATGCTTCATTACCAGTATTTAAAGTATTACGTGCAGTACGTTCTAAAGTATCTGCTCCAGCTTCAATGTTTTCAGACCATGTGCGATTAAGTACTTCTTTAGCTTTATCGCCTAAAGTAGTTTTAAGTGGGTCATTACCAGCGTTAACTTTATAATCATCTAAAGTCTGAAGAACTTGTTTTAGGTTCTCTGTTTGTCTGGAACGAATCTCTGGATTAGTTTCTAATCTAAGACTATCTTCTAATGCATTAGCTGCTTTCTTAAGTTCATTGATATTTTCAATATCTTTAGGATTGAATAGTTTTTCACTAGGAGTAAAGTTTTTTACTAAACCTCGTTGATAAGTTGGTATTTCTAGCTCATCCATAGAAACTTTAGTAGGACGCACAGAAGATTCTGCACCTGAAGTTTTGCCTCGCATTTCTCGAATACGTGCAGGTATATCCTCTGGTGCTACACCTTTGGCTAGTAATTCATTATACTGTTTGTTGTATGACAGCATAGGGTCGCTGAATCTTTTAGTTTTACGTTGATTAAGTGCTTCACGTTCAGCTTCAAGATTTGCTATATACTCAGGATCTGCCCCGGTAGCTTTAGCGGCAGCAAGTTTAGTGTCTAACTTAACTCCGGAGTATTTATCTCCAACACTACCTACAGTATCTCGTAAATATTGACGAAGTGCTTGGTTCTTAGTTGGACCATTAGGGTCTTGGTTATAGTTATAAGTATCATAAGCTTTATTTCGAAGATAATTAGCTCCTGTTGTAGCTGCGGCAGCACCAGTTGCTGCGAAAGGAACAGAGCCAGCACCTTGGATGAACTGTCCAGCTTGTCCTTGTAAACTATCTAATCCATTGTCGAACATATTCCATGGAAAGGATCTTTCTTCATCAGTGCTATCTGCAATATTTTGTCCTATGTTGTTAGCTTTGTTTCTAAAAGCTAAACTACCGGCTCCTAATGCTGCAGTAGCTCCTAGACCAAATTTACTTAGTTTAGTTTTAGGTTTACTAAGTTTACGAGGAGTACGGGCTTTTCTAGCTTGTATTTCTCGTAGTATTTCTTCTTTAGATAAATTAGGATTATCATAGAGTTTATTACCAGCGGAGTCACGAGCGGACATATCCATAGAATTATCTGCTGTAGCAGATTTAGATGTATCAATAAACGATTGTAGAGTTTGACCTGCTAATCCGGCTCCGCCTATTGCCGCTGCTTCATATGGATCTATCTCACCGTTGTTTAATTTACTATACAGAGCTGCCGCAGTCATGGCTGCATTAGGAGCCCGTAATAAACCTTTAGCTCCATACTTGTTAAACTGGTTAGCTCCATACGCGCTAGCAGCAGTTCCTGCTAAATAGTCAGATACTTGGCTATTATCGTCATAAGCATTATAACCAAGTGCAGCAGCAGGAGCTCCTAAAGTAATAGCGGCTTTGCCGCCTCTAGGAGTAAGTCCTACTTTGTTCCTTAATTTTGAACCTATACTGGTTGATTTGTTTGCACGTTTAGGTTTAGGTTTGTTAATATAATCATACTCTTTTCCTAAATCTTGTGCTATTTTTTGTCGTACTTCTGCATCAGGAATATCTTTACTATAGTATTTCCGCTTTTCCTTGAACACATCATCTATTTTACTTTGTACGTATTTATCGCGCGCAGAAGTATTTACATCGGTAGTATTTGAAGATAGATCGCTATCATACTTAGCATAATCTACTTCTTTGTTCATCTTATTTTGAAAA
>Ga0256831_1001565_pt1 | contig 12044 bp, 12 predicted proteins | sample 132544metaG_FD_189087 | JGI IMG/M metagenome (GOLD analysis project Ga0256831, IMG submission 189087) | Hydrothermal vent microbial communities from Lau Basin, Pacific Ocean - 132-544 | ecosystem: Environmental > Aquatic > Marine > Hydrothermal vents | place: Pacific Ocean: Lau Basin | collected... | reverse complement strand
GCTGCAGACAGCTATCCAGATCCTTTAGCTCATTATTTATAAAAATCCGAATCCCCTGAAAACTACGTGTCGCCGGATGTTTTTTCTTTTCCCAGCGGGGATGCGCCTGTTTTATAATTTCCGCCAGCTGCCGGGTATCCGTCAATGGCGCTTCTGTTCTGGCTTTTACAATAGCTTTCGCTATACGTCTGGAATAGCGTTCCTCACCGTATTCATAAATAACATTAGCAATTTCAGTTTCACCGGCCTTATTCAGCCACTGTTCAGCCGTCATCCCCTGCTGATCATTCATACGCATATCCAGTGGCCCGGACTGCTGAAAACTGAAACCTCGTGCCGGATTATCCAGCTGGGGCGATGAAACCCCTAAATCCAGTAAAATACCATTCACTGCACCTGTTAAACCCAGCTGGCCAATATGCTGTTCCAGCTCTGCAAAAGAGCCATGATGGATCGAAAAACGTTCATCATCTGCAAACTTCTGTTCTGCTATAGCAATAGCCTGAGGATCTTTATCAAATGTAATTAATCGACCCTGTTCTCCCAGACGCTGCAGTATTGCCTGAGAATGGCCGCCCCGGCCAAAGGTACCATCAATATAAATACCTGATGGTTCTATAGCTAATGCCTCAATGGATTCATCAAGCAGCACTGATTTATGCTCATACTGAGATTGTGCTGACTCATTTGATTCCACTGACGTTCCTAATTTATAGCTGCCTGCTTACAAAGGCAGCGAGGCCAGTTCTGCCGATAAATCAATATCATCATTTTCATCAGCCCACTCACGATCCCAGCTAGTTTCATCCCAGACTTCAAACTTATTGCCTATACCCACCAGAACCACCTGTTTATACAGGCCTGTTATCTCTCTTAATAATGACGGCAGATTAATCCGGCCGTTTTTATCCATATCACAATCAGATGCATGTCCCAGTACCAGACGCTTGATTTTCATTGCTGATCGGGTACTGGGTAATTTGACCAGCTTGTCTTCTACCGCTTTCCACTTATGGTAGGGATAAATAACCATTCGACGCTCAGGATCCAGGGTAATGACCAGACGCCCGGCACAATCATCCTGCAACCGCTCTCTATAACGACTCGGAATCGCCAGACGCCCCTTGGCATCCAGATTGAGTTTGGTTACACCATTTAACACAACACCATACCAGTTCTGTTTCAGCTAAAATCTCAGATATAAAGGGTAAAAATACCACTTTTTTCCAGTAAGATCCATTTTGATCCATTCTGATCCACTTTACCCCACAATTATCACTATAGAAACTGTTTCAGACAAGGTCAAGTAAAATCTTATATATTTTTAATTTCTTACTTATGCGACAAGGACTTAGCTCGTATTCAATTGTTTTTTCAAGGATTGAATGTTTTGTTAAATCAGACACTTATTTAGATTAACTCAGGGAGATTATGAGAACTGGAGCACACCGGCACTATTGTGCTGCTTAAATAATACTAAAGGGTTTAAATTATCTTTCTGGAGGGTTTGGTCAAAAAATACACAAAACGTGCTGTAGAAATAATAATATGATTTTAAGAAAAAGCAAAAACACAACATTTAGTTGTAACAATGAAAAACCATAACAATATAGGGTATATTGTTTTTTGTACACAAAATAAAAAAGTAGAGTTAACCATTAAGCCGGGTTCTGTCGTGAACAGTCATTCATCTAGGGCAGATGTCACCATCTGCCTCAAGCAACCTACCCGGGAACGATGCGGGCCACACCAATTGTTCCCCTATTTGGTCTTGCTCCAGGTGGGGTTTACCATGCCGTTAATGTTACCATTAACGCGGTGCGCTCTTACCGCACCCTTTCACCCTTACCCCGCTACAAGTAGCGGGGCGGTATATTTTCTGTTGCACTGGCCGTGGGATCACTCCCCCCAGGCGTTACCTGGCACCCTGCCCATTGGAGCCCGGACTTTCCTCCCCTCAGATAAATCCAAGCAGCGACTGTCTCGGTTAACTCTGCGCGGCATTATCGGTGAAAAGACGGGAAAAAGCCAGAATAAAAGTCGATAGTCGATAGTCGATAGTCGATAGTCGATAGTCGAAAAATTATGACTTTAATTTTAACGCTGCTCTATAAACTGGTTTCTTTTTCTCTCCGGTAATATCCACCGTCAATTTTACTGCCTGCTTTAAAGACAGTTCCACCAGTAATAAACGCAGAATGCGTTCTGTTTCCGGGGCAATATCTTCACTGCGGGGTGTTTTACAGCCTTCTACGACCAGTACGATTTCGCCCTTTTGCTGATTTGGATCGGCTTTGACCCATTCCAGTAATGCACTGGCGGTATCATTACGGATGGTTTCAAAGGTTTTGGTCAGTTCTCTGGCCAGGACCACTATCCGCTGTTCTCCCAGTACGGTACATAAATCTGTCAGGGAAGCAACAATTCGGTGCGGGGTTTCATAAAACACCATGGTTCTGGGTTCTTTCTGACAGGTTTCATAAAACTTTTTTCTGGCCGTAGTTTTAGACGGAACAAAACCTTCAAAACAAAATCTGTCCGTAGGCAGACCTGCGGCACAAAGTGCCGTTATCATAGCACTTGGACCCGGTACAGGTACTACTGTAATACCGGCCTCATGCGCCAGTTTTACCAGATAATAGCCAGGGTCACTGACCAGCGGGGTCCCAGCATCGGAAATAAGAGCGATATTATTACCCTGTTTTATACTCTGGATCAGTTTTTGTGAGGAGTGTCGTTCATTATGTTCATGCAATGCTATACAATGCGTGTTAATATCATGCTGATTTAGAAGATGGCCGCTGTGACGGGTATCTTCAGCGGCAATCAGGTCAACCTGCTGTAAGGTCGAAATGGCTCTGGGTGAGAAATCATGGAGGTTTCCAATCGGGGTAGCGACAATATATAATTGACCCGAATTTTCCTGATTCCCGGAACTATTATTTATAGAAGCATTATTTATAGAAGCATTACTTATAAAAGCAGAGCTTTTTACTGTCATTAAATTAACCTGTTAAAAATCAATGTCCAGATTATACCAATTTATTTCCATTGCCGTTGTAATTCTTATTTTAAGTTTCGTGACCGGCTGTGGCGGCACAGCCACCACTACAAAAAATAAAACCAGCGAACCCGTCTCTAAAACTGTTTCAAGCTCTGTTATTGCCGAAATGAGTCCTACTCAAAAACTGACCTATGCAGAGCGGTTATTTCAATCGGCACTATCCAGACAAACCTTACAGAAAAACAAGCTGCTGACAGATGCTTTATCTATCTGTACTCAGGTTCTGACCGCTGCCGACCTATCAACAGAACAACTGGACCATACTCAGCAGCTCAGTACCAAAATCATATCGCAGCTTGAACAGGAAATGCTGACCACGGAACAGAATAACCGTTATCAGCTGGCACTGGCCGCTATAAGCTTAAAAAACTTTCAGGCCAGTAAAACTCTGGATATTTTAAAAACTGTGCGTTTTAATTCGCCAGAACAGCTGGCAGCCACCCATAAAATACGTGCCATGGCTCTGTTTCAGCTGGATCAGAAAGCCAATGCCATCAAAGAATTGATTGTACGCCAGGATTATCTGGATACCGATGTCCAGAAACGCAATAATCTGAACCTGATCTGGCATTATGTCAGCAGTCTCAGTAGTTACGATACCAGCAGCACAGCGGAACAGAGCAGTTTGAGCAAGAATGAACGTATCTACAAAGGCTGGCTGGAACTGGCCGCTGTTTTACGTGATTCCCATAAGCCTGATACACTGAATCATGCTATTAATTTCTGGCTGCAATCCTATCCCGGCCATCCTGCGGATCGTTCCTTCATCCGGCAAATTCTGCAGGCCCGACAAAATGCTGTTTTAAACATTCATCATATTGCCGTGTTATTACCTTTACAGGGAAAACTGGCCAAACCGGCACTGGCTATTCGCGATGGCATTCTGGCATCACATTATCATTCCCCTATAAACAGTGATCTTGAATTGCGTTTTTATGATACCGGCAACGATGACCATATCTGGCTGACCTATCAGAAAGCCATTGATAACGGGGCTGACTTTATAATCGGACCGCTGGCCAAAAGCAATCTTGAGGTGCTGGCTGAGTCCTCAGAGCTGAATATTCCAACCCTGGCCTTAAACAGCCTGGAAAACCCCACGGCTATAAACACAACACCGGGTATTAATAACCTGTTTCAGTTTGGTCTGTCCCCGGAAGCTGAAGCACGCAATGTGGCCAGAAAAGGTCGTCTGGACGGCCATTATTATGCCGCCATTATTGCACCACAAAACCATTGGGGCAAACGTATGCAATCCGCCTTCAGTCAGCAATGGCAGCAATCCGGAGGAGTTATTGTAGATACTGCAGCCTATGATCCACAGGCACAGGATTATTCTGCCACGATAAAAACTCTGCTCAATATTGACCAGAGTGAAGCCCGAAAAAAACAGCTCAGCCGCACGATTAACCGTAAAGTGAAATTCACTCCCAGACGCCGTCAGGATATTGATATGCTGTTTATGGCTGCCTTTCCCAGACAGGCTAAACAGATCCCGCTGCAGATAATTTATCATCATGGTGAAACCATACCGGTTTATTCCACCGCTCATATCGTCAGTAATTACCATAGCCCAAAACAGAATATTGATATGGATGGGGTGTTATTTTCAGATATGCCTTTTTTACTGGGCGCCAAACCAGATGCCGTCAGCCTGCAAAGCAGCAGCTATCAGAACACCCTTTATAAACGCTTATTTGCCATGGGTGTTGACAGCTATCAATTAGCACCCTATGTCAGGTACCTGCAAACCAATACGGCAGAATCTTTTGCCGGTGATACCGGCCAGCTGACGATTGAACCCGATGGACATATTATCCGTACGATGCCCTGGGCTACCTTTGAGCAGGGCAATCTGATGCGACTCAATAGCAACTAAAAGACACCAGTGTTTAACAGGGATAGTAATCAGAAAGGTCAGCAGGCAGAAGAAATTGCCCGTCAATATCTACAGCAGCAGGGGCTTGTGACTATTGACAGTAATTTTTTTTCCCGACAGGGTGAAATTGACCTCATCATGAGAGATAATGAATTTTTAGTCTTTATTGAAGTCAGATATCGTAAGCACTGTCGATATGGTCATCCACTGGAGACTATAAATTATTCTAAACAGCAGAAAATTTTTAAGACCGTGCAATATTTCCTTTTAAAACATCCACAGTTCAACCGTCTGCCCTGCCGTATTGATGCCGTGGCTATTCATCCACAGGAACAGTCCGGGGAAAACATTGAATGGGTTAAAAATGCCATTCAATTTACATAGCCTTCTTTCTTTACCCGACACCTTAATAAGGACTCGCCCTTAAGGTCAAGGATAAGAGATGGTAACTATTTCCCAAAAGCCTCACCTTTTAAGGTGAGGTGCTGGGTTTACAAACAGTATATTAACCAAAAGGATAGCATTTCCGATGAGCCTCTCTCGGATAGAAACAATTTTTAACAATAGTATTGCAGTTAAACAGGCCAGCCTTGAGAGTCTTGCCGATCATATTCTTCAGGCCAGTGAAAAAATGGTTCATTCATTACTCAACGAAGGTAAAATTATGGCCTGTGGTAATGGTGGTTCTGCCGCCGATGCACAACACTTTACTTCTGAACTGGTTAATCGCTTTGAAGCTGAGCGCCCGGCTCTACCGGCCATTGCACTGACCACAGACACTTCAGCTATCACATCCATAGCTAATGATTATCAGTATGATAATGTATTTACCCGCCAGATCCATGCACTGGGCAGAGAACCCGATGTATTGCTGGCCATCAGTACCAGTGGCCAGTCCAGTAGTATTGTGCAGGCCATTATCGCTGCTCATGAGCGTGATATGACGATTATAGCTCTGACCGGAAAAAACGGGGGACCGGCGTCGCAGCAACTGACTGAAAACGATATTGAACTGCGGGTGCCCTCCAGTCAGACCGCCCGGATTCAGGAAACTCATATTACCATTATTCATGCTTTATGCGATCAAATTGATTTTCAGTTATTTGGTACATAAACAATTTTTCAGGGACAATATTATGAAAAACATACCAGCACTAACCTTATTATTTTCTGTTTATCTCCTTTCCGGCTGTACCGCAGCAGTTATAGGCGGTGCCGCCGCAGGTACTTCGGTCGCGTTGGATAATCGAACTACTGGAGATTATGTTGAAGATCAGAATATCAAAACCAAATTTGCACATCTGTTTTATGAAGACAAAGAACTCACTGAACAGACTCATGTTAATGTCACCAGCTATAATCGTAAGGTTTTAATTACCGGTGAGGTTTTAACTGAACAGCAGAAACAACAACTGACCCATATCGCCAATGAAATAAAAAATGTCCGTTATGTATTTAATGAAGCGGTTATTGCTAAACCAACTTCCTTGTCCTCCCGGAGCAGTGATTCCTTCATTACCAGTAAAATTAAAACCGCTGTTTTTACCCACCTTAAAGAACTCGATGGTGCCCAGGTAAAAGTGGTCACTGAAAACGGTGTGGTATTTTTAATGGGGCTTGTTAATCGTGAACAGGCCGATAAAATTACTGACATTGCACGAACCACCAAAGGCGTAAAAAAAGTGGTTAAACTATTTGAATATCCAAATCCCGGCGATAACCGGATCTAATTATTTCAGTAGTGAGTTCAATTAACGCACAATTTATTCAGGCCCTCAAACAAACATTTGATCCTGCTGATTATCTGACCGATGCAGCACTATGCTGGGCCTATGGCTATGATAATAGTCGTCTGCATGCCCGGCCGGATGCCGTGGTATTTGCCCGAAATCACCAGCAGATACAACAACTGGTTAAACTGTGTCGGAGTTACCAGATACCGCTTATCAGCCGTGGAGCTGGAACCGGAACCACCGGCGCCACCGTCCCGATTCAGGGCGGAATTATTCTTTCTTTTGAACATATGAACCGGATCATAAAAATTGATCCCGATAACCGCCTGATAATAGCAGAACCTGGTGTCACCAATCTGGCCATTCAGGAGGCGGCTGCCAAACATGGTTTTTTCTGGCCCCCGGATCCCACCAGCAGTGCTGTCTGTACTCTAGGTGGTAACCTGGCCTATAATTCAGCGGGTCCGCGAGCAATTAAATATGGTACTACTCGTGAAAATGTACTGGGTTTAACCATTATTACCGGTCAGGGGGATACTCTACACTGCGGAGTAATGACCACAAAAGGTGTTGTGGGATATGATTTAACCCGCCTGTTAATTGGTTCTGAAGGCACTCTGGGCATCATTACCCAGGCGGTTTTAAAGCTAACCCCGTTGCCAGAATCCAGACAGATGGTACAGCTTGTCTATAACTCCATGAAAAGTGCCGCCCAGGCTGTGGCAGCCATTATGGCACAACCGGTTATTCCCTGTGCTCTGGAATTTATAGATAAAGCAGCCATTAACATGATCCGGGACTATTCAAGCTCAGAGCTTCCTGTTAATGCAGGTGCCATGCTTATGGTGGAACTGGATGGAACGGCCTCTGCTATCCATGAAGGTTTATCGACCATTATTCAGGCAGCCGATAATACTGGTTGTCTGGAAATAAAACCGGCTCGCTCCCCGCAGGAAATTTCAGCCTTATGGGAAACACGTAAAGCATTATCTCCGGCACTGAGGAAAATCGCCCCAAAAAAAATCAATGAAGATGTGGTCGTGCCTGTTTCACGTATCCCGGAACTGATTATGGGGCTCGAACAGCTGGCTGAAAAATACCAGATCCCCATTGTCAATTTCGGTCATGCCGGTAATGGCAATATTCATGTAAATCTGCTCACTGATCCGGATGATAAAAGTATACAAAACACCGTTCTGGAATGCCTGGATGCAGTATTTAAACTGGTATTAGAGCTTGAAGGTACACTTTCCGGTGAACATGGAGTTGGACTGGTTAAAAAAGACTATGTGGCCAGAGAACTGGATAACTGCAGTCTGAATTATATGCGGGCAATAAAACAGCTTTTTGATCCGGATACAATTTTAAATCCCGGCAAAAGCATTCCTGATTAGAGGGTGAAGGTTACCGACCCTTATCAATTTTATTCAACCAGTCTCTATTTGACTAAAGTTAAATGCGGTTTTGATGAATCATCTTTCTGATTTTTGCCATTGGTAGGAGCAGGTGAATTCGGATCATCATCCACACCTTCTTCAGGAAACATCATACCCCGGCCATTTTCTTTGGAATAAAGTGCCAGGGCCGCCATCACAGGTACATTAACATGCATGGGTTTACCGCCAAAACGGGCATTAAAACTGACCCCTTCATTGATCAACTTAAGGTCACGTGTAGCAGTCACACTGATATTGAGGATAATTTTACCATCCTGAATATGTTCAACAGGTACCACTACACCTTCTGCATTGGCATCAACCAGCAGATAGGGTGTTTGCTCATTATCAATAAGCCAGTCATAAATGGCTCGTAATAAATATGGGCGACTTGGTGTCATTGTTTCATACTTCTCTTTACCCAGCACCTAGTAAAGCTTCGTCTTTCAGGCGAGGTGCCGGGTTTACTCAAAAACGACGCTATTAAGAAATAATATCCATATCTTCTTCAGCTTCAGATAAACTTTGCTGAAAAGATTCTCTATCAAATATGCGCTGTGCATATTGTCTGACGGCAACGGCTTCTTCTGGTAATTCTATACACATTTCATTTAAACGCCATAAAATGGGCGCAATGGCACAATCAACCAGGGTAAATTCATCGGACATAAAAAATGCTTTCTGTTCAAAAACTGCAGAGATAGTGGTCAGACTTTCACGCAATTCCTTACGTTGTTTAACCCCCTGCTTGTCTGTTTTACCAATTAACTTATCAACCAGCGGATCCCAGTCTTTTTTAATACGGATCAGCAGCATTTTTAATTTTGCCCGATTAACCGGATCTACCGGCATTAATGGTGGATGTGGAAAACGCTCATCCAGATATTCCATAATCAACTGAGCATCATATAATACCAGATCACGATCCACCAGCGTCGGTGCTGTATTGTACGGATTAAGGTCAATTAAATCCTCAGGCAAATTATCAGGATCTACATTGACAATTTCATGGTTAATCCCTTTTTCTGCTAATACCATTCTTACTCGATGACTCAAAAGATCATTTCCATCAGAAAAAAGTGTCATTATTGATCTTCTATTTGTAAGCTGAGTCATAGTTCCTCCATAGGATTTATAAACGCAAAAAGGAGGCAATACAGCCTCCTAATAATGTGACTTTAATCTCTTATAAATTGGGTTCAAAGAACCGCAATTCAAGAGAATTTGCTGCAAACCCGGCACCCCGCCTTAAAAGACAAGGCTTTTGGGAAATAGTTGTCACCTCTGCTATCCTCGAGACCTTAAGGACATGGCCTTACGAGGTGCTGGGTAAAACAGGCTTTAGTGAACGTCTTTCCAGTAATCTTTCTTCATTGCATAGGAAAATCCGAATAATATTACCAGGAAGATCAGAACATAAACGCCCAGAGATTTACGATAGCTCTGATTGGGCTCACCAATATAAGATAAAAAGGCAACCAGATCACGTACCATATTATCAAACTCTTCAGGTGTCATAGTGCCCTGTTTAACTAACTCCGTGCCTACAACCTCTTTTTCACCATTGATTTCTTCATAGATTGGCTTTTTAACGCCTTCCTGTTTCCAGAAGATATTTGGCATACCGACATCTCTGAAGACTGTGTTGTTGTGTCCGGTAAATTTAGCTGGTTCGGCATAGAAACCTTTCAGGTAACTGTATAACCAGTCAACACCTCTGGATCGTCCAACCAGAGACAGGTCAGGAGGCACAGCCCCAAAAGACTGCTTGGCATAATCCTTGGTCATAACAGCAGTCATGGTGCTGCCGAATTTACCACCCAGATGATTCAGATTTTTCATCACCTGTCCTTCAGTCATGCCTAAATCACTGGCCACCCGGTTAAAACGAACATATTGAGCAGAGTGACAGCTTAAACAATAGTCCGTAAAGACTTTAGCACCACGCTGCAGAGAGGCTTTGTCATCCACATTCACATTGGCTTTTTCCAGATGCTCTCCACCATTGGCCATTACCAGACCAGTACTTATCATTGCTACTGCAGTTAATAGCAGAATCAGGATTGTCTTTTTCATTTCATTGTCACCCTTTCTGGAACTGGTTTATTCTTTTCCATCTTCGTGTAAATAGGCATTAACAGGAAGAAGGCAAAATAGTAAATAGTACAAATTTGCGCCACCACTGTACGAAGCTCAGTAGGTGCTTTTGTACCTAAATACCCCAGAGTAATAAACGTTACAACAAAAATACCTACCAGTACCTTATACCAGCCTGGACGATAGCGAATGGATTTAACAGGATTACGATCCAGCCATGGTAGAAAGAATAATACCACGATTGCCGCACCCATCGCGATAACCCCCGGGAAGGCCGAGCCTGCAATACTTGGAACAGCACGCAGTACTGAGTAATACGGTGTAAAGTACCAGACAGGAGCAATATGTTCAGGTGTTTTCAGAGGATTAGCTGGAATAAAATTGGCGTGTTCCAGGAAGTAACCAAACATTTCAGGAATAAAGAACACCACAATTGAGAAAAACATTAAGAACACCACAACACCAACGATATCTTTTACAGAATAGTAAGGGTGGAATGGGATGCCGTCTCTAGGAATTCCATTTTCATCTTTGTTTTTCTTGATTTCTACACCATCAGGGTTGTTGGAACCCACTTCATGCAGAGCAATAATATGCGCCACAATCAGGCCAATCAGAATCAGGGGTATGGCAATAATATGCAGTGAAAAGAAACGGTTCAGCGTTGCATCGCCGATAACAAAATCGCCGCGAACCCAGATACTCAGGTCATCACCCACAAATGGAATGGCACTTACCAGGTTGATAATAACCTGAGCACCCCAGAATGACATTTGCCCCCAGGGTAATAAATACCCCATAAAGCCTTCTGCCATCAGTGCCAGGAATATTAATACCCCAAAGATCCATACCAGCTCTCTTGGTTTCTTATAAGAACCGTAAATCAGCCCCCGAAACATATGCATATAAACCACAATAAAGAAAGCTGAGGCACCGGTTGAATGGAAGTAACGGATTATCCAGCCCCAGTCCACATCGCGCATAATATTCATTTCTACCGACTGGAAGGCCAGTGCCGTATCCGGCTTGTAAAACATCGCCAGGAAAATTCCAGAAAGCACCTGAATTACCAGTACCATAATGGCCAGAGAGCCAAAAAAATACCAGAAGTTAAAGTTTTTAGGTGCATAGTATTTTGCCAGATGCTCTTCCCACATCTTGGTCAAAGGGAAACGGGCATCTACCCATCCCATTAAATCATTAACTTTTTGTCCCATTATGCTTTACCCCCGTCCTGACCAATCAGGATCACTGTATCGCTCTTGAAAAAATATGGCATTATTGGCAGGTTTTTAGGAGCCGGCATAGACTTACGAACTCGTCCAGCCAGGTCATAAATTGAACCATGGCAGGGACAGAAATAACCACCTTTCCAGTCCTCTCCCAATGAACCCGCAAACGGGTTATTCAGATCAGGTACATACTTGGGAGCACAGCCCAGGTGAGTACATACACCTTCCATAACAATTATCTTATGATGTTTGTCATACGAACGAGTTGGATTTTTGCAATAAGCCGGCTGACGGGACGAATCTGAATTCGGATCAGCCAGATAGTCAAGCATTGCCTGATCAGATTCCAGAACCTTAATGTTCTCGTCGGTACGATTCAAAATGTAAACCGGCTTACCACGCCACTCTACAACTATCATTTGCCCTTCTTCAATCTTGCTGATATCAGCCTGAACTGGAGCGCCCGCCGCTAAAGCTTTAGCACTGGGCTCCCAGGATTTAATGAAGGGTACAGCTACAAAACCGGCACCAATAGCACCCACCACCGAAGTGGAGGCAACCAGAAAGCGACGTTTGCTATTATTTACAGCGTCTGTACTCATT
>Ga0256831_1001564_pt1 | contig 12045 bp, 12 predicted proteins | sample 132544metaG_FD_189087 | JGI IMG/M metagenome (GOLD analysis project Ga0256831, IMG submission 189087) | Hydrothermal vent microbial communities from Lau Basin, Pacific Ocean - 132-544 | ecosystem: Environmental > Aquatic > Marine > Hydrothermal vents | place: Pacific Ocean: Lau Basin | collected... | reverse complement strand
TGACCTGTAATAGCATCTTGTGAGTTCTCTTTTTGCATCCAAGCACGTTCTAAAAATGCTTCACGCCCTATCTCCTCTTTGGTTGTTCCCTCTGCTAAAAGCTGTTTTTCAACCACATTTTGAGTAGCAATCCCTGCATGGTCAACCCCTGGTTGCCACAATGTCTTATAACCATCCATTCTTTTATAACGAACAATAATATCTTGCAGAGTAAAGGTCAAAGCATGACCAATATGAAGCACACCTGTAACATTTGGTGGAGGCATCATAATAGTAAAGTGTTTGTCAGGTTTTTGAATAGATTTATTACCCTCTATCTCAAAGTAGTTTCTCTCTTCCCAAAGCTTATAGTAGCTCTCTTCTATCTCTTTTGGGTTGTATACGTTTTTTTTAGTTTCAGTGTTTTGGGTTTCGCTCATGTTTTTTTCCATTAATTATAGTAGACTTCTTGCAAAACTAGGAACCGATGGCTTTAGCCTCGTCTTATTCGGGACTAAAGTCTCCGATTCCAAAGAGTTTTGCATCTAGTGATTTTTTATTGTCGCGATTATAGCTAAAAGCTACTAAATTAATAAAGGGGATTAAAAGAAAAGGAGTGAAGGAGGAGATTAGACCTTAAGAGATTTCCTAAAGTCTAATATTTTTACTTAATACTATCCACTTTACTCATAGCAGAAGCAAGAGCCATGCTTTCGCCTCCTGCTTTTTTGAGAAGTGCTTTTGCTTCCTCTATAGAAGCTGAGAGGTCTGAGTCTTCGGCATCAAGTGCTACTGCACCATCAACCACACACATCGTCTTCTCTTCGTCAACTTTGACGTAACCACCATTGATGGCTACAGAAATCTCTTTTGACTCTTTTGTCTCGATTACCATAACCCCTACATTAAGAAGAGATACAAGAGTAGCATGACCTGCTAAGACTCCAAACTCACCTTCGCTACCAGGGATGGTAACTTGTTTGATTTCATCGTTAAAAATAACACCCAAAGGTGTTACTATTTCAAGCTTCATGAGTTCCATTATAGACTCCTTCTACTTATTTGTTTTTTGCTAAAATTTTCTCATTTTTAGCGATTGCTTCGTCCATATTTCCAACCATGTAGAATGATGCTTCGAGCATATCGTCATATTTACCTTCGATAAGACCCTTAAATCCTGCCAATGTATCAGCCAATTCAACGTAAACACCAGGGCTTCCTGTAAATACTTCAGCAACGTGGAATGGTTGAGATAGGTACTTCTCAATCTTTCTTGCTCTTTCCACTGTATTTTTATCTTCTGCTGAAAGCTCATCCATACCAAGAATTGCAATAATATCTTGAAGGTCTTTATACTTTTGAAGAATTGACTGAACACCTCTAGCAATATCATAATGCTCTTGACCAATAATTGATGGGTCAAGCATTCTTGATGTTGAATCTAGTGGGTCAACAGCAGGGTAGATACCTTTTTCTGCAATACTTCGGTTAAGTACTGTAGTTGCATCTAAGTGAGCAAATACAGACGCAGGAGCAGGGTCAGTCAAGTCATCTGCTGGTACATATACTGCTTGTACAGAAGTAATTGAACCTTTTGTTGTTGATGTAATTCTCTCTTGGAGTTTACCCATCTCTGATGCTAGTGTTGGTTGGTATCCAACAGCTGATGGAATACGACCAAGAAGTGCTGACATCTCTGAACCTGATTGTGCAAATCTAAAGATATTATCAACGAACATAAGAACATCAAGACCCATCTCATCACGGAAGTACTCAGCCATAGTAAGACCTGTAAGTGCGATTCTGTTTCTAGCTCCTGGAGGTTCACTCATCTGACCGTAGCACAGTGCAACTTTGTCCAATACGTTCGACTCTTCCATCTCAAAGTAGAGGTCATTTCCTTCACGAGTTCTCTCACCAACACCAGCAAATACGGAGTAACCACTGTGTTTCATAGCAACGTTGTTGATAAGCTCCATGATAATAACTGTTTTACCAACACCAGCACCACCAAATAGTCCTACTTTACCACCTTTGTTATATGGTGCAAGAAGGTCAACTACTTTGATACCTGTCTCAAAAACTTCTGTTTTTGTACTCTGCTCTTCAAATGGTGGTGGGTCTCTATGAATTGAACGATACTCTTTACAAGTGAACTCACCTGCATCATCAACAGTATCACCAACAACGTTAAAGATTCTACCGAGAACCTCTTCACCAACTGGAACTTTAATCGAGTCACCAGTAGCTTTTACCTCTTGACCTCTTACAAGACCTTCACTCATATCCATCGCAATGGTTCTAACACGGTTATCACCAAGTTGTGCTGCAACTTCTAAGACCAATCTTTGGTCTCCACTCTCTAGCTTAATTGTAGTCTCCAATGCTTCGTTGATTGCTGGAAGGTAATCCGTAAAATCAACATCAACAACTGGACCTAGTACCTGTACTACTTTACCTGTCATTATCTATTCTCCTCTTCTTATTTCAATGATTCCATACCACTGATAATCTCAATGAGTTCAGTCGTAATCGCTTCTTGTCTTGCTTTGTTATATTTAACAGTCAATTTATCAACCATCTCACCTGCATTCTTTGTTGCTGCATCCATCGCTTGCATTCTAGCACTATGCTCACCTGCGAGTGATGTAAGTAATCCATAGTACATTGAATACTCAATATACTTTTTTACTAATGCATCCATAAGTGTATCATCATCATCTGGCTCAATTTCGAGTTCAGACATAGATACAGAATTTATTTCAATATTCGACATATCAACTGGTAAAAGCTGTTGCTCTACAATTTCTTGAGTAATCATATTAACATAGCCATTGTAGACTAGTACGATTTTGTCAGTTTTTCCTGCAATATAATCTTCAACCAATGCTGAGATAAATTCAGCAGCTCTCTCATAATCAGGAGAAGAGCTTAAATCATCTATCTGATTTAACATCTCAATTTTATTGTATTTATAGAACGCAATACCTTTTTTACCAATAGCACTAAGTCTAACCTCAGCACCTGCTTCACCAAACTCTTTTAAAAGTTTATTGGTTCGCTTAATGGTTTGATAGTTAAATCCTCCACAAAGACCTTTGTCAGCAGAGACAAATACAATATCAACTTTGGATGGATTTTTGTTCTCTTTAAAGAAAACATTATCAATCTCTCCATCACTTTGATTCATCTTTTGAGCAATTTCGCTCAAAAGTTCTGTAAGCTTAGAGGCATAGATTTTGGAGCGTTTAGCCACCTCTTCTGCCTTCTTAAGCTTCGCAGATGAAACAAGTTTCATTGCACGGGTCGTCTTCTGAGTACCTTTGACACTCGAAATCTTCCGTTTAATATCTTTTAAATTAGCCATTTTTTAGCCCTTATGCCGAAAATGTTTCGCTGAAATCGTCAAGTGCTTTTTTCAATGCTGATTCAGTATCATCACTGATTTTCTTCTCATCTCTGATACTATCTAAGATGGCAGAGTGCTTAGCATCCATAAATGGCATTAACTCTGCTTCAAATTTAGTAACAGATGAAGCAGGGATATTATCAAGGTAACCACCATTTCCTGCAAAAATCATAACAACTTGTTTTTCAATTGCAACAGGAACAAATGGTCCTTGCTTAAGAACCTCAACCATTCTAGCTCCACGTGCCAACTGCTGTTGACTATGCTCATCAAGGTCTGATGCAAACTGTGCAAATGCTTGAAGCTCTCTAAATGCTGCAAGGTCAAGTCTAAGTGTTCCTGCAACCTGTTTAGTAGCTTTAATCTGTGCTGAACCACCAACTCTTGATACTGAAAGTCCAACATTAATAGCAGGTCTTATCCCTGAGTTAAATAGGTCAGTCTCTAGGAAAATCTGTCCATCTGTAATAGAGATTACGTTAGTAGGAATATACGCTGCAACATCTCCTGCTTGTGTCTCAATGATTGGGAATGCTGTAATCGAACCTGCACCATTTGCATCACTAAGTTTAGCAGCACGTTCTAGTAGTCTTGAGTGAAGATAGAAAACATCTCCAGGGTATGCTTCTCTACCTGGAGGTCTTCTAAGAATAAGTGACATCTCTCTATAAGCAACTGCGTGTTTAGAGAGGTCATCATAGAAGATAACAGCGTGTCTACTAGAGTTCATGTAGTACTCAGCCAAAGTAACACCAGCGTAAGGTGCAAGATATTGTAATGCTGAAGAGTCAGCAGCAGTAGATGCTACAATAATTGTGTACTCCATAGCTCCTGCTTCTTCTAGTTTTTTAACTAAAGAGGCGATATTTGACTGTTTTTGACCAATAGCAACATATACACAGATAACATCTTGACCTTTTTGGTTGATGATAGTATCAATCGCCAAAGTTGTCTTACCTGTCTGTCTGTCACCAATGATAAGCTCTCTTTGCCCTCTTCCAACAGGAACAAGTGCATCAATCGCTTTGATACCTGTTTGAAGTGGCTCATGAACTGACTTTCTAGCCATAATCCCAGGAGCTTTATCTTCAAGAAGTCTACTCTCTGTAGTTTCAATTGGACCTTTACCGTCAATTGGTTCACCAAGTGCGTTAACAACTCGTCCAACCATTGCATCACCTACAGGTATTTTAAGAAGTTCTCCTGTTCTCTTAACGCTCATTCCTTCTCTGATTCCTGCCATTGAACCTAGAACAACGATACCAACATTTGCCTCTTCAAGGTTAAGAACCATACCGTTTACACCAGTTTCGAACTCTACAACCTCTCCAGCCATAACATTGTTAAGACCATACACAGATGTAATTCCATCTGCAACACCTACTACTTTACCAACTTCGTTGATATCTACGCCTATCTCAAAATTCTCAATTCTCTCTTTGATTATCGAGCTAATTTCGTCTGCTTGTAACTTGTTTGCCACTGCAACTCCTTCCGTTTTTAGTTATAGTGATTTCGTGATGAAATCAATTAATTGTTCTTTAACTCTCTGCTTAGAGAAGTTTACCTCAATGCCTAAATCTTCAACCGATACTCGTATACCCTCTACATCTGACTCTGTTTGAGTCAATTTTATAGTAGAACCTGTATAGCTCTTAAGAGAGTTTTGCAAATCTTCAAGGTCTGCATCACTTAGAGTGTTACTAGAAGCAACAACTCCCTCGTACTCATTTGTCTCTTTTTGTAACTCTTGATTGAGACTTTTTGCAATAATAGGAATAAGATTAAGACGTGAATTTTCACCCAAAATCTTAATGAAGTTCTCTAAGTTAGAGTCACTCCCTTTAATTCCATCTAGTACAAAAGCTGTTTTATCTGATGATGAGATAAGTGGAGAGTTCAATCTCTCTAGTACACTATCATCTTTTAAAAGCTCCGAAATAGCATTTAAAACTTCACTATACTCAGCTTTTTGCTCACTTGAAGCCACTTCAGAGAGGGCATTAACATATCGTTTTGCTATTAACTCTTCCATCTATGCAACCTTCTTAGAGATTAAAGAGACAACTTTTGACTCATCAACTGAGATATCATCAGCAGTAATGGCATCTTGCAGAAGAGTATCTATCGTATCTTTTGCCATTTTTTTACGCTCATGCTCCATCTTTTCAACAGATTGTTTCTCCATAGAGACCAATGTATCACTGTTTTTCTTAGCTATATTTTCTGCTAAGATATCACCTTCTAACACACTATCTTTTTTCATCTCATCAGCTTTTGCTTGACTTGCAATCAAATTCTCTTCGGCAATTTTTGCTGCTTCTTTGGATGCATTTAGCTTCTCTTCAATATCTTTAAATCTCTTAGCTATTCCTTCTTGTCTTCCTTTAAAAAAAGATTTAATTGGATTAGCAATGAAGTAATATGCAATAGCTAAGAAAATTAAAAAGTTAAGCACTCTAGCCCAAAAGTCTGAATTTGACATTGAAACTTCATGATGTTCAGAACCAGATGCCATTGCGATTACAGGAAGTACAAAAGCGATAACCAATGCAATTTTATTTAATTTCATTCTTCACTCTCCTTTATAGACTGTTCATCTTGGTTTTTAAACTCTCTTTTATAAGAGGCATCTGTGCTGTAAAAGATTTTTCTAATTCATCTTTCTCTTTGGAGAGTTCCACTACAAAAGATTGATATTTCTCATCAAGCTCTGTTATTTTACTCTCTATATTGCTATCAGCTAAAGCTTTAGCTTCATTAATAGCTTTTTCTCTAACTGCATTCGCTTCTGCTTTAGCATCTGCTAAAATAGCATCAGCTTTAGCATTTAGTTCATCATTGTTTCCTGACATCTCATTAGCACTTTTTAAATCACCTGTAATAGTGTTCTCTCTATCATCCATAAACTTTAGTAATGGAGCATAGAGCATTTGATTTAATAAAACCATGAGAGAAAAGAAGACAACCAGAACAAATAACATCAAACCAGGTTCTAGGTCAAGCATTCAAACTCCTCAAAAAATTTCGCGTAGTATAACTTTTTTGATGTAATATTTTTATTAAATATGAGATAATTTTGACTCTTATAAGCAAGATAACTATTGATTAAGAGGCTCTTGTTACAATTAGTACCATAACAAGAAAGAGTGGATAGAGAATAACTAGTTTAACATAGAAAGGAATCTTTCAACTTCCTCTTCATCTTTAAATTTTATCTCAATAGTATCATTTTTTAATTTAAAAGGAAAAGGTAATTTCCCAGAGATTTTCTCCTCATGAGATACAATAAAACCAGTATATTTTTTAGAATCTAACGGCTCATTTGGAAGATTTTTAAAGTTTTTTGCCAACAATTCTGTCTCACGTACACTCAATTTTTGACCAATAATTGTATCAACCAATCTCTTCTGTTCTAGCTCATCAAAGCCAACTAATATTTTTGCATGACCTTGTGAAATATCACCATTTATCAACTTTTTTTGCACATAATTAGAGAGTATCAATAGGCGAAGAGTATTTGTAATCTGAGAGCGACTTTTATGAACCACTGCTGAGAGTTCATCATGGGTAATATTATACTCTTTTATCAACTCATCATAGGAGTGAGCCAACTCAATTGAGTTGAGATTTTCTCTTTGAATATTCTCAATAAGAGCTAGTTCTCTAAGCCGTGCATCATCAATATTAAAATCAGCAACAATAGCTTTTATTGTATCAAACTCAGCTAGTTCATGAGCTCTAAGTCTTCGTTCACCTGCTACTAAAAGGTACTCATCATCCCCTTTGTCTATCACCACAATTGGTTGAAGAAGACCATACTCTTTGATTGATTCAGCTAGTTCACTAAGTGCCTCTTTATCAAAATGTTTTCTTGGTTGATAAGGGTTTGGAGATATATCCTCTATATCAATATCCAATATTTGAACAGAGGAGTTAGAGTTAAAACCTCCTGCCTCGTTCTCATAAGCCTGTCCAACCTCGTCTAGTATCGCACCTAATCCTCTACCTAATGCCATATCTTATCCTTTTAGAATACTTTTTGCTAAGTTATTATAGGCTTTTGCACCTTTAGACTTCTGTGCATAAGTGGTTACAGGCTGTCCAAAGCTAGGACTCTCTGCAATTTTTATATTTCTAGGCACAATAATAAACTCATTATCTTTATTTAAAAATAGTTTATCTCTAAAGTGATGCTCTAAATCTTGTAAAACTTGTTTGGAGAGATTGTTTTGAGCCGAATACATAGTTGGTAAAAACCCTTTAATCTTCAATTTTGGATTGATAGATTTCTTTAAAAGATTAATTGTGTTGAGTAGTTGTGCTAAACCCTCTAAGGCAAAAAATTCACACTGAATAGGAATAATGACCGAATCAGAAGCACCCAATGCATTGATAGTAATAGGTCCTAATGCAGGAGGAGAATCAATTAAAATATAATCATATTTTTTCTTAATGGACTTTAATGCTTTTTTTAAGAGTAATTCACGATTTTTCTTATTTGGGTCGTAAAACTCCTTCTCTATCCCTACCAAACCGATATTGGCAGGTATCATATCAAGGTTTTTGATTTTTGATTTTAAAATCACTTCAGAAGCTCTCTTAATACCTATTAAAACATGATAGATATTGTACTCATAGTCGTTACGATTAAACCCCAAACTTGTGGTTGCATTTGTTTGAGGGTCTGCATCGATTAAGAGTACTTTTTTGCCACTATCAGCTAAAGATGCGGCAAGGTTTACAGCGGTTGTAGTTTTTCCTACGCCACCCTTTTGGTTGGCTATTGCAATTATTTCACTCATCTTAAACTATATACTCTCTTTTTATCAATTATTAATGAACCATCTTCCCACAATATAGCTTTTTGAAGGCTTTTATGCTCCCCCATTACATGAGCAGAAACATCCTTTGTTCGCTCGAATTCTATCGCATAGTTACTAAATATATGCTTCCAAGATGGAACTTTTTCCACCTCTTCAAGATAGCTTTTTAGCAAAATATCCCCCTCGATGTTGAGATTTAGTGCTTCAAAGCTATTTGAATTTTTTTTCAAATTTATCCCCATTCCACAAACTAAAATATTATCTATTTTTTTTGTTATAGTTCCACCTATTTTATGTTTTTTTTGGTATAAATCATTTGGCCATTTTAGCCAAATATCATCACTTAAATTTTCCAATAACTGTTTCATAATATATGAAAAATAGATAGAGGCTGAACTTAATGCTAAATCATTAGGTAAATCATCCAAATTTAAAGCAAAAGAGAAAAAAAGGTTTCCATCTCCACCCTCCCAGCTGTTATCTCTACTCCCAACACCTGCTGTCTGTCTCTTAGCAACAACTGCTACTGGTGCAGATAACTGCTTGGTTTTAATCTGCTCAACGAGATAGAGCTGTGTTGAGTTTAATTCATCGAAATAGACTATCTCCAACTTTTAGCCCCCTACTTACACAATATACTTTTGCATCAACTGCTTTTTTAGATGGAGGCTGAATCGTTCCAATCTCTATTTTACCAACTAAACAAGATAGAGTTAAAGTTGTTTCATTAATAGACAAGATAATCCCCTCCTTCTCATTTATCTCATTATCTATTAAAGCAATATCTGAAATTTTTGTTCCACCCTCAACAAATATACCAGGCCAACCATAAAAAGCTCTATATTTATCATAAAGTTTAGATGCCAAAGAGAAATCGACCAAACCATCTGATTTTTTAATCTTTTTACAATAGGTAGCCTCTGCTCTAACCTGCTCAATAGGAGAGATGTTCTCAAAATTATGCACTATTTTAGTTGTTAAGTCACACGCATCATCACTCAATCTACCCATCAACTCAGAGAGTAACATAGTTGGTGGGATTTTAAAATAACGATACCCCAAAATAGCACCTGAATCCATCCCCTCATCCATTAACATAGCAGTTACACCTGTAAACTCATCACTATTTAAAAGCGACTGCTGAACAGGACTAGCCCCACGATACTGTGGAAGCAAAGAGGCATGAAGATTGATACACGGAGCGATATTCAGTATCTTTTTTGGCAACATCTGCCCAAATGCAGCGACGATAATATAGTCAGGTTTAGCCTCTACAATCATCTCATAAACACCATCATCTGATAGCTTTTGAGGCTGTATAAACTCCAAATCATGCTCTTGTGCTAACAGTTTAACATCAGGAGATTTTAGCTCCCCTTTACGTCCTGCTTTTCTATCAGGTTGTGTTACAACTAAGGGAATTTCTGTCTTCTCATCATTAATAAGAGATTGAAGTATCTCTTTTGCGTAATGGGGTGTTCCCATATAAACAACTCTTCTCAAAACTCTATTCAATAGAACCCTCCTTAAATTTTAGACGAATTATAGCACTTATTATCAACATTTTAAATAATATTTTACTCATTTTAGTTATAATTTTCTGCAATAAAAAAGGTGTTATTATGATAAAAATTGAAGATATACCAATGTTCTCCAACTTAGATAAAAAGTTTCACAAAGAGCTTTATGACAATATCTATATTAGACATTTTACCAAACGAAGCATTGTATTTTATGAGGGTGACTGTAGCGACTATCTCCATATATTAATAGATGGTCAAGTAAGACTATACAAAACATCTCCAAAAGATGCAATGATACAACTTCATAGGCTAAATGCCCCTGCTGTGATTGGAGAGTATGCCTGTCTATCACAGGTGGCATTTCCTGCTACTTGTGAATTTATCTCGGAGAAAGGGACGATAGGTCTACTTCACTTTAAAAAACTAATGAAATACTTAGAAGAGCCTACTTTTTCTTTGGCACTACTAAAATCTATGACCAACAAAGTGATGATGCTCTCCTCTTTAGTACACAAAGAGACTATCCTATCATCAGAGGCAAAGGTTGCTGACCTTATCTTAAATGATATAAGTCTCTTTAACACCATCAAAAATAATGAGATTGCTTCTATACTAAACATCACTCCTGAAACCCTCTCTCGTATCTTAAGTAAGCTAAAAAAATATGAGATTATTAATATCCACAACCATATAGTTAAAATAGAGAACATAGAAGCACTCCATATTATCATAGAAAAAAATACCCTTAAATCATGTACAGACTGTCTTAAAAAAAAGAAAGAACCATCTTTAAGCATAGAATAACTTTTAATACTTTATAATTTCTTCAATTAATTAATTAATTTTTATAATTATTTTAATGTTAAAATATTACCTAATAAAGAGAGAAAATATATGAAAAGACGAAGTTTTTTAAAAGGTTTATCTATTATCCCTGCTATTGGATTAACACCAGCATTTGGATTTGATAAATATACACCTGTAGAGAGCAACAGACCAAGCAAAAGTGGTTTGGATAAAATTATTGAGATTATCCAAGAGGATAAACGATTAAATAAAAGGGTAAGCCAAGATGATATCCAAGAGGCGATTAACTCAGCAAAAAGAATGAATGAGATAATTCTAAAGGCTATCATAGAGACAGGTGTTGCCAATGACAAAGAAATCTCCACAGCAGATGCTAGAGAGCTAAATGACTATATCTTTCAGCATCACCACAATGAGTGGGTTGAGCTTCATGGTGATGATGAAGAGGATAAAGAGACAGGTTTTCACAAAGTGGTCAACGATGGAGCAAGAACCAAGCTCTTTGGTAAAAATGCCATAAATAAGATTTTTGACAGCATCTACCATTTAGGATTTGAGACACATCTAAAAAATCGTCTTTTAAATGAGGATGGAAATAAAAATGCAGGATACAAAAATGTTGCTACTTGGCTAAATAGCCTACTAAAAGAGGATTTAGAATCAGGTAGTTTAACCAATCCCAATATCAAAGAGATAGTAGCACAAACAGAGAGTGGATTGGATATAATCGTAGATATCATCTACAAAGATGAGGGGTTAAAACGTCGTATCTCAACAGGTGATATGAGAGTTGGAGCAAACAGTGCCAATGAGATGAATAAGCTAATCATAGAGAGTATCGAAGCCACTAATGCAGGAGATAGTGGAGTATTTACTATTGAAAATATTAAAGCGATGAACAGCTTTTTAGTAGAAAACTATAGTGACAAATGGGCAGTTTTACATGGAGATGATGAGGACAATGAGGAGACAGGCTATCACAAAGTCCAAAATGATGGTGCAAAGACAAAAATCTTTGAGAAAAATGCCATTAACAGAGTTTTTGATGGTATCTACCATTTAGGTTTTGCCACCACATACCCTAAAAACTTAGTCAATGAAGATGGAGATAAAAATATCAGATTTAAAAAAATAGCCCAATGGCTCAACCAACTTATGCAAGGTGACCTTGACAATAAAAAAGAGGATTTAAAAATTTTAATTCCACTCTATATCTATCCTGATGAGAGTTGGCAAAATCTTATAGAGATGCAAAAAGATTACCCAAATGTAGAGATTACAGCCATTATCAATCCAACTGAAAATGGACATTTCCGTGAAAAAGATAGCAACTATGCCAAAGGTATCCAAGAGCTAATCTCTGCTAATATCAAAGTAGTAGGGTATGTATATACCAAATATGCAAAGCGTGATAGCCAAGAGATTATTGATGATATCGAAGCGTGGAGTCAAATATATAAAGATGATGGAGTAAGTGGTATCTTTTTTGATGAAGTAACAA
>Ga0256831_1001563_pt1 | contig 12046 bp, 9 predicted proteins | sample 132544metaG_FD_189087 | JGI IMG/M metagenome (GOLD analysis project Ga0256831, IMG submission 189087) | Hydrothermal vent microbial communities from Lau Basin, Pacific Ocean - 132-544 | ecosystem: Environmental > Aquatic > Marine > Hydrothermal vents | place: Pacific Ocean: Lau Basin | collected... | reverse complement strand
ATATGTATACAGTTTATTAGAGTCAATCTTCATGTTTAGAATAAGGTTCTCATCATTTCTTCAGAATAGTTTCTCCCTTCATTCCCCACAAGAATTTAAATAAATCAAATTAAATAGTTGGGAATTTGAATAAATAATTGAATTTTTGGGCTCTGAAAAAAGGTTGTAAGAAATGAAACAGACTATGTTTTTCTTGCCTTGAAATCGAATTTATACATAATTCAGGAAAAATAGCTTGTGGGTCAAAAGCAATAACATTCTTGCTACCTCCACATAAACGGGTCAATTGATAATTAAATTCTAAAAAATTAAATGGTTTTTCAAATTGTTGTCGATATCTTTGTTCTTTGAATTTGCCATAACCAGAAAGTTGTAAAAAGTTGACACGGCTCCTGACACTTCATTTTATTGACTTTCAATATTTTATGAATACTTTTAACGAACTATTGTATATATAATTGAAGATAAATTATGAAAAGTACATTCGAACTAAAAAAGACGGCATTATTCCTAATTTTTATTGTTACATATACAATCTCAGGATTAGGTTTAACATTTGCCCAAGATAATCAAACAGCGTTGACAGCAATTCAAAGGCCTTCTGAAATTGAACCAATTTCTGCACCGTTTGAAATGCCGCAATTAAAAAAGCCTGTATTTCAAAATAAGACATTTAGTATTCTCGACTATGGTGCTAAAGGTGATGGAACGACAAAAAACACCAAGGCATTTAAAAAAGCGATTGAAGCATGTAATGCTGCCGGCGGCGGTAAAGTGTTGGTTCCGGCCGGAAAATGGTTTACGGGAGCCATTCATTTAAAAAGCAATGTAAACCTTCATTTTGAAGAGGGAGCAGAAATCCATTTTAGTACCAATCCGGAAGATTACCTCCCCGTTGTTTTTACACGCTGGGCCGGCACAGAACTTTATAATTACTCACCGCTAATTTATGCCAATAACTGTGAGAATATTGCCATTACCGGACCGGGAAAACTTTTTGGTTACGGTCAGAAATGGTGGCCCATGACAATGAAAGGTGAAAAAACTATCAAGGATATCTACAAAAATAAAGTGTTAAAAAATATTCCTCCTGAAAAAAGAATATGCGGAACACCTGAAGCAGCGCTCCGGCCGCAGTTTATAAGCCCTATAAATTGCAAGAATGTTTATTTCGAAGGCTTTACTATTGCTTCTCCCGGGCCTTTTTGGACCTTCGACATTGTCTATTGTGAAAATGTGATTGTACGTGGTTTGCAAATTGAAACGCGGGGAGGACATAACACAGACGGCATCAATCTCGATTCATCTAAAGATGCATTAATAGAATACTGCTACATCAATGCCGGTGATGATGGCGTTACCATCAAATCGGGAATCAACGAAGACGGCCGTCGGGTAAATATCCCTTCAGAAAATATTGTTATCAGGAACATAACCACCGGAATTAGTCACGGTGGTGCGGTATTTGGCAGTGAGACAGCCGGGGGCATAAAAAATGTATTTGTCCATGACTGTTTATTTAAAAATACCGGCATTGGCATAAGGATAAAATCGAATGCCTCCAGAGGCGGTTATGTTAAAAATATTTTTTTCAAAGATATTAAGATGGAGAACATACGCCACGAAGCCATTCGTGTCGAAACCGATTACAGCGCCTTTATGGCATCGGAAAACGGAAAGAGCTATCCTGTATTCAAAAATTTGAATTTTAGTAATATTGACTGTAATTATGCTGATATTGCGATTAGCATGGCAGGAACGGAACATGAGCCTGTTGCCGGTGTAGCTCTTAAGAATATTAACATTACCGCACGAAAGGGAGGAAGCTTTGAATGGGTAAATGGATTGTCGGAAGAAAATATGCAGCTTACAAAAAAGGAGAAACCACTTACTCTTTCTGATGTGTTGTTCACAGAAAAAAATAAACCCGGGCTTAAAGCTTCGTATTTTAATAATGAAAACTTAGAGGGCAGCCCAGTTTATGAAAAAACAGACAAAACGATTGACTTTGATTATTGGGGCGGCTATTCTCCTGCACCGGGTTTGACAGACGACCATTTCTCTATCCGTTGGACAGGGTTTTTAAAAGTACCCGAAACCGGGTCTTACAGAATTGGTATGGAGGCCGATGATGGTTTCCGTATGTATTTGGATGGTAAACTAATTCTTGATTATTGGGATAAAAACCCGTTGAGTGAATGGAAAAACACCATTGTAAAACTCGAAAAGGATAAATACTACGATTTAAAAATCGAATACAGGGAAAAAGTTGGATTTGGCTGTGCGATGTTTAGAATTCTGCCCGAACATGCCCCGACCGCTCACCTTGATGTATACAACTAAACAGATGTTAATAAAATCATCTCGATAAAAACGAAAACGGAAGCATATTAATAACGAATACAGTCATATAAGTTATTCTTACTCAATTCCCGCTAAAATCCAGTCTATAATATAAGATTATTCCATCCAGAATTTTCCGGTTTTAAAAATTCCTTTACCCCAATAAACAAACGGAGTATCGGCAGCAGCAACAACAAATTTCAACAGGTAGGTTGTTATAAATATTTCAGCTAAAACCGAAGTTTCGAAAACTCCCCAAAAGGCAATTAAAACAAAAACAATACTGTCGATAAGTTGCGAAACCATTGTACTAAGGTTATTACGCAGCCATAGCTGGCTGTTTTTAGGAAACCTGTTTTTCCAGAAATGAAAAGCCCACACATCGTGGCGCTGCGAAAGGAAGTAAGCGGCCAGGCTGGCAACTGCAATGCGCGGCATTAAACTAAAAATGGTACTGGTTGCCGAATGGGCAGTTGTAGCAAACTCGTCGCCGGCAAGCGGAAGAAAAGCAAGTGCAAGATTCATTAAAAGGGTCATGGCAATTAAGCTGAAAAAACCTATCCAGACCGCTTTTTTTGCCTCCTCTTTTCCGTAGTTTTCCGAGAGAATATCGGTAACTAAAAACGATGAAGCATAAACAATGTTACCAAGTGTGGCCACCAGTCCAAACAGCTCGACCGTTTGAATAACCTGAATATTGGCAACAATTACCGAAATAGGAATCCACATAATCAGTCCCCATTTGCCAAACAGTTTATACGCTAAAATAATGAGTAGAAAATTTGCCAGCAACATAACCAGCCATAGAATTTCGTTATGCATTTTTTTAATTTTTTATCGCAGGGTGATGGAACCTGCTTGTTACTAAACCTTAATTTCAGGGCGCAAATGTACAGAAAAGTTTGAAAAAACAGTAACCTGATATTCAAACCCGAAAAAATCCGTCAGTTCTTACAATTCAATAGGAATTCCATTATAAAAATCGAGGATTTTTGTACGAAAAATATACTCGTATTTCGCTTGCAACAAATTCGATTTGGCTGCTGTAAGATTGTTCTTGCTAATATTATAATCAACCGAATTTACCATTCCCACATTAAACTTTTCTTCGGTGTAACGAAAAGCTTCCTCCATTGAACTTACTGCTTTTTTGGTTGAGATATAGCGATTAAACGATGCCAGCGCATTTGTATAGGCCTGTTCAATATCTTTCCGCAACGTATTTCTTGCCGTTTGCAAACGGTACTCATAATCGGAGATTTGCAACGTTGCATTAGAGATTCCCACATTTACCTGGTTCCTATTAAAAATCGGGATTCGTAATGAAAGCCCGATACCTGCGCGACCATTATTTTTTATCTGCTCTTTAAAATTAATTTTGTCGCCTCTAATATCGGAGTATTTGTTATTATACAGGTTGTAGTAGTTGGCACCCAGCGACAAACTCGGATACCGGTATCCTTTGGCAATATCGAGCTGTTTTAATGCACTTTCTACACGTAACTGTGCCGCCTTAATTTCGGGTCTCACTTCAATTGCCGAGTTAAAAACATCGATTGAATTCGACAGCGATACATTTGCTTTTACCTCGGGCAGTGTTGGTTTCTCTATTTTAAAACTTTCCGAGATGGGTAGCTCAAGCAACTGGTAGAGTGCCAGGTATCCTAATTTTACACGGTTTTCGTCGTTTACCAGCTGCAACTCTTCTTTTGCTTTTTGCGCCTCAATTTCAAGTAGTGCTCCCTTTGCCAGGCTTCCGGCATTAACAAGCTCTTTTGTCCGGTCTAACTGCTGCTGGGTCATCTCTATTTGTGCTTTGGTAACCGTTACAAGTTCTTCGGCAAAAAGAATTTCGAGATAACTGGCCGAAATAGAGAGCATAATATCGTCTTTGGCTTTTTGTAAATCCTGAATAGTGGCCTGCAAATCGAGCTCGCGTTGCTTAATTGTATTGGTTAAAGTTATGCCGTTAAAGAGCGTAAAGTTGGTAGCTAAAGAACCTGAAACCGATGCTGAATTTACATTTTTGTAAGTGTTCAGATAAGTTAGCGATCGCCCGAAACTGTAATCGTTAGAGAACGAAGCATTTAGATTGGGGAGCCGGTTCGATTTGGCCTGCCGCACCTGATTTTCGCCATACTGAGTAGCAAGTGACTGCTGTTTTATTTGAATGTTGTTTTCAACTGCATAGTCGATACATTGCTGTAACGACCAGGTATTTTGTGTGACGCCTAAATTTGCGGTGCCAATAAAAACGATTGAAAAAATTAAGATTAAAAAATGTCTCATTTTGTTTTATTTTTAAATCGAAGTAAAACAATTAAACCGAGTTTTTAATTGTCAGACTCGCTATCTTTTGTCTTTTTCTGATTAATTATTTCTCCTTTTATCTTATCGTCGAGTTGTAATCCGTCGGTAATTTCAATATTAATACCATCGGAGAGGCCTGTTTTAACAAATCGTTTTTCGTAATTCGGCTCTTCTGTTGTACCGGTATTTACCTCAACAAACGACGAGTCGTTTTCAAACTTTAAAAGCCCTTCTGGAATCACCATCACACTATCTTTTTTATCTAAAACAATGCTTGCATTTGCACTGTAGCCTGCACGGATAAACTGCCCCTCTTTCAGGTTTACCTTTGCTTTTATTTCAAACTGAATGGCTCCGTTTTCCTCTTTCCCCTTTGGCGAAATATACTCTAAAAACGCCTCAAATTTCTCTTTGTCAATGGCTCCTATTTCCAGTTCTATTGGCATCCCTTCCTTAATTTTCCCCACTTCGGTTTCGTCAACATTTCCTTTAAAAATCATATCGTTCATATTGGCCACCGATGCAATGGTTGTACCGGCATTAAAGGTATTTGCCTGAATTACCGAGTTGCCCACTTTAACGGGAACATCGAGAACCATTCCGTCGATTGTTGAACGAACCAACGTATTAGTAGCAGTTTTGGCCTTTTTTGTTACACCATTTTTGATTAATTCCAAATTATTTTCGGCTGCTTCCAACTCCTCTTTTGTTGAAACGTACCCCAACTTGGCCTTTTTGAACTCTTCGTACGATATTACATTTTTATCGAATAATTTCTGCTGACGGTCGTAATCGATTTTTGCATCGTCGAAATTAATTTTTGCCCGGTTCAGACGTGTCTCGGCAGCATTTAATGTAACCATATCGGGAATTATTTTAATACGGGCAACCACCTGACCTTTTGTAATCCGGTCGCCCGCCTCGAGGTAAAGTTCATCAATAATTCCCGAAACCTGCGGCTTAATATCAATCTCGTAACGCGGTACCACCGAGCCTGTTGCAACCGTTTTCATAACCACATTACTAATAAACGGGGTTTTATTCTCGTACATCTCTGTTTTGGGTTTCGATTTGGTATACAGGAAATACATCGTTCCGCCAAACACACCAACCAAAACTAAAATTCCTAAAACTCTAACTACTTTCTTCATCTGTTTAAAATTTAGAATCAAGATACAAGAACCAAGACACAAGATTAGTGCTTTAACTTATCTATGCTCCTGTGTGTGAATTCTTTTATCATGAATGTCTCATATGATTATAATTTTTATTCTTTCCCTAACTTCCCTCTGTGGAAAACTATTCTATTCATCGCGAATTGCATCGATTGGTTTTATACTTACTGCACGTTTTGCAGGTATTAATCCGGCAAAAATCCCGGCAACCACCAAAACCGACAGAGCTACCGATGCCATAGTAAAACTAATCTCAGGCCGGCGTAAAAACATATCATCTTGCGGCCCTGCTTGCAACGCCATATTTAAAAGTTCGAGCAGCCCGACACCCAAAGTTAATCCTATAAAACCTGCCAGAACAGTCAGGAATACACTTTCGGCAACAATGTGTTTTATTACATTTCCCGGCGTTGCTCCAATGGCACGCTGAATACCAATCTCTTTTGTCCGCTCTTTTATAATAACCAACATTATATTACTAACACCAATAACTCCGGCAAGCAAAGTTCCAATGCCCACAATCCACGTTAATATCTGAATTCCGGCAAATAATCCTTTGTATTTTTTCCACTCAACTTCGATATTAAACGAGCCAACTGCCTGTAGGTCGTCGGGGGCAATACTGTGACGTTTCTTTAGAAGCGCCGACAACTGTTTTTCAATTTTGCTAACCGGAACTCCGGGTTTCGACGTAACCGAGAAGAAATGAACAACATCGCCGTGGTTATACGTTTTTTGCATTGTAGAAAAGGGAATCATTATGGTCTCTTTTTTTCGCCCGCCACCAATATTTATATTTGTTTCGGGATGAACAACGCCAACCACCTGGAAATAGACGCCATTTACTTTTAGATATTTCCCAATTGGATTTTCGTCGTCGTTAAACATCACCTCTTCAACGCGTTCGCCAATAATGCAAACTTTCCGGTTTTGTAAAATATCAATTTCGTTTAACAGCCGTCCTTTTATGGGAGTCCAGGGGTCTATTTTATAAAAATCGGGATAGTCGCCATAAACATTAAATGCCCCTGTTTTCTTTCCTCTGATTGTATTGTTTCCATTGTTCGATCTTCCTCCAAAAAGCCGGGGCGATAAATATTCTACATCGCTAATATTTGCTCTTATGTATTCAATGTCGGAGTTTTTATAGTTCCACCTTCGTCCTCTCTGAAAGCCTTTATATGGTTTGCTTGTGCGTTCCGTCCAAAAGAAAGCGGAGTTCGATGCAAATGCTTTAATGCCGTCCATTACACCATTTTCGAGTGCGCGTCCGGCACCCGACATAATAACGAGCATAAATATTCCCCAAAAAACGCCGAATGCTGTCATAAAACTTCGCACTCTATTTTTCTTAAGGGCACTTACTATCTCTTTCCATAAATCTAAATCGAACATATTTTTAGTTCAAATTTTTTTATCAATCTGTTTTCTCTCCCTGTCAAAATAGTGGGGAGAGGGTTCTCTATTCATCGCGTAACGCTTCAATTGGTTTTATTTTTGCCGCCCGTTTTGCCGGAATATACCCGGCCAGTGTACCCGCAATTACAAGTAAAAGTGTGGCAAGGGCTGCTATGTTTAAGTTCACTGTGGGGTTACGGAAAAAAGTGGTTCCCATTCCGCCATTTGCAACTTCTGCTGCTGCATATTGCTGTTCAACAAAAAAGTTTATTCCCTCCATCAATCCGGTTCCCAATACAAGTCCAATGTAACCGGCCACTGTTGTAATTAATACCGACTCGAGAAGTATTAACCCGATTACCGAAGCGGGACTGGCACCAATTGCTTTTCGAACACCAATTTCTTTGGTTCGCTCTTTAACAATTATCAGCATTATATTGCTTACGCCAACTACTCCGGCAATTAATGTTCCTATGCCAATTATCCAAATAAATATTTTTATAGCCTGAAATATTTTCATGGTCTGCATTACGTCTTCAAGTTTATTGTACGAACCGAGTGCCGATTTATCGGCCGCATTGAACCGGTGTTTGTGGGCAAGAGTCTGACGCACTTCAGTTTCAATGGCTTTACTCTCATCGAGTGTTTTTGCATTTATTGTTAATGCAAAATTGTGTAAACGGTTTGAGCCGTTAAACACTTTTTGCCCGGTAGTAACCGGAATATATGCGTTGCGATGACGTGTGCTTCCGTTCTCTTTGCAAATGCCTACAACTTTAAACGGAATGTTGTTTATTTTTACATATTCCCCAATGGCTTCCTTCTTTTTAAAAAGAGCATCGTAAATATCTTTCCCCAAAACAACCGATTTTCGCGTGTTCCGAATATCAATATCGTTAATAAAACGCCCCTTTACCACTTGTATCGACTCAACATCCTGCAAATCGGGGTGGCATGTAATTGCCGTATAGTTTCCGTATTCGTTACCATACGAAAAGGTATTTCCATTCAGATAGTATCGCCCCGATGTTTTTTCAATTCCGGGAAGTGTTTTTAACGTTTCGTAATCGGAATTTGTAAATTTAATTTCCCGTCCCTCTTTCATTCCTTTGTACGGCATACTGGTTTCGCCGCTCCACAACCACATTCCGTTAATGGCGTCGCGCATAAAATTTTCCGAAACACCATTACTCAATCCATTGCCCGAACCCAACAAAACCATGAGCATAAAAATTCCCCACGCCACACTAAAACCGGTGAGGAAGGTTCTCATTTTATTTTTTTTGATTGTGGAGAATATCTCTTGCCAAATATCGATGTCGAACATAGTTTTTATTAAAATTCCTGATTCAAAGTTTCAATATTCTTAAGCCATATTATACTCTTTTGCATATTGGGTTTTCCAGCTTTTTAAATCGCCGTTTTTAATTATTTCGGCAATTACTCCGTCGTTTAACCGAACAATTTTCTGAGTCATTGCGGCTATATCGTGCTCGTGTGTAACCAGAATTACGGTTATTCCATCGTTGTTTATCTGTTTTAATATGTCCATCACTTCGTACGATGTCGATGTGTCGAGTGCACCGGTTGGCTCGTCGGCAAAAATAATTTTAGGTTCCGAGATTAATGAACGGGCAATGGCAACTCGCTGTTTTTGTCCTCCCGACATTTCGTTTGGCATGTGTTCGGCCCACTCGAGCAAACCCATTTTATCGAGATATTCGAGTGCAATCCGGTTACGTTTCTTCCTGCTCACCCCTTGATAATAGAGTGGAAGAGCAACATTTTCCATCGCATTTTTAAACGATATTAGATTAAACGACTGAAACACGAAACCAACCAGTTCGTTTCGCAATTTAGCCGCTTTCTTTTCCGACATATTTTTTACAAGCGACCCATTTAAAAAGTATTCGCCTTCGTCGTAATTATCTAAAATGCCAAGAATATTTAACAGTGTTGATTTGCCCGACCCCGAAGAACCCATTATCGAAACAAATTCTCCCTTCTCTATTTCAAGGTCGATGCCTTTTAATACATGTAGCGAATTGCCCCCGGTAACATACGATTTATGAATGTTTTTTAAACTAATCATTTAAATTGCTTTCTAATTGTTTTCTGCTCAAATGTGCACATTTATCAACTATCAACTATTATTTATTCGATAAACACCCGATTTTTGTCTGCGAAAGAATTTCTATAGCGTATAAAATATTGATTGCACCTCTGACAAAAGGTTTTTAACTAAAGCATAAGACGCACAACCACCAGGTTTGTTACACGTTTTTTATTGACATTCTGTTTTTTTACTTTTGACACCGAAAGAGAAACCACATGGGATATAAAACAATTTTGCTAAAACTGCCCACCGACTATACTGCCGAACAACTTCGAAAAAAGATTTATAAAACATTACGAATCGATAATTTTTCGTTTCAAATTGAAAACAAAAGTCTCGATGCACGTAAAAAGTCGAATATTTTTTGGCTTGTAAAAGTTGTTGTAAACTCGCCCGAGATAAAAGAAGAAGAACACACCAAAACGGAAGAGTTAATTATTCCTTATAAAAAAAGAGAGAAAAAGGTTGTTGTTGCAGGGAGCGGCCCGGCAGGTTTTTTTACTGCTTTTGTTTTACAAAAAGCGGGGTTTAACGTTACGTTAATAGAGCGGGGCTCGGAGGTTGAAAAGCGGGGAAGAGCAATTTCAACATTTGAAAAAACGTCTGTTTTCGACCCAAAAAACAACTATTCGTTTGGCGAAGGCGGTGCCGGCACTTTCTCCGATGGCAAACTCACTTCACGCTCGAAACGTATTTCGAAAGAGAAACATTTTATTCTGAGAAGTTACGTTGAAGCCGGTGCTCCGGAAGAGATTCTCTATATGACTCACCCCCACTTAGGAACCGACAACCTCCGGAAAATTGTCAAAAATTTACGCGTTAAATTTAAAAATGCGGGTGGCGTATTCTTGTTCGACACAATGCTCGAAGATATTGTTGTAAGCAACCAAAAAGTTACAAGTGTTGTTACCTCACGCGGCGATTTACCTGCCGACGAGGTTTTTATTGCACCCGGGCACTCGGCGCTCGAAACCTATAAAATGCTGATACGAAGAGGCGTTCCGTTTCGAACAAAAAATTTTGCCATTGGCAGTCGCATGGAACACGCGCAAGAATTAATAAACGTAGCGCAATGGGGGGTTAAAAAACTGCCCGGAATTAAAGCTGCCGAATACCGTTTAACTTCGCGTGCCGACGGTAATCATCAGGTTTTTTCGTTTTGTATGTGCCCGGGAGGTGTGGTAGTGCCCGCAACTGCCTACGAAAAAGCAAATATTGTTAACGGAATGAGTTTTTACAAACGCGGGGGCCGTTTTGCAAATGCCGCCTGCGTTGCCGGCATTCATCCCGACGAGCTGGCAGGAAAAACCGTTTCGCCCGTTGAAGCACTGGAAAACCTGCAAAACCTGGAGAACGAATTTTATCGCTTTTCGAACAGTTACAACGCTCCAATTTGTTCTATTACTGATTTTTTGAAAGAGAAAAACCACAAAAACAATTTTGAAAGTAGTTATCCGCTGGGACTTCAACCGGCACCTCTCTGGGAGATGCTACCGGCAACAGTTGTAAAATCGATGCAGGCCGGGCTACTCGATTTCAAACGAAAAATAAGAGGATTTGAAACCGGTAATCTTTTGGGTTTCGAGAGCAAGACTTCGTCGCCGGTGCAGGTCATTCGCGAGAAAAACGGACAGGTCGAAAATTTTAAGAACCTGTACCTGGTTGGCGAAGGGAGCGGATATGCAGGCGGAATAATTTCGAGTGCTGCCGATGGAATTAAAGCAGCTATGAGTTTAATTGAGCACTTTTAAGCTCAAATTGAATCCCTAAAGTTCGCGCACACTTCCCGAGCCGGTTACCGCCGAGTCGATACTTGGATTTCCCTTGTAATAAACATTACCTGAGCCTGTAATTCGAGCTTTTATCGCTCCGTTCGAAGTAATTGAGCAACTCCCCGACCCCAAAGTATGAACAACTACATTTGAAGCTTCGAAATTTTTAGCATTAATATTTCCCGAGCCCGAAATGGCTGCCTTTAATTCGTCGGCAATACCACCGCTTTTTATGTTAATATTTCCCGAGCCCGAAACCGATGCCGAGATGCGTTTTGTCTTCAGATTTTCGAAAGTAATATCCCCGCTCCCACTCACATACAAATCGATAATTCGCGACTTTACATCTTCGAGGAAAAGACTTCCCGAGCCCGAAACCGACAGTTTATCAACCTCGGGAACGGTAATATGAATCTCTATTGCTCCCGGGTGAAAGTCGTTACGAAAAAGGTTTTTATTTGGAAAACGGATAATTAATGCCCGCCCTTTTACTTCTGTAATCAGCTCGTCTAATGTCGACGCTTTTGCGCCAACAACTACTTTTTGCTCGTCGCCTTGCTCGATATAAACTTTTGCATCAATTCGTAATGATACTTCCGAAAAAGTAGCCACATTACGCTCCTCCTCTTTGGCAAAAAGCGAAGTAGTTAAAAACAAAACCGATAAAAATAAAAGAGTATACTGTAATCTGATTTTCATTGTAATTTAAAATTTAGATTCAAGATACAAGAACCAAGACACAAGACAAGAAAATTAGTGTTTTAACTTAATCATGCTCCTGTGTGTAAAATCTTTTATCATGAATGTTTCATATACTTATAATTATTTATTTTTTATGATTATCCGTATTTATACCCAAACTCGTTTTTATAACTCACGCATGCCACTAAAAGCCGGTTGAACAATGCTTCTCCGTGATATCTTCGATTAAA
>Ga0256831_1001562_pt1 | contig 12046 bp, 12 predicted proteins | sample 132544metaG_FD_189087 | JGI IMG/M metagenome (GOLD analysis project Ga0256831, IMG submission 189087) | Hydrothermal vent microbial communities from Lau Basin, Pacific Ocean - 132-544 | ecosystem: Environmental > Aquatic > Marine > Hydrothermal vents | place: Pacific Ocean: Lau Basin | collected... | reverse complement strand
TATAACTACTAAAGTGGTTTAATTTAAAGATTATCTTAAAATTGATATCATAATGGCGTTTTCTCAATTATCATCCTGTATTATCGTGAGCCAGTAGTCAATAAATGTTTTTAAATAGGATGTTTAAAAAATATTATTATGCTGTTGTGAAGTTTTAGTGGATTAAATTTATTTTTTCTAAATATTTGACACTAGTTTAGTAGCTCTCACAATGATTTTTAGTAATGAAGTGAAGAAAAAATATAAAAGAGAGCGCTAAGCTTTTGCGGAATAGTTCAGGAGGAAGCTGTGTCTAGAAACAAGGGTAACAACTCGCGATATAAAAAAATAAATTATTGCTTTTAAAGAAAATAAACATCGTTATTTAGAAAAAAATGCTACCTTTGCGAATCTTTTTCTAAAAGTTTTGGAAAGAGGTATAATATTGTGCGCAATAATTAAGTTAAAATTACTGATTAATTAAATCCAAAATATATGTTTGATGATATTTTAGGCGATGTAAATGAGCAGCAGGATAAAATTGAGGCTAAACTCAAAGAATATGAAATATTGAAAAAAAGTGAGCATGGCGAAGTTGAAGTAATATTAAATGCGAAAAAAGATATTCTAGATATTTCAATAAATAAGCAATTTGAAGATAATGCTGAACTTGAGGATTTGTTGGTTTTAACGATAAATAAAGCTATGAAGGAAGCGGATAATATCGCTGCTAAAGAAGCTCAGAATTTGCTCAATTCAATTATGCCAGGAGGGCTTTCAGGATTATTTGGTGGTTAAAATCACTGGATATTTTATTTTTCATTAATTATTAATTATGAGTTTTAAGTTTTTCAGTCTTTTTATTTTTAGCTTTTTAGTATTAGGTTTGAATTCTCAGACTCCAATTGTCGATGTGGATTTTAATGATTGTAATATCACGGACAAAGGTTCATTAGGGGAGAGTATCATTCTTATTAATGATGCTGAATGTAATTGTGGCTTGGAGGGTGAGTCATTTGAATTTGACGGAGTAAAGGACGGGATTAATTTTGACAATAAAGTCAATTTTTTATTTAATAGCAATTTCACTTTGGAGTTTTATTTTACAGTTGATAATAAATTTGATATTGTTGACCTTGTCTCATTCAAAAACGAATGCTCTGGAGACTCTTCCTTTTCTATTCAATATTATCCGTCAATAAACGAAATAAGATTTTTGGCCAAAGGAGCAGAATTTGAAAATGTTGAATTAAAGCTTCCTTTAGATGACAGTCAATGCTGGCATCATTTCGCTGTTGTAAGAAATGAATTTAAATATTTTATTTATCTTGATGGTAAAATAAGTGAAAAGAAGAATGCCGGAGCTAAATATGTTTATTCTGACAGAAATATTCTTTCGATATCAAATAATTCTTGCGATTATGATATCAATAGTAGGTTCTTAAGGTTTAAAGGTCGAATGGACGAATTTAAAATTTTTAATTATGCTTTAATTGAACTTGAGTTAAGAGGTCGAAGGATTTTATCCGATAAAATATTGAACCAAGATACGACGATATATTTAGGTGATAGTATTGGTATAAATATGAGCGCGACCTGTGCCGACAACTTCAATTGGACTGGTAAGCAGGATTTATCTGATCCGGATGTCTTGACACCATATATTAAACCAAAAAAATCGACGAAGTATTTTATAAATTTTTTGATGAGAGGAAGAACTTGCAGCGATTCAATATTTATTCACGTTTTGGATAAAGAAAAACTAGATTGTAAAGGGTTACTAGTTCCTAATAGTTTTACTCCAAATGGTGATGGAATCAATGATGTATTAAGAATAAGTAATAGTTTTATTATTGATGAATTGAAGTCATTTGAAGTATATGACAGATGGGGAACAAGAGTATTTAAGACTTTGGATAAAAATTCCGGATGGGATGGGTTATACCAAAAAGAAAAAATTAATCCCGGTAAATTGGTTTATAAAGTGAGCTATATCTGCAAAGATGAAGAGTATTTAAGCCAGGGGATAGTAAATTTATTGCGATGATGCTTAAACAAAAATAATTAAGCTTCGTTGTATTAGAGTGTGGCTTGATTTACAATAATAAAAAGATGTGATAGTCTTTAAAAATATAAATATGTTAAAAATTAAGAATAGTATTTTTCCATTGTTGCTTTTATCTATTGTATTGATGTCTTCATGTAAGTCTTCTTTCGAAAAATTAAGGACAAGTAATGATCCTGAAAGAATATTGGTGAACGCAAATAAATATTATAATGAAGGAGATTATCTCAAAGCTCAGACCCTGTACGAAATAGTATTACCTTACTACAAAGGGAAAAAACAAGCTGAAGAATTATATTATAAATTTGCTTATACATACTATTACTTAGAAGATTATATACTCGCTGCTCATTATTTTAAAAGTTATGCAAACTCTTTCACCAATAGCGAACACAGGGAGGAAGCCTTGTATATGGGAGCTTATTCAGAGTATTTGATGTCTCCTAACCCTCAATTGGATCAAGGAGAAACATTAAAAGCCATTGATGACTTTCAACTATTCGTGAACACTTTTCCTAATAGTGACAAAGTAGAAACTTGTAATAGAAATATCGATGAGTTGAGAAAAAAATTAGAGGAGAAAGCATATAATGCGGGAGAATTGTACTATAATATTCAAAGTTATGTTTCTGCAATTGTCACTCTTGAGAATATGCTTAAAGATTATCCTGAAACTGACAGAGAAGAAGATGTGAGGTTTTTAATCTTGAAAGCTGCATATAAATACGCAAAAAATAGTATATATGAGAAGAAAGAGGAAAGATACAGCGAAACTATTGAGAAATATAAATCATTTGTGAAGAAATTTCCTCAAAGTAAAAGAATAAGTAAAGCGAATAAAATAAATAAAAATTCATTGTTGGAACTAAAAAAATTGAAATATGACAAAAGACATAAAAGCTAGAGTTCAAGGGCAAGACCCGAATATTGTACCTAGAGATATCAATAAATTTATAGAAAAGGAAGGGGTAAGTAGCGTTTATGAAGCTTTGGCCATTATAATTAAAAGGACAAAATTTGTGACCTATGATTTGAAGGAAGAATTAAAATCAAAATTAGAAGATTTTACTTTGACTCATGAATCTATTGAAGAGATAATTGAAAATAGAGAACAGATTGAAATAACTAAGTTTTATGAGAAATTGCCTAGCCCTGCAATGATAGTTATGAATGAGTACCTCGAAGATAAGTTGGAATTTGAGTATAGAGATGAAGAGGGAAATACTATTGAATAACATCTTCTAAATCCTAAATTATTTTGGTGAAAAATATTCTGCTTGGAATTACCGGAAGTATTGCCGCATACAAAGCTGCTTATTTGGTTAGGCTTTTTGTGAAAAATGATTACAATGTTAAGGTAATTATGACAGAAAGTGCAACAGAATTTATCTCTCCGTTAACACTTAGTACATTATCAAAAAATAAGGTTTTTGTGGAGTTTTCGGAGAATGGTGAATGGCATAGTCATGTTGAACTTGGACTATGGGCAGATATATTTCTTATAGCTCCAGCTACAGCCAATACTATTTCCAAAATGAATAATGGAATAGCGGATAATCTGCTATTGACCACTTATCTCTCTGCTAGATGTCCTGTGATTATTGCTCCTGCTATGGATTTGGATATGTGGCAACATGCCTCTACTCAAAATAATGTAAAGCAATTAAAAGATGTTGATGTAGATGTCATATCTGTATCAAAAGGTGAATTGGCATCAGGATTGATAGGAGAGGGGAGAATGGCTGAACCTGAAGATATTTTGCTTTATGTTGAGGATAAGTTTACACAAAATAAAACACTTCTGGGAAAAAAGATACTTATTACAGCAGGTCCTACTCATGAGAAACTAGATCCTGTAAGATTTATTGGCAATCGGAGTACAGGGAAAATGGGAATAGCCTTGGCTGAGGAATGTTTGGGAAGAGGGGCTGAAGTAACTATCGTTTTAGGTCCGGTTAGCATACCCGTTCCTTCAAAAGCTAGGATTATTAATGTTGAAAGTGCTGAACAAATGGCAAATGCGGTTTTTGATAATATGTCAGAACAAAATATATTTATTATGGCTGCTGCTGTGGCCGATTATACCCCTCAAAGCATCTCTGATGTAAAGATTAAGAAAAGTGATGACGATCTTTCTTTAAAATTGAAAAGAACTATTGATATCGCAAAAGTGTTGGGGCGTAAAAAATCTCAGAATCAGATAATGATTGGTTTTGCTTTAGAAACAGATTCGGAATTGCTTAATGCAAAGGAAAAGCTTGCAAAAAAGAATTTTGATATGATTGTCCTTAATTCTTTGAATGATAAAGGGGCAGGTTTTGGACATGATACAAACAAAGTGACAATTATATCCTCAAAAGACAATAAGATTAGCAACTATGAGTTAAAATCTAAGAAAAAAGTAGCTAAAGATATTTTAGATGAATTGCAAGTGATTTTAAGTTGAGATATTCATAAGATGTACTTTTTTTAAGATTTTATTTATTGCCTTTCAAATAAAAAAAAATAAACTAAAGATATGCGTAAAATAGTTTTTGTTCTTGTCTTGATTTCATTTATTTCTACACGTATTTTTTCACAAGAATTTAAAGTTAAAGTTACAGTTCAGACACCAAAACTAAAGTTGGTAGATCCTAAAGTTTTTAAACTTATGGAAAAATCGATAAGTGAATTTTTTAATAATTCCAAATGGACTGTTGATGATTATGAGGATAATGAAAAAATTGAAGCAAGCGTGCTTATCAATATCACAAATGAGATTTCTCCCACTTCTTTTGTTGGTGATTTTTCATTCCAATGCCTTCGACCTGTTTACAATAGCAATTATAAAACAGTAACCTTGAATTGGGTTGAAAAAGGGTATAAATTTGTGTATGAGGAACTTCAACCGATAGACATAAGTACTACAGTTTTTATCGATGATCTATCAGCGATTCTTTCGTTTTATGGTTATTATATGCTAGGATTGGACTATGATTCTTTTTCGACAATGGGAGGTGATAGATATTTTGATAAGGCAAGAGAGGTAGTAGATAATGTCCCTTTAACAAACCAAAATATCAAGTCATGGAATATCAATGGAAAGAAAGATAATAGATATTGGCTTGTTGATTATATAAGAAGTCCTAAATTTAGAAATTATAGACAATCTTTTTATGAATATCATAGATTAGGATTGGATTTTATGGTCAAAGATGCTGCAAAGGCTCGAGCTGTTATTATCAGTGCACTTAAAGAGGTTGGTAGATTAGCAGATCTTTATCCTCAAAATGCTATTGTTAAGCTTTTTATAAATGATAAGAGGGACGAATTAGTTGAAATCTTCAAGGGGGCAGGTTATGCTCAACGAAATTCTGTTTATAATCTGTTGTCAAGAATTGATCCTTCTAATATCGAACGATATAAGGATATAATACGATAATCAATGCATAAGAATATTGCTATTTTTGCATCCGGACAAGGAACTAATGCTGCTAATATTATAGATTATTTCAAGAATACTAAGTTTAAAGTTAGAGTTATATTGACCAATAACCCAAATGCAGGGGTAGTCAATATTGCTAAAGATAATAGTATTCCAATTATCGTATTCAATAAAAAGCTATTTGAGGATGCAGAGAAATTCTTAAAAATATTACAAGCCTATAATTTGGATTTACTGGTTCTTGCGGGTTTTTTATGGCTTATTCCACCATTTTTAATAAAAAAATATAAAAATCGTATAATCAATATACATCCCGCACTATTGCCTCGTTATGGTGGTAAAGGAATGTATGGAATGAGAGTTCATGAAGCAGTTAAGAGTTCTGGTGATACTAAGACTGGCATTACGATTCATTTTGTAAATGAAAATTATGATGAAGGAAATATAATCTTTCAAAAAGAAATCGATATTGATTCATCGGACTCTCCGGAAGATATAGCGCAAAATATCCATAAATTGGAATACAAATACTTTCCTATGGTTATTGAAAAAATATTGAAAGAAGATTAAACAGATGAAAATACTTATTTATATTTTAGCTTTTATATTTATTCAAACTGATACTTGGATTGAATATAGAGCTTCAAAACCGGATTTTAGCGTCGAATTTCCCTCAACCCCGATTGAAAAGGAGAAGATAATAAAGACTGATTTGGGTGAAACCATAGTTAAGACGGTTTATGCTGCAACAAAATTAGATTCTACGGAAAATTCACTTTATTTGTTGAACTATTATAAATTTGACCAGCTTATTTTTTTCGGTGATAGCGCTATTACTCAAAAAGAGTACTTAGAAGAAGCCTTGAACAATATCAAACTGAACCTAAGTGCTAATCTATTGTACTCTAATCACAAAAAAGACAATTCTTGCCCTTCAATAGTTTACAGATTGGAAATGGATAAAGGGAACAAGGTGATGAAAGGAAAACTTATTATTTCCGGAGATTACCTGTTCTCATTACAAGTATTTTCTTCAAAAGGATATGCGCTCAACAAAAATATGGATAAATTCATTGATTCTTTCCAACATTCAAAATGTGATTAATCCGGATTATTTATGCATGTAGCTTCATAAAGCCTCAAATAGACTTCACCTCTTGAAAAAACATATTCACTAACCTTGAGCCAAAGCGTCTTTAACTAAATACGGGTTAAATTACTCTAAACTTTCTCCGGATATACTTTTAGAGCTTCTTTCAACACCTTCATAGATTCTTTTAAGTCTTCGACATTTAATACATAACTGATTCTTACTTCATTTTCGCCTTTGCCTTTGCTAGAATAGAATCCGGTAGCAGGAGCCATCATTACAGTCTTGTTATCATAACTAAAGTCTTCTAAAAGCCATTTGCAAAATCTATCAGAATTATCAATAGGTAATTGTGCGACTACATAGAAAGCACCTGAAGGATTAGGACAATACGAACCTTCGATATTATTGATACTTTCGACAACAATATTTCGTCGAGACAAATATTCGTCTAAGACATCAACAAAATATGAAGGTGGTGTGTCCAATGCTGCTTCTCCTCCAATCTGACCATAGGTAGGAGGACTCAATCTCGCTTGAGCGAATTTCAAAGCAGTTGCCATCAATTCTTTATTCTTAGATATCATCATTCCTATTCTAAACCCGCAAGCACTATACCTTTTGGATACAGAGTCTATCAAAATAGTATTTTGTTCCAGACCCTCTAAATTCATTATAGAAAAATGTTCTTTTCCATCGTAAACGAATTCACGATAAACCTCATCAGCTATTAGGTATAAGTCATATTTTAAAGCTAATTTTTTCAAAATTTCCAATTCTTCTTTTGAATATAAGTATCCGGTAGGGTTGTTGGGATTACACACCATTATTGCCCTAGTCTTTTCAGTTATCCTATTTTCAAACTCATGGATAGGTGGCAATGCAAAACCACTTTCTATAGATGAGGGTATGGGGACTATATTTACTCCTGCATTTACTGAAAATCCAAGATAATTTGCATAAAATGGTTCGGGAATTATTATTTCCTCACCCGGATTCATTATAGACTGAATTGTAAATATCAAGGCTTCAGATGCGCCAGTTGTTACAATTATATCATCAGGACCAATATCGATATTGTTGGCTTCATAGTATTTTACCAACTTTTCACGATAAGATAAATTTCCGGCTGAATGCGAATATGCAATTACAGGCTCGTTATAATTTTTTATAGCGTCTAATGCAATTTTAGGTGTTGCAATATCAGGTTGACCAATGTTGAGATGGTAAACATGAACTCCTCTTGATTTAGCTGCATCTGCAAATGGCACTAATTTTCTTATTGGTGATTCGGGCATTAAATTACCCTTTCTTGATATTTTTGGCATTATTTATAATTTTTTGCGAATATAAATTATTTTTTTATTTTAACTTACTTTCGTACTCTAATATTGATTTGGCAATAATTTTTACTCCTTTATCAATTTGATCCATTCCCATATTTGAAAATGACATTCTAAAATTATTGTTTTTTACTCCGGCAGGATCAAATGTTTTTCCAGAAACAAAAACCGCTCCTTTCTCTATGGCAATTGGCATTATTTCTGATGCATTGAATTTGGGGGGCATCTCAAACCAAAAATAAAAACCTCCTCGTGGCACATTCCATTTTACATAATTTGGCATATATTTAAGTAAAGCCTCATTCATAAGATCCCTTCTTTTGCGATAGTTAGCTCTTAACATATCAAGATAAGGGTATATCTTTCCTTGTTCCAGAAATTCATTAGCAAGGACTTGGGTGAAATTAGGAGAACAAGCATCCATAGCCTGTTTTATCAATTCACATTTTTCATATACCTCTTGATTGACCAACAACCAGCCCAATCTGAAACCGGGGCCCAGTATTTTAGAGAAACTACCGGTATAGCAAATAGTGGCATCATCCGGGTCATCGCATTTCATTGGTCTTACAATATCTTTTATCTCTTCATCAAAATACAAATCTCCATATGCATCATCTTCTATCATTATTATATCTTTGTTCGCGAGAAACTCCAACAACTCTTTTCTCTTCTTGCTTGAATATGTGATGCCTGCAGGATTGTGGAAATTAGGAGTTATATACAGCAATTTTGGTAATGTTGGTAAACTCTCCAATTTTTTTCTCAATATACCCAAATCGATACCGTCTTCAAAAACGGGAATACTTTCCATTCTGGCTTGATATGATTTGAATACAGATATAGCACCAATAAAACTAGGACTTTCAGTCAATACTATATCACCGGGATCAATAAATTCTTTGGTGAGAATATTAATAGCTTGAAGAGAGCCTGTAGTTATCAGCAATTTATTGTTTTTAACAGGAAGCCCTTTATCTTTTAAAAACTTTCTCAAAGATTTTACAAGACGTGGATAACCTTGAGTTGGGGCATATTGAAATGCAGTCTTTTTTAATTTAGGGTCGAGATTATTATAGATTTCATCTATTGCTTCAATTGGGAATAGATCATTATTTGGCATACCTCCTGCAAAAGAAATTATATCGGGGCGAGTTGCTAGCTTCATTAAATCTCTAATCTCCGAGGATCTTAATTCCTTTACGCTTTTAGAAAATGCATACATATTTCATTTATTTTTGTAAAAACTCAAATGTATAGAAAAATATTGAATATGTGAAATATATTTGTCTTATAGAAAACAATTCTAAATAATGTCTGCACGAAAACAGATACAAATTAAATGTATTTGCAAAAACAGTAGCGTCGATAAAATTTTTAGTGAAGAGAAACTGTTATACTAATGAAAAGATAATAAATACTATTTATGGTAAAAATAATAGATTGTCCGAGGGATGCAATGCAGGGGTTGAAGGAATTTATTCCAACTGAAAAAAAAATAGAATACATAAATCAGTTGTTGAAGGTAGGCTTTTATACTTTGGACTTTGGTAGTTTTGTTTCGCCTAAGGCTATTCCGCAACTAAGAGATACAGCTAAAGTTGTTAAGGGCTTGGATTTGGATAATACAAAAACAAAACTTCTATCTATAATCGTAAATGAAAGAGGGGCAAGAGATGCTTCCGTATTTGATGAAATCACTTATTTGGGTTATCCTTTTTCGATATCTAATACTTTCCAATTAAAGAATACAAATACAAACTTAGAAGATTCTATAGCAAAAATTGATAAAATAAAAAATATAGCAGATAGCAAGAATAAAAAACTTGTTGTTTACATCGCGATGGGATTTGGTAATCCGTATTTAGATGAATGGAATATTCCAATCGTCAAGAAGTGGGTTGAGAAATTAAAAAATATGGGGATTAATACTATTATTTTTTCGGATACTGTCGGTATTAGCACCAAATCTATAATTGAAAGTGTTTTCTCTGATGTCGTTCCTGATTTTCCGGAGATAGAATTTGGAGCACACTTTCATACCGGACCCAAAACTTGGTTTGAAAAAATAAATACAGCATATAAATATGGCTGTCGAAGATTTGATGGTGCTTTGAAAGGATATGGCGGATGTCCGATGTCTGGATATGGTCTTGTGGGAAATATGCCTACGGAAAATATAATTGAGTATATGATAGAGAAAAACGAAAAACTTAATTTGGATGAAAAGGAATTAATAAAATCTATGGAAATGGCAACCTGGTTTTTTCCTAATCATTAATAAAAACTTTTGACTTGATACTTATTGATAGGCATATTTACAAAAATCTTTTTGATGATTATTATCAACCATTATGTAATTTTGCATATAAATATATGAATGATTATGATTCTAGTGAAGATGTTGTTCAGGAGGTTTTTGTATATCTATGGCAGAAAAGAAAGGATATTAAGATCAATTCTAGTCTTAAAAGCTATCTTTTCTCATCTGTAAAAAATAAATGTATTGAAAAAATCAGAAGAAGCAAATTAGAATCTAAATATATCAGTGAAAAGCTACTTGAACTAAAACAATTTGACGAAGATAAAGAGGAATTAGAAATGGAAAAATTGGCTTTGGTTAGTAAGTTATACAATTCAATTGAAGAATTACCAAAAAAATGTAAATTGATATTTAAAATGGCAAAAATTGAAGGGATGACCTATATAGAGATAGGGGAAGAATTGGATTTGTCAGTAAAAACTGTCGAAAGCCAAATGAGAAGAGCATTTATTTTGCTTCGAGAAAAACTTTCATAGCACCTAGCGGGCAGTTTAAACTTGTAATAGAAATATCTGTGAATAATATGAATTAAAAAATCGAAAAATTAAATGGTTTGAGTATATTTACGCGGATTAATTTATTTTAATGAATTTATTTGCCAAATGGATATTACTTGTTTTAGTATTGGTGCTTATGCATCCAATTCCGCATTTGTCTGCTCAAGAGGTTGGAGTATTGGATAGTACCTTAGTTTTAGGGGGAAATACTGTGAAAATTGGAACGATACTTGGTATTATTGATGACAAGCCAAGTATAAATGTCACTTATAGTCCTGATCAAATTGATTATAATAAGAAGATAAGGATATGCAAAAAGCCTTGCTCTGTCCTTCAATATTTGAAGCAAATTGCATTGGTTTCTAATCTTGAACTTGTAATTAACGATGGCAATGTTTATTTGATTAAAAACTATTCCAATAAAAAATCAAATGATTTCATTAGTTTGGAGGGATATGTAAAGGATTTTGAGACAGGAGAAGTTTTAATCGGAGCAGCAATATTTAATTCAATAAAAAGCAAAGGTAGATTAACCGATGAAAATGGATTTTTCTTTATCGATAATATCAATCGAGATGATTCTATAAAAATTAGTTATATCGGATATTCATCATTGATATTAGCAGGAGAAGAGTTGAGCAAAAGCATTAAAAGTACCTTTTATCTTCATAAATCTAATATTCTTAAAGACGTGATAATTGATATAAACTCAAAAAAAGCAGATTTTTCTTATGACAAAGTCAATTTGTTTAGGTCTATATATTCTGTCGGGGAAAGTACAACACTACTTGGGAGTAATGATGTTTTGTCAGATTTGACATCTAAACCCGGAATTGAAAAGCTTAATGATTTTCAAGGAGGATTGTCAATTAACGGACTATCTCCTGATGATAATATCTACTTATTGGATGGAGTGAGAATCTTTGAACCCAATCATATTTTTGGTTTGTTTTCTTCATTCAATAGAAAACCTATCAATAAAGTATCTTTTTATTCTAATTACATACCTTCGAAATACCAAAATGCCTTTTCTGCGGTGATTAATAGTCATTTGATTGAGGGAGACTATAAAAAACATAATATTGATTTCGACTTAAGCAATAGTTATATAGGGCTGTTTTTATCAGGACCAATAGTCAAATATAAAACATCTTATTTTTTGGATATAAGAAAAAGCATTTTGAATACTTATATCCCTTCTTTGATTAAAAATAAAATAGAGTTTAATGATTTGGACTTCTATGATATCAATTTCAAAGTCACTCAAAGAATAAAGATGGGAGCTAAAGCAAGCGTCTTTTTTTATAATGGATATGACAATATAC
>Ga0256831_1001561_pt1 | contig 12047 bp, 11 predicted proteins | sample 132544metaG_FD_189087 | JGI IMG/M metagenome (GOLD analysis project Ga0256831, IMG submission 189087) | Hydrothermal vent microbial communities from Lau Basin, Pacific Ocean - 132-544 | ecosystem: Environmental > Aquatic > Marine > Hydrothermal vents | place: Pacific Ocean: Lau Basin | collected... | reverse complement strand
ATACTGCAATCTTTTAATGATATTAAAAATGATATTCTTGCACAAAAAAACACTTTTAAAGTATAAAACATTAACCAGTAAATAATTATGAAAAAACATAAAAAAATTATTAACCTACGAAAAGGGTTTATAATATTTCTCATGGGAGTTATATTAACTATCATTCTAATATATCCTTTCAACAAAACGGTTAATTACACTTCAACAAATGAGTATTGTATCAGCTGTCATGTGCATGACCATGCTGTTGATTCCTGGAGGCTCTCATCGCATGTTGATAACAAAGCCGGAATAGTAGTTGGATGCGTTGATTGCCATCTCCCCCCCAAAGGACACGGATATATTGCTGCTAAAATTAAGCATGGATCAAAGGATGTATACGGCTACTATTTTAAAGACTCAGCAGATTATAAGTGGGACATAAAAAGAACTGTTGAAAAGGCGAATGAGTACACATACGAGAAGTCGTGCAAAAAATGCCATGTAAACCTTTACCCTGTAGGATTAAGTGCAAAGGGTGCTGACTCTCACATTCATTATCAACAGTCAAATGGAGATATGACATGTTTGAACTGTCACATGCATGATGGGCACTACGACCCAACTTACAAACATGAGCAGAACAAAAATTTTACCGCTAAAATTACAAACAGAAAGATATACACTTCTCCCACAACAGTAACAAAATTTGCTGATTTCACTGAAACAATACCTCACTCTTCGGTATCCTTCAACATGAAGGCAATTGACGGTGGCGAATTTATGTTGGGTAGTCCTAAGAGTGAGCCTTTAAGAAGAGATGATGAAGGCCCTCAGCGAAAAGTTAAGGTCAGTCCGTTTTTCATGGCTGAGGTTGAAGTAACATGGGACGAATTTCTGGCATGGTTTAACGAGACAGCTGCCGAAGGACGTAAAGAGGATGACAAAGACCAGCCGGAAGCAGATGCCATGACCGGAGCAACTCCACCGTGGGGAGCTCCCGATCAGGGATGGGGAAAAGGGAAACGACCTGCCATTACAATGTCACACCATGCTGCCACCCAATATTGTCGTTGGCTTTCGGAGGTAACAGGTAAAAAATACAGACTTCCTACTGAAGCCGAATGGGAATATGCAGCACGTGGAGGCACCTCAACACCATACTTCTTCGAAGGTAGTTCGAAAGACTATTCAAGCCTGACATTTTGGAACAAGTGGTTTGGTGCTGATACAGCTGTAATAAGCTCTTATGTTATTTATAGTGAGAACAGCGACGGTAAAACACAAACTGCCGATAAAGTTCTACCAAATCCTTTTGGATTAAAAAACATGTCAGGTAATGTGTCTGAATTCTGCTCCGATTGGTATTCACCCGATACATATTCTAAATACGGTGAAAGTGTTACCGATCCTAAAGGAGCACCTAAGGGTAAAGAGCACGTTATAAGAGGTGGTAATTTCAGAAGTGATGCTGGAGAGTTACGCAGTGCAGCCAGAGACTACACACAAACTAAAGAGTGGCTAAAAACCGATCCTCAAATACCAAAAAGTATTTGGTGGTACTCCGATCAAAACTATGTTGGTTTCAGAGTAATTTGTGAACCCGGTTTTTTAAACAATGAGAAAGCACAAGCAGAATAAGAAGTAAAATAATAAATAATAAATCGTCAATCATAAATATCATGAGTAACAAAAAAAAAATAAATCGTAGAAAATTCATTGAAAATACAGCTATTGCAGGAGGCTTGGGAATTATTGCAGTTAATGCTCTTTCATCGTGCAGTAAGAAAAAAACTGCCGAAGAGTTAGGGCTTCCTCCCGTTTTAGACCATGCACCTAAGGGTAAAAAACTAAAAGTAGGATTAATAGGATGTGGACACCGTGGTACCGGTGCACTAATGAATTTTTTAAGTGCTGGCCCCGGGCTCGAGGTGGGTGCACTGGCAGATGTCTTCCCCGATAAGATTGAAGGGGTGCGTGAACGTCTGCGCAAATATAAGATGGATGTTTCAGACGACGTTTGCTTTTCCGGTCTTGACGGTTACAAAAAAGTTATGGAAACAGATGTTGACGTTGTATTATTGGTTACACCTCCGTACTTCCGTCCGATACACTTTAAGGCAGCTATTGAAGCAAAAAAACATGTATTCATGGAGAAGCCGGTTGCCGTTGACCCGGTGGGTATTCGTCAGGTTATTGCAACAGCAAGAGCCGCAAAAACACTTGGACTAAATGTTGTTACAGGTACTCAACGCCGCCATCAGGAGGACTACATAAGAACCTTTGAGCAGGTTGCTAATGGAGCTATTGGTGAGCCGTTAGCAGCTAAGGCGTACTGGAATCAGGAGCATGTTTGGTTTCGCCGTCGTCAGCCGAGTTGGACTGACATGTATTACATGCTGCGTAACTGGAATAATTTTTCATGGTTAAGTGGTGATCATATCCTAGATACACACATTCATAATATCGATATCATTAACTGGTTCATGGGGAAACACCCCGACTCGGCACTTGGTTACGGTGGTCGTGCTCGAAGAGAAACAGGCAACCAGTATGACTATTTCAGTATCGACTTTAATTACGGTAATGGAAAGTTTTCGCATAGTATGACCCGCCAGATTGATAACTGTGCCAATGGTGTTGGAGAGTTAGTTATGGGAACAAAAGGGTACACAAACTGCAAAAACGCCATATATGACCACGACGGAAATATCATTTGGCAATATGAGTATCCTAATGATAAGGATGGCAATCCGATGAAGCAGGTTAAAATTACACCATATATTCAGGAACATATCCATCTTGTTACAGCCATACGAACAAACATCTATGTGAATGAAGCTGAGCGAACAGCCATTTCAAACCTCACAGCAATAATGGGGCGCGAAGCCGCATACACCGGGAAAAGAATTTCCTGGGATGAGATTATGAGCTCAAAACTTAAATTAGGGCCAAAAGAGATTACTACCGGTAATGTGAAAGATATGAAGAAATACGAAACTGTACCTATTCCGGGAACAGCACTGAAATCATAGATAGCTACGGCAATTGAAAGATATATGTACGAACTATTTTCGCACAACAGACCATAACAGAATAGAATTGGTGATTTGACAATATTGCAATACAAATAATTAAACCTATTAACACTATAAAACATGTCAAAAAACAGATTATCGAGAAGATCGTTCCTGAAAAAAGGAGCTGCTGCAACTGCTGCTGTATCGCTATTCCCAACTGTAGTACCGGCTTCGGTGCTTGGCAGGAACGGGGCTGTTGCTCCAAGTGACCGTATTGTAATGGGACTTATAGGTGCCGGTGGTATGGGAAACCACGACATGCGCCAGTTCCTGAATAAGAAAGAGACGCAGATTGTGGCAATATGCGATGTTGACAATCGTCATCTGAAATCAACAAAAGCAACTATCGATAATAAGTATGGTAATAAGGATTCACGTACCTATCGCGACTACAGAGACTTTCTCGATAACGAAAAGCTTGACGCTGTAATTATGGCTCTGCCCGACCATTGGCATGGAATAATAGCTACAACAACAGCTAATAAAGGATTGGATATTTATGGTGAAAAACCTCTTGCCCGTACAATAAAAGAGGGTCGTACCATTGTAGATGCAGCCCAAAAGAACAAAATTATCTGGCAAACAGGTAGCTGGCAACGTTCGGTAGGAAACTTTAAAAAAGCTGTTGAACTTGTCCGTAATGGTGTTATAGGTAATGTGACCCGTGTTGAAGTTGGTCTGCCAAACGGTAATGCCTCAATTGGCACTCCCCCCATTCAAAATCCTCCTGAAGGAGTCGACTGGGACAGGTGGCTAGGGCCCGCTCCTAAAGTACCTTTCAGAGGTGTGTTACACTTTCATTGGCGATGGCTGCAGGACTACTCAGGCGGACAGCTTACCGACTGGGCAGGTCACCACGTTGACATTGCAAACTGGGGACTTGATTTTGATCAAACAGGCCCTGTTAGCATAAAGGGAAAAGGTGTTTATCCGGCTGAAGGAATATACAATGTACCTGTTGAATATCTGATTGAAGCAAAATATGAAAATGGTGTGAAGATGACTATTGCCAATGCTCAATACTTTGAAGACAAACGCAGAAATGGCATTTGGCCTAACATTGGTGCTGTAAGATATGGTATGGGTACAGTGTGGTATGGCGATAAGGGATGGATTCATGTAAACCGCAGTGGCTTATGGGCTTCTAAACCCGAATTCCTTAAGGTACCGATGAGTAGTCTTAAAACAAGAATCTACAACAGTACCGATCACTGGCAAAACTTCCTCGACTGTGTTAAGAGTCGTGAAAAGACTGTTGCACCTGCTGAAACTGCTCACAACTCTATTAGTGTTGCTTTAATTGGAGAGATTGCAATGCTAACAGACAAAGAGCTTAAATGGAATGCAAAAAATGAACGATTCACAAATAGCGAATATGCAAACAGACTATTAAGTCGTCCTTTCCGTGCACCATGGAAGATGCCCTCAATTTAAAAATATAATAAAACAGACAGAGTACTTCTGAACTCATAATTTTTGGACAGGTCTCTGTGTTAATCATTCAATAAAAATTTAACAGATGAAAAAAATATTCCAACTTATTGTAATTGCACTACTTTCTCTGTCGGTTCTATTCGGCTGTAAAGAGAATAAGCTGAAAGCACTTATTGTTACAGGTCAGAATAACCATAACTGGGAAGAGTCGCATATTATCTTGAAGAAGATTCTTGAAAACAGTGGTACATTTAATGTAGAAACATCAATTAGTCCGGCCAAGGGTGAAGATATGAGCAGTTTCGTACCCGATTTTTATGCCTTCGATGTTATTGTTCTGGATTACAACGGCGATGAATGGCCTGAAAAAACTAAGAAGAACTTTGAGAAATATGTAAAAGACGGTGGTGGTGTGGTTGTTTATCACGCCTCCGACAACTCATTCCCTGCCTGGAAAGAGTACAACGTGATGATTGGCCTTGGAGGATGGAAGGGGCGTAATGAGAAATCAGGCTCCTACGTGTACTACAACAACCGCGATGAATTGATTCGTGACAACTCGGAAGGGAATGGCGGGGAGCACGGCCCTCAGCATGAATTCGTGATTGAGATACGTGATACTGAACACTCAATAGTAAAAGGATTAAACAAAAGATGGCTACACAGCCAGGATGAACTGTATTCAAAACTTCGTGGCCCGGCACAAAATATGAATATCATTGCCACGGCATACGCTGACACTTCATACAAAGGCACAGGAAGACACGAACCAATCTTGATGACCATTGAATACGGAAAAGGAAGAGTATTCCATACCGTATTAGGCCATGTAGGTAGCGAGAAGGTTCACTATGCAACACAAGATGCTGGTTTTATCATAACACTTCAACGTGGTGCTGAATGGGCAGCTACCGGAGAAGTGAAGCAGCAACTTCCGGAAGACCTGCCAAACGTAGGGTCAGCTTTTCTCCTGCCAAACTACAAGTTTTATACTTTGGATGAACTCTTTGCTAAAGCTAAATCTTTTGAATATGGTAAAGCTCAGAAATATCTTTATCTGATTTCTAACAGGATAAGAGAAGCCAAAGGAGGTTCTGAAAAACTAAAAGACTTTGAGAATAGAATACTAAAAACGATGCAATCGGACGATGCAACAAGTGAATGTAAAAACTATTTTTGTAGAGAGCTGAGTTGGATGGGAAGTGAGAAGAGTCTTCCTCTGCTTAATGAGTTGCTCAAAAATGATGAGACATCAGAGATGGCTCAATTTGCACTCACAAGATTACAGCAGCAATAAGGATTATTTTTTTGTAAACTAATTAAACCATTTTAATATGAACAATCTACTTTTATCATTGACAATACTCTTTGCTTCACAGCTTGTACAAGGGCAGAAGATTGAACCTAAGCAGACCGAAGACTGGAGATCGAAACCTGATATTGTTACTCCTGCCAAGAAGTGCAATATTCCCCCAAGCGATGCAATAATACTCTATTCGGGTAAGAGTGACGCGGCCAAATGGGAACAAGCTGACGGACAACCACTAAAGTGGGATGCATCAAAAACCCTGACAACTGTCAAGCGTTCAGGTTCTGTTAGAACAAAACAGGCTTTTGGCGATATCCAACTTCACATAGAGTGGAAAATACCTAAAAAGGTTGAGGGTGACGGACAAGGACGTGGCAATAGCGGAGTGTTTCTTATGGGGCTTTACGAAGTGCAGGTACTTGATTCGTACAACAACAAGACCTACTATAATGGACAGGCAGGCAGCTTGTATAAACAATATTCACCTTTGGTAAATGCCAGTCGCAAACCCGGTAAATGGCAAACTTACGATATCTTCTTCACCGCACCTCGGTTTTCTGAAGATGAAATTCTTTTAATTCCCGCCTACATAACCGTTGTGCATAACGGGGTATTAATCCAAAACCATGTTGAATTGGAAGGACCAACTATCTACTCCGGAATACCAGGATACAAATACCATGCAGACAAGCTCCCCCTTCAACTTCAAGATCATGGTAACCCTATTTCATATCGTAACATTTGGATTCGTGAATTAAAACAACAAGACACAAAAACAATTCTTATGGCAAAAACGGATCCTCTCGAAAAATATGGTTGGAAACTGGCCGTTCAGGCATGGTCGTTTAATAGATTCACTTTTGTTGAGGCTGTTAAGTTTGTAAAAGAGCTGGGACTAAAATATATTGAAGTTTTTCCTGGGCAGAAGATCAGTGGCATGGGAGATGAAACAACTCACTTCTCTGCTGATAAAACAACCCGCAAGAAGATTAAAGATATTCTGGATCATTTCGGAATTAAGATGATTGCTTACGGTGTCGTTAACGGCAAAACACCTGAGGAGTGGACACAGATATTTGAATTTGGTAAAGAGATGGGTATTGAAACAATCAATGCAGAACCTCCTTTTAAAGATGTACCTTTGGTTGATAGTCTGGCTAATGCTTATGGCATCAGAGTTGGTATTCATAATCACGCCAGAGCTACTCACTACTGGCAACCAAAAACCGTATTAGAGGCTATCGATGGACATTCTAAAATGATGGGTGCATGTGTGGATAATGGTCATTGGATGCGCTCAGGAATTGACCCTATTGAATGTTATCGTCAATTGAGCGGTCATATCAACTCACTACACATAAAAGACATGAATGAGTTTGATAACCTGAAAGCTCACACTGTACCTATAGGAACAGGGAAAGCAGATATTCCGGCAATGCTCGAAGAACTAAAAGACCAAGGCTTTAAAGGAGTAATGACAATTGAGAATGAGTACCATTGGGAAAATCCACTGCCCGATATCAGAGAGTCTGTTAACTATTTGAAAAAGGTAGCTGCAGAATTGTAGACCCTTTTCTCTCCAAAAGAGAGGAAAAACTAAGGTGCAACAAAAGAACAAGCCCTGTAGATGCGATAGACCTCACCCCCAACCCCTCTCCCAAAAAAGAGGGGAGATAAAACGAAGCAAGTTCCAAAGGAACGGTGCAGGATAAGCCCTGTAAGGGCGCAATATTATAACCCCGGGCATCGCCCGGGGTCAATAGAAATGTAAAATAGTTTTGGCGCGATTTTTTATGAATACAAAAATCGTGACAAAACACAAAACAAAATATCATGAGACCAGTAACACTATTCACAGGCCAATGGGCAGATTTGCCATTTGAGACGATTTGCAAAAAAGCCAAGGAGTTTGGTTACAACGGGCTTGAACTCGCTTGCTGGGGCGACCACTTTGAGGTGAACAAAGCCGATGATACCTACATCGAGCAGAAACTTGAAACCCTTCACCATTACGGTTTAAAGGTCTATGCCATCTCTAACCACCTCGTGGGGCAGGCAGTGTGTGATCTGATAGACGAACGTCATAAAAGTATCCTGCCCGATTACATCTGGGGCGACGGTGAGCCTGAGAGTGTGCGCTGTCGGGCAACCGAAGAGATGATTAAAACAGCCCATGCAGCCAAACAGCTCGGAGTGAAAATTGTTAACGGGTTTACCGGCAGCTCAATTTGGCATCTGCTCTACTCCTTCCCTCCTGTTACAGAAGAGATGATTGGGGCAGGCTATAGCGACTTCGCCAAGCGATGGACTCCCATAATGGATGAATTTCAGAAATTAGAAATTATGTTTGGACTGGAAGTACATCCCACAGAGATTGCCTTCGACATAGCATCAACCGAAAGAGCACTTCAGGCTATCAATAATCATCCCTCTTTCGGATTCAATTACGATCCGTCTCACATGGGCTATCAGGGTGTTGACTATGTAGAATTCATCCATAGGTTTAGTGATAGGATAGTTCATGTTCACATGAAAGATGTTGGCTGGTCGTCCAAGTCAGTTGATGCAGGTGTGTTTGGTGGAAACCTCAACTTTGGTGACCGCCGCCGATTCTGGGACTTCCGTAGCCTGGGTCGTGGAAACATTAATTTTGAGGAGATTATCAGAGGTCTGAACCGGGTTAACTATACCGGACCTCTATCAGTAGAGTGGGAAGATATAGGCATGGATCGTGAACATGGTGCTAAAGAAGCTTGTGAGTTTGTGCGCAAGGTGGACTTCCCTCCATCCGATTTGGCTTTTGATGCCGCATTCGATAAGGAGAATCAATAGGAAATTATTGAATCATATTGTGTTAAAAAACGCTATGGTAACAATAAATTTCGGCTCTATGTCAAACATAGTGGTTATATATAAATAATTCAAAAAAAAGAAGATCACAGAGCTTTTATCAATAAATAACGGGATGACTTTTATCAGCCATCCCGAAAATTTTATTTTAGCGATGTATATCCATAATCACTTTTTGCTCGTCGGTAAGCATTGCTCGAACACTCTGCTGATGTGATAATTTGTTCCTTGCCATTTCGAGTTTTACTTTTCCCATCTCATCCAACAACTTATCAATATCTTTCAGATTTACATCATCAACAGAAGTAATTGTTCTCAATTTTGCCTTAAATTCTCTCAGCTGATTACGAAACTGAGTCATCGATTTCATCTGCTCAACTCTAAGAGTTTTTAACTGCTCCTGCTGCTCAGTAGTAAAATTCATCATTCCACCCTGCTTCATTCCAGGTCTGTTACCGGATATACCCATCATGCCACCTTTACAATGCATTCCACCATTGGCCTGCATTCCTTGTTTTCCATTCATGCCCATTCCTGATCCACTCTGCATTCCGGGTTTCATTCCCTGCTGAGACATTTTCCCCGGCATTCCTTGCATACATGGTCTGCCCTGCTTCTGTCCTGCATTTCCATGTATCTGCTTTGCACTTGATTGATTTTTATGGAAACTTCCCTTTCTTCCTCCCTTATCTCCCATTCCTACATGAGCATCAAACACCACACGTTGCTCATCGTTGAGGATTTTACGAACTTCAACTCTCATTCTAACTTTCTGCTTAACCTGTTGAGTTTTCAGCTTTTCAATATCGGTTAGTACCTTTTCAGCACCCTTAACATCAACGTTATCACCGGTTGTGAGACTGCGTAAGCGGGCTCTCTTCTCATTCAACTCATTTCTTACCGGCAACGAGTTTTTCATCATCTCTATTCTCAACTGCTTAACCTGCTCTTTCTGCTCATCGTTAAGGTTGTCTAGCATCATGCTCTGATGCATTCCTTTGTGCATTCCGCGGTGAAAACCTTCACCTCGTTTTCCCATAATACCATTCTCTCCTGCTATCGGAGCTGTGGCTGATGTTAACAATACCGCCAGACCGATTACCATAACTATAGATAAATACATTAACTTTTTCATGATTATAATTTTTAATATTTTTAAATAATTTAATACTGTAAACTAAACTTCGCGACGTTTAATTCTTGTTACTTATTTCGGGTTCTGAATACCGAACACTGATTTCTGATTACTGCCTACTATTCCGCCCCCGGCCTTCGCCTCTAAATGGTGGTCCTCCACCATGTTTCATTTTACTCATCATCTTTTTGTGCAGCTTATCGAAGGTATTTCGTTGCTCTTCGCTTAGTATAGACTTCACATCTTTAAGATGGTTTATATTCTTCCATTCAAAAATCATTTTTTGAGCCGTAATATCCTCGATTAACAGAGCTATCCGTCCTGAATCCTGCACTTCGGAAAACACCTCATTGCCAAGCAAAACCCTAAGACTATCTATCTTTTTCATAGTCTGTACTACCTGTGCAACATGTATTCGTTTCAGCTTGGAGTACTCTTTAGCCTGAATAGAATCCATCTTCAACTCCTTTATCAGGTAGCTTTTATATTTATTGTACCCCTTTGACCCGACTTCCTTCGTTCTGTCTCCCCTTAATAAAGTTATACTACCCACATCTGTTCTATTGATCCAAACACCAATAAAAACAATGTTGAGCACTAAAAATAGGATTAATAACGACCAGCATACTTTACTCTTCTTATCCATTACTATATTATTTAATTCTTTCGATTTATACTTATCATCCCAATAACGAGATTTCACTTTTCAGCTCTTGCCCTATTCTTCTTCAGTAAAGTCATAATATGTTCCTGATGCCAGATTTGTCCACCACTGATCCTCCTGATCGATATTGTATTTTGAGGAGAACTCACTTAACATGTCATTCTTACTCTCCGGCTGTTTCAGGCTGGTAATTAGTATCAGTAGATTACCAATTACAGCAAAAACGATTAGAGATGCGGCAATACGAATGTATGGCATAAAGTTTACTGTCATCACCTTACCTTTAGCAACCTCCTTTTCGAAACGTGCCATCACATTTCCGGCAAATGATTCAGATGGTTCAACTCTGGGGATATTCTCTGAATACTCCAATATTGAATTAACCAGCTTCTCTATATTTTTATCACTCTTTTTCATCTTATTGCCTTTCTTCATATTTGACTCCGATATCTTCTTTTTCCTGCGTTTAACGTCATCCTTTCCCGTAGAAATAGTCTGACAATAGCTCCTTTAGTTTCTTTTTACCCCGCACCAATAGTGATTCCACCGATGATACTGAAGTCTCCATCACTTCGGCTACCTGCTCCTGCGAAAGACCTTCGAACCTTGAAAGGATAATCGCCCTTTTCTGTCTCTTCGGAAGCCTATCTACTGCTGCATGCAAAACCTGCTTCTTCTCCTCATCTTCCAGCTCACTGTTTGGTTGATTTGGAATTGAAACATTAAGTCGAGACATCGCCTCATTATCCATCTGTCTTAGTAAACCACTACCTCTTTTCTGCCTCTTTTTTGCCCTGATAAAATCGAGTGATTTATTCATTGATAATTTGTAGAGCCATGTTGAGAGCAAAGCTTCACCCCGAAATGTATTTATAGATTTGAATGCGTAGATAAAAACATCCTGAGCTATATCCTCGGCATCTTGACGATGGTTTAGAAATGAAAGACAGGTACTAAACACCAAACCCTGATACTCCAATACAAACGCTTCAAATGCCTTTGCATCTCCATCATTCAACTGTTTTATCAATGTTTGATTATCCATAGGTTTCACTCTTCATGTAGTAAGACGAGCAATCTGTTTCTTTCCTGTGTTGATGGTAATGTTAAAAATAGTTAATAAGTTAATCCTATCACTTATTTACTTCAGGTTACCAAATAAACTCAAAAAAATTATCCGGTGTAATAACCTTATAATCAGAATTAGGATAAGACTCTAAAAACCTTTTTGGAAACTTCACTTTCCCTTTTGTACCGTATTTGAATTCATACGCATAAAGCTTTCCTCCGTACTCTTCAATAAAATCAATCTCATTATTTAGCATAGGTACGCCAGAAATAGATATTTAAAAATTTATGTTTGTACAAGTTGGGGTAAAGTTTCACCGAATCGAGTAGGTAGGGGGATTACTCCCCCGCCCTCTCACACCACCACGCATGCTCTCGCACGTGGCGGTTTCAATTAATAGTGGCTCTATTCTAATTATTGTGTGATTCAAATTAAATTCATTTTTGCTAATGTTTCGTGGTCAAACTCTGATAGGTAAGTTTTCTTGACAGGACACCTGTAGGTTCTTTGGGAGAAATTCTCAATAA
>Ga0256831_1001560_pt1 | contig 12049 bp, 10 predicted proteins | sample 132544metaG_FD_189087 | JGI IMG/M metagenome (GOLD analysis project Ga0256831, IMG submission 189087) | Hydrothermal vent microbial communities from Lau Basin, Pacific Ocean - 132-544 | ecosystem: Environmental > Aquatic > Marine > Hydrothermal vents | place: Pacific Ocean: Lau Basin | collected... | reverse complement strand
ATTACTCGAAACTATTGATTGGATTAAAAAGGCCAAAACCAGAGCATTAATCGATGAAGAACAATATTTGTCTTTTATGAGTGAACTGGATAAATTACCTTTGGAAATAAATCAGTTGATAAAATACACCAACATAAAATTAAAATATTAATCCCTAGCAATTGAACAGTCGAACAATCGAACAGTTGAACAAATAATTAATCATTAAAAAACACAGAAAAATGTCAATATTAGTATATACAGAAAATTGGGATGGCAAGTTTAAAAAACTCAGTTACGAAATCGTTTCGTTTGCCACAGCCATCGCAAAAGAAATCAATTCAACGGTAACCGCGCTTTCCATAGGCCATGTTGCCGACGACGAGCTTAAAACCCTCGGAAACTACGGTGCAAACAAAGTACTTAATGTACAGGACGATCGTTTTGAATCATTAGACAACAAAGCTCTTGCCGATGCTGTAACCAAAGCAGCACAAAATGAAGGCGCTAAAATCATCATCTTTGCTCACAACAACGAAGGAAAAGCCATCGCACCACGTGTAGCGGTAAAAATGGATGCCGGACTGGTTTCAGGTGTAACCGGGTTGCCCGTAAATTTTGATCCTTTCACGGTTAAAAAGAAAGTCTTTACCGGTAAGGCCTTTGCCAACGTTGCCATCAAAACCGATGTTAAGGTTATTACCTTCGCACAAAACTCCTTCGATGTGGTTGAAGCTGATAACAATGTTACTATCGAAGCTTTTGACCCGGGCATTGCCGATGATGAGTTTGTTACCAAAGTTTTAGATACCCATAAAATTACCGGCAAAGTGTTGCTTACCGATGCCGAAATTGTTATCTCTGGCGGCCGTGGTATGAAAGGCCCCGAAAACTGGGGAGGCATTGAAGAGCTGGCATCTTTGTTAGATGCCGGATTGGCATGTTCCCGTCCGGTTTCCGATGAAGGTTGGCGCTCGCACGAAGAACATGTGGGACAAACCGGTAAAATTATTGCCCCCAACCTTTATGTTGCATTGGGCATCTCCGGAGCTATTCAGCATCTTGGCGGCGTAAGCTCATCCAAAGTAATTGTTGCCGTTAATAAAGACCCTGATGCACCTATTTTTGAAGCAGCCGACTACGGCATTGTAGGCGATGTTTTTAAAGTGTTGCCACAACTAATTGAGGGCGTTAAAGAACTGAAAGCTCAGGGATAAAAACCTGACAGGTTAAAACAACCCAAGCCCGCAGGTCACAATATTACCTGCGGGCTTTTTTAATGGGGTTATCAGGTTTTTTTGGATGGTATCACAAACGACACATCCATCTTCATTGTTGGTTATGTAAACAACGTCTTCAAATGACGTTCATAGATATTGTATTTAACCTTTTCGTGGATGATGTTTTGATAGGTATCCAAGGCATTCTGATACACATCACCCATTTCGGCGGCAATTTTATAGCCTACATGAATGAGCTGACGAAAATTGGGATTGTAATTTTTGCAGGATTGTTCATGGGTGAGCGCTTCAACAAATTGCTTGCTGGTCCAGCCATTAACATCAGGAACCGGAGGTAGTTTGTTTTTGTCGATGTTTAAAACGGTGGCGTAAGGACCGGTGAGCTCGTCGAATCTATCCATTGATTTTTCATAAACCTGTTTTGCAATTTCAAGTCCGGTTCCACCTGCTTCCGCCAATCCGATTATCTCTTCCATCCAGGTAGTTCCGGCAGTTTTAACATGAATACCGGCATCAAATTTATCAATGGCTTTTTTCATGGCCGGATAAATCGAAAATTTATCACTGCCGCTGTGCACACTGAGTTTAAGGTTTTGAGGCAGGCCATATTTTTTGGCCACAAATTGCGTAACCGCTACATCCTGTTCAAACTCCATGGCAAATCCGTTTACATCTCCCTGATAGTCCACCCCTTTAGGAAACAGACCGGTGAACTTAGGTGCAATGGTTTGAACCTCCACGCCCTGATGCTTTAGCTCCAGCAGGATAAAAAACAGCTCAATGGGACTTTGGGCTTCGTCGGTTTCATCCATCGAGACTTCAGGAACAAAGTTTCCTTTGCCTTTTTTTGCTTCAATGTGGTCATATATCTTTTTAACCGCTTCAAGGGCTTTTACATAAGTGTCAGCAAATTCTGACAAAAAGGTTTCGGTAATATCAAATGCTGTTTCAATACCGGGAATGGCCAGCTTTCCGATGAATGATGAATATCTTTTTATAAAATCATCTTTTGCTTTTTCATCTGCTTTTTGCCCGATAAAATGGGCTACATCAATGGTAAAGAAGTTGCTATAGTCCAAAAATTCATCCACATTTGAGAGCCCGATATGGTCGGCATCAACGTAATAGCTACCGTTCCACCCGTTTGCCTCAACGGCATCGGTTGCTTCTTTCAAAACCGACTGCTGGTTTGTATTAACAATGGAGTGTTCGCGGTACGATTTATTCCAGACAGGAACTACCTCAATACCGGCTGTTTTGTTTATTTCCTGAATAGCTGCCAATTGGGCGCGGCCCTCTTTTTTAAACCGGTCACCGGTTCTGAATGAATACTTTTCTATCAACATAGTTTTATCTTATTTCGTTGATGAGTTTTAAAGTATCTTTTACTTTTTGTTCAATTTGGGTGAAATCTCCTTTTTCGATAACCTCTTTGGGGAATAGTTTGGAGCCGATGCCTACACAGGTTACTCCGGCATCAAACCATCCTTTCAGGTTTTCCCGGTCGGGAGAAACACCTCCCGTGGGCATGATGGATGTCCAGGGGTTGGGCGCTTTCACTGCTTTTACAAATGCCGGTCCGCCAACCTGCTGTCCGGGAAATATTTTTACAATCTCTACGCCCAGCTCTTCCGCCATGCTGATTTCGCTCAGGGTGCCACATCCTGGCATCCATGGTATTTTGCGTCGGTTACAAACCCTGGCAACATCAGCGTTAATCATGGGTGATACGATGAAGTTAGCCCCCAGCTGGATGTATAGCGATGCCGTTCCGGCATCTACCACTGACCCAACACCCAAAATCATTTCGGGGCACTCGTTTTTTAGCCATTTATTTACTTCTCCAAAAACCTCATGGGCAAAGTCGCCACGGTTGGTAAACTCAAAAACTCTTGCCCCTCCGTTGTAACAGGCTTTAATAACCTGTTTTACAGTTTCAATATCCTGATTGTAATAGAGCGGCATTAAACCCATCTCGTGAATGGTGTTCAGTACCTTTAATCTTGAAAATCGTGCCATGGTATTGTTGTTTTAATTCTGTTTATTACTCTGTTATTTCAATTTTGTAGTGATGGTTTATATGGCTTTTATTATCGGCTAACCCTGCCCGAAGCATCGCCCTGCATCAGTTTTTCCACTTCGTCGATGGTAACTCTATTGTAGTCGCCATAAACAGTATGTTTTAAACAGGATGCGGCTACCGCAAAGTTGAGTGCTTTTTGTATCTCTTCCTGCCAAGTGATCAGTCCATAGATCAATCCACCCATGAATGAATCGCCGCCACCAACCCGGTCAACAATGTGGGTAATTTGATACTGGGGAGCCTCATACATTTTCTGACCATCGTACAGTACTCCTGACCATGTATTGTGGTTGGCATTTACCGAACCCCGAAGGGTAGTGATAACATATTTACATTTTGGGAATTTCGTTTTTATCTGTTGCATCACCGACAGGTAAGCATTGTTGTCAATCTCACCGGAGGTAACGTCAACACCTTCGGGTTTGATGTTAAGTGCTTTTTCGGCATCTTCTTCATTTCCCAGAATGATGTCGCAATCTTTAACAAGTTCCGGCATCACCTCCTGTGCTGTTTTTCCCCAGTTCCACAGTTTCTTTCTGTAGTTAAGGTCGCAGGAAATGGTTAAATTATTCTTTTTGGCTGCAGCAATGGCTTCGGCCAAAGCATCGGCAGCACCTTTTGAGATAGCCGGAGTGATACCTGTCCAGTGAAACCAGGTGGCATCTCTAAAGACCTCATCCCAGTCAATCATGCCGGGCTCTATTTCGGCGATGGCCGAATTGGCACGGTCGTAGATAACTTTACTGCCACGGCTTACAGCACCGGTTTCCAGATAATAAACCCCCATTCTGTTGCCTCCGTAGATAATATGTTGGGTGTCAACGCCAAATCCACGCAGCTCGCGTATACAGGCGTTGGTAAGATCATTTTTGGGTAATCTCGTTACAAAGGATACCGGAACACCATAATTAGCCAGTGATACTGCTACGTTGGCTTCGCCACCACCAAAAGTTGATATCAATTGATTTGACTGTCCGAATCGTTCGTATCCGGGTGTGGCAAGCCGGAGCATTACTTCTCCAAAAGTTATTACTTTTTCCATTGTTTTTATTTTTACTGCAAAGCTTGTTTCTTATATTCTTTTAAAACTTAAAATAGTTTTTGGCATTGTTATAACTGATGTCTTCCACCATTTTTCCCAGCAGGTTTAAGTCGTTGGGAAGCTCCCCGTTTTCCACATCATTACCCAGCAGATTACACAAAATTCTTCTGAAATACTCATGGCGCGGATATGATAAAAAGCTTCTTGAGTCAGTTAGCATACCCACAAACCGGCTTAACAGTCCCAGGTTCGACAGGGCATTCATCTGTTTTTCCATGCCGTCTTTCTGGTCGAGAAACCACCATCCGGAACCCCACTGAATTTTCCCCGGAACCGAACCATCCTGGAAATTTCCAATCATGGTTGCCATGGTTTCGTTGTCTTTGGGATTCAGGTTATAGAGAATGGTTTTGGCCAGTTTGTCATCTTCGTCCAGGCGGCTAAGAAATTTCGACATGGGTTTGGCTATTTCCAGGTCGCCGATGGAGTCGAAGCCGGTATCAGGACCCAGAAGCCGGAACATGCGACTGTTGTTGTTTCGCAAAGCGCCAATGTGGAATTGCTGTGTCCATCCTTTTTCATGATCCATTAAAGCCAGTTCGAAAAGTAGTGCTGATTTTAGCTTCAGTATTTCTGTTTCGTTAAGATCTTCTCCCGACCTGATCTTTTTAAATATCTTGTTTGCTTCAGCTTCGGTGTAATCTTCTGCATAGAAATTCTCAATACCATGGTCCGACAGACGGCAACCATTATCATGAAAATAGTCGTGACGCATTTTAAGTGCTTCCAGTAAGGCCTGGTACGAACCTATCTCTTTTCCGGTTACCTCCGACAGTTTATCAATATATTGATTGTAAGCTTCGGCATTTTCCACCGCCATGGCTTTGTCAGGACGCCAGGCAGGTAATACCTTCAGCCCGTTTAACGATTTAGCCATTTGCTGATGATAGAACAGATTGTCAACCGGATCGTCGGTGGTACAGACCGTTTCCACATTCATCTTTTTAAGCAAACCCTGCACCCTGTAATCGTCGGATTGCAACATTTCGGAAGCTTTGGTATAAATTGAATCCGCTGTTTTTTTGCTTAACAGGTCGGTGATTCCAAAATATCTGTTAAGCTCCAGGTGCGTCCAGTGGTAGAGCGGATTTCTAAAAGTATAAGGAACCGTTTCAGCCCATTTGTCGAATTTCTCCCGGTCGGAAGCATCGCCTGTGCAATACTTTTCATCAACGCCATTGGTACGCATGGCCCTCCATTTATAATGGTCGCCGTAAAGCCAGGGCTGGGTTATATTTTCGAACCTCGTGTTTTCGGCAATCTGCTGCGGTATCAAATGACAATGATAGTCGATGATGGGCATGTTGGCGGCATGCTCATGGTAGAGATATTCTGCCGTTTTGGTCTGAAGCAGAAAATTATCATCAAGAAATGGTTTCATCTATTTTTTTAATTTAAACGGTTAAACAAGTTCCGGATCATTTAATAAGTAGCAAATTCAGCTTTCACTTTCGGTAAAATAAGTTTTTGTCCATTTCAGCTGAATTACATAGAATATAAAAGCTATTATCCTCTCCCCCGGGCTATTCCGAAAGCTCCGATAGCTATCGGAGGAACCGGGGGAGAAGAATCAGTGTCAAGTCAAATGTAAAAAGTCTGGTATTTATTAAGTTACGAATTTATTATTCCTCCCTCTTTATCTCTCCCGCAAAAAGTGCGGGACAGGCTCTCCAAAGGGAGAGATGAAGCGGTTGTAACTTAATAAATACCCTTAACTATAGCTGAATTTATAAGCTTGACTTGACACAAGTTAATCAACATCATTCTCTCCGGCCACATAACCGAAGTTGGCAAGGATACCACCATCCACATAAAGCACATGGCCGTTTACAAAGTCACTTGCCTTGGAAGCAAGGAATAGCGCGGCATTGCCAACATCTTCCGGTTCGCCCCATCTGCCTGCAGGAGTACGGGTCATCACCAGATCGTTAAAAGGATGGTTACCTTCACGAATGGCAGCAGTTTGCGAAGTTGCAATGTATCCGGGCCCGATGCCATTGATTTGAACATTATATTTAGCCCACTCGCAGGTCATGTTGGCGGTAAGAAGTTTTAATCCCCCTTTGGCAGCAGCGTAAGCCGAAACCGAGTTGCGGCCGTAAACACTCATCATGGAACACATGTTGATGATTTTACCGCTGCGTCTTTCAATCATTCCGGGTGCAACCCTTTTGGCAACAATCAAAGGAGCCACCAGGTCGATGTCGATAACCTGCTTAAAATCCGACACGGGCATATCCAAAATAGGAATCCGCTTGATGATACCGGCATTGTTAACCAGAATATCTACGGGTCCTACGTTTTCTTCAATTTCAGTAATCCCTTTGTCAACAGCAGCTTCATCAGTTACATCAAATTTTAAGGTATATACATCAATACCTGCATCAGCATACTCTTTTTTGCAGCCTTGCAGTTTTTCGTCAGAGATATCGTTTACTACGATTTTCGCTCCGGCACCACCCAGCACTTTACCAATGGCCATTCCAATGCCATGGGTGCCTCCGGTGATAAATGCCACTTTTCCGGTGAGGTCAAATAATTCCTGTATCATAATTTTTCTTTTTTTGAGTTAAAATTAATTTCTATTAAAAAACATTGTTTAGCGAAGTTCATCCGGTTGGATCACATCCATATCGGTATAATCAACGTTTTCACCACCCATACCCCAGATGAAAGAGTAATTTGAGGTTCCTGCTGCTGAGTGTATTCCCCATTCCGGAGAAAAAACAGCCTCTTCATTGTGCATAAACAGATGGCGGGTCTCCTGTGGTTCTCCCATTAAATGCAGAATGGTTTGTCCTTTGGGCAGGTCAAAATAGAAATAAGCTTCCATCCGCCTGTCGTGGGTGTGAGCCGGCATGGTGTTCCAAACGCTGCCGGTTTTTAATTCGGTAAGGCCCATTACCAGCTGGCAGCTTTCAACAATGCCACCAACGATGAGTTGATAAACAGTACGTTCGTTGCTGGTTTCCTGCGATCCCAGGTTCAGAATTTTGGCTTTTTCTTTATTCACCAAAGTGGTGGGATAAGATGCGTGAGCAGGTGTTGAACCCAGATAGAATTTGGCAGGGTTGCTTTTGTCAATACTGGCGAAGGTAATATCTTTGCAACCTTTTCCAATGTACAGTGCTTCCTTGTTACCAAGTGTGTAAGTGGTTCCATCCACCGTTACCGTACCTTCGTTAGCAATGTTTATGATGCCAACTTCACGGCGTTCACAGAAGTACTCCGATTTTAAATATTCAATGCTTTCCAGTTTCAGCACCTCATCCACCGGAAAGATACCGCCGAGGAGATATCTTTCGTATTGTGAATAGGAAATTTTAATTTCGTCTTTTACAAAAAGATCCTGTACCAGAAACTCTTTGCGCAGCCGCTCCGTATCGTAGCTTTTTACATCTACCGGATTGCAGGCTCTGCGTTTTTCAATTTTTATTTTTGTCATGATATATTATTGTTTTATAAGTTGTAAATTTTCATCTAAAGGAGTCATCTTCGGCATCAACAGATGTACCAGACCAAGCAGTATCAGGTAGGAAGAACCTGCCAGCAGAAAGGCCCAGAAATAGCCGTTGTTACCAGCTGTATCCAGCACTTCGCCCAAAGAGAAGTCAGCAAAAATGCCAGCTACCGCACCAATCATTCCACCAATACCCACTACCGAGGCGGTAGCTTTTTTAGGAAATACATCGGATACCAGCGTAAAAATATTGGCCGACCAGGCTTGATGTCCGGCGGCTCCCAGTCCAATCAGAAATACAGCTATCCACAAGCTGTTGGTAATGGCTACAAAGCTTACCGGCAGAATGACAATGGCACAAATCAACAGTGTGAGTTTCCGGGCTTTGTTAACAGACCATCCTTTTTTCATAAAGGCACCCGAAAGCCATCCGCCAAAGATACTGCCCCCGTCGGCCAACACATAAATAATAAAGAATGGTATGCCGATGTTTTTAATGTTGACACCAAAAGTGTCAGCAAGGAATTTAGCACCCCAGAAAAGATAAAACCACCAAACAGCGTCGGTAATTTTTGCCAGTCCGAAGGCCCAGGTCTGGCGCTTGCCCAGCACCCGGCTCCAGGGTAGCTTTTCAGTATTTTCTTTATCAGAATCGCTGTGGATATAGTCCAGCTCTTCTTTGGTAACTTTGGGATGATCCTCGGGCTTTTTGTAAGTCCTTAACCAAAGGATAACCCAGATGGTACTTAAACCTCCTGTAATCAGAAACGGAATCTGCCAGTTGGTACCGTCCAGGTGAACGATGGCTCCCACAATAAAAGGAGCTGCAATGGCTCCTATACTGGTTGAAGCATTAAAGATGCCGGTGGCAAAAGCCCTGTCTTTTTTAGGAAACCATTCAGCGGTGGTTTTGATGGCGGCAGGAAAGTTTCCTGATTCGCCAAAGCCAAGACCAAAACGGGCAAGCATAAAACCAATAACACTGAAAGCAGGACGTACCAGCGCATGCATCATGCCAAAGAAAGCCCATATTCCAATGGAAAGGGCATATCCTTTTTTGGTGCCCAACTTATCGATGATGCTGCCCATTGAAACCATACCAATGGCATAGGCCACTTTAAACGAGATCATGATGTCGGCATAATCCTTATTGGTCCAGTGAAACAATTTTTCCAGGGTTGGTGCCAACACACCAATGATGCTTCTGTCGAAGTAGTTGATGGAAGTGGCAAACACCAGCAAGGCAAGGATACGATACCGGTAGTTTCCAATTTTTTTAATCTCTTTTTTCATAAAAGGTGGTTTTATTGAATTATAAATTTCTATGCATTATAGGTTGATGAGGAGGTATTACCACCTCTTCCTGTCCAGTTTGTATGGAAAAACTCACCGCGGGGTTTGTCCACTCTTTCATAGGTATGCGCTCCGAAATAGTCGCGTTGTGCCTGAAGCAGGTTAGCCGGCAGTCTTTCGGTTCGGTAGCCGTCGAAATAGGCAAGGGCTGTCGTTAGCGAAGGAATAGCGATGCCATTGGCAACAGCGGCAGCTACCACATTACGCCAGCCATTTTGAGCATCCATAACCTTTTGACTGAAGAAAGGGTCGAGCAGCAGGTTAGCCAGCTCCGGATTGTTGTCGAAGGCCTCTTTTATTTTTCCTAAAAAGGCAGAGCGGATGATGCACCCACCCCTCCACATCAAGGCAATGCCTCCATAATTCAGCTCCCATCCATACTCTTTGGCAGCGGCTCTCATCAAAGCGTAGCCCTGCGCGTAAGAAACAATTTTTGAAGCAAAAAGTGCCTGACGAAGATCTTCGATAAACTGCTCCTTGTTACCACTGAATTTCTTTTCAGGGCCATGTAAAACTTTTGATGCTTTAACACGCTCCTCTTTTTGAAAAGATAATGCTCTGGCAAAAACAGCTTCCCCAATTAGGGTTAACGGGATGCCAAGATCAAGGGCGGAGATGGCGGTCCATTTTCCGGTTCCTTTCTGGCCGGCAGTATCCAGTATTTTATCCACCAGCGGTTTGCCGTCTTCATCTTTGTAAGCCAGAATATCCCGTGTTATCTCAATCAGATAGCTGTCCAGCTCTCCTTTGTTCCACTCTTTGAAAACCTCATGCATTTCATCAGCCGACATGCCCAGCAGCTCTTTCATAATCTGATAGGCTTCCGAGATAAGTTGCATGTCGCCATACTCAATGCCGTTGTGAACCATTTTTACAAAGTGGCCGGCACCATTTTCACCCACCCAGTCGCAGCAGGGTGTCCCGTCTTCTACTTTGGCAGCAATTTTCTGAAAGATTGGCTTAACAATATCCCAGGCAGCTTTTGAACCTCCCGGCATGATGGATGGCCCGTTGAGTGCACCCTCTTCGCCACCGGAAACGCCGGTTCCGATATAGAGCAACCCTTTGCTTTCCACATATTTTGTACGGCGATTGGTGTCGGGGAAATGGGTATTGCCTCCATCAATGATAACATCTCCTTCTTCAAGATAGGGGATAACCTCTTCGATAAACGCATCCACAGGGGCGCCCGCTTTTACCATAATCATCACTTTGCGCGGTCTTTCCAGCGCGTTTACAAACTCTTCAACGGAATAGGTGCCGATGATGTTTTTGCCTTTTCCTCTTCCGGAAACAAATTTTTCAACCTTTGATGTAGTCCGGTTATATACGGCTACTGTAAACCCTTTGCTCTCCATGTTCAAAACAAGGTTTTCGCCCATTACGGCCAGCCCAACCAATCCAATGTCTGCTTTATTTTTCATATGTTTTTATTTTTTATGGTCAGAATAAACGGTATTGAACCCTATCCGTTTTAACAACGGGCCAACATTGTACTTGTCATTTATTAGATACACTGCAAAGGCATTAAATTCCCGTCGCAAAGGATAATTCCCCCTGAGATTTTCAAAATCTTCTGGCGATTCTTTAAGCCGGTTGTTATCATTTACGATGTTATAGGTTGCTAAAATGGCATGGTTCAATACTTCCTGAACACTTTTTGTTTTACAATCAATTTCAATTCGGTTGTTAGAAACCACCGGAATATTTCCCGGCATCCAGTAGTCGAGGTCAAGGTTAAAAAACCTGCTTACAGCCTGAACACTCATGGCGGTACCCATTGCTTTGCCATCTGCTGAATAGCCGGCAATATGCGGAGTACCAATATCTGCCATGTTGAGTAATGCTACGTCGATGGCAGGTTCGTTTTCCCAGACATCCAGCAGCACTGCTTTTACAAGCTTATTTTCCAAAGCATGTTTTAAGGCAGATGTTTTTACCACTTCGCCTCTTGAGCTGTTGATAAGGATGGTTTTGGGATTAAGGTTCTCAAAAAACTTTTCATCAACCATATGAAAAGTTTTGTCGATACCCTCTTTATTTAACGGTACATGAAAGGTGATGATATCCGCATTTTCTTTGATCTCCTGTAGGGTTACAAATCCTGATTTTCCTTCTGCACGCTCGCGGGGAGGGTCGTTGAGCAGCACTTTCATACCCAGTCCGGAAGCAAGTGCAGCCACTTTGGAGCCCACATTACCACCACCAACAATGCCTAGGGTTTTTTCAGAATAGTTGAACCTGTATTTTTGTGACAGAAAGGACAGGGCTCCTGCAATATACTGCATCACCGAGCCGGAATTGCATCCTGGCGCATTGGCCCACTGGATATTATTTATCCGGCAATATTCAGTGTCAATGTGGTCGAAACCAATGGTAGCCGTGGCAATGAATTTTACCTTACTATCTTTCAAAAGGTCTGCATTACACCGGGTGCGCGTTCTTACAATGAGGGCATCGGCATCTTGAATTACCCCGGAAGTAATTTCGTTTCCAGGATAATAGGCAACATCAGCATAAGGCTCCAGCACCCCTTTTAAAAATGGTATTTTATTGTCGGCTACAATTTTCATGGCTATTTGAATCTATCTTTATAAGCCCATAAACCAATGGCCGGATTGGAGATGTAAAAGATCTCTTCTCCGTCAACTATATTGAACCCGTCTTTTAATTTGCCGGGGTCATATTTTTTCATCATTTCGTGCAAGTCAGCATAGTTGAAATTAACACTTTCAATCTCTTCTTTTGTCAGGAATCCCGGACAATAGGTGATGGTAAACCTGTTTTCGGAAGAGCCGTGGATAAGGTGTGCTGCTGCACTGAGGTTCTCT
>Ga0256831_1001559_pt1 | contig 12049 bp, 10 predicted proteins | sample 132544metaG_FD_189087 | JGI IMG/M metagenome (GOLD analysis project Ga0256831, IMG submission 189087) | Hydrothermal vent microbial communities from Lau Basin, Pacific Ocean - 132-544 | ecosystem: Environmental > Aquatic > Marine > Hydrothermal vents | place: Pacific Ocean: Lau Basin | collected... | reverse complement strand
CGCTTCAGATATGGTCAAAAGTGGTGTCGTTTCTATTAACGGCATAAAAGCAAAAGCTAGTAAGAGTGTAGCAATTGGTGATAAGATAACAATTGAGTATCTAAAAGGGGCTAAAGAGTATGAGGTTTTACAAATTCCGACTACTAAAACAATCCCAAAAAGCCAAAAAGATGAATATGTTAAAGAGTTATCATGAGAAAAACCCAAGAGCAATTTAAAAAACTATTTAAAGATGAATTAACGTTTGATGAGGGTAGGGCTTTATTGTTAGATGTCTACGATAGAGGAGAGAGCTATGAGGAGATAGCAATGGTTGCTAAAATCATGCGTGAACACTCTGTTAAACTTCCTATCTCAAAAGAGTTACAAGATAGAGCCATAGATATTGTAGGAACAGGTGGAGACAGGAGTGGAAGCTTTAATATCTCTACAACGGTATCACTACTATTAGCCTCATTGGGGGCTACTGTAGCAAAGCATGGAAACAGAAGCATCACTTCAAATTCAGGCTCTGCTGATGTTTTAGAGACATTGGGGGTCAATCTTAACCTTGATACCACCCAACAGCTTAAAATGCTAGAAGAGACGGGATTTTGTTTTATCTTTGCTATGAATCATCACCCTGCGATGAAACATATTATGCCTATACGTAAATCTATTGAGCATCGAACCATCTTTAATATCTTAGGTCCACTTACAAACCCAGCAGGAGCAAAAAAGTATCTGCTTGGTGTCTTCTCTCCTGATTATATCGAGCGAATGGCAAAGGCACTAAAGGAGCTTGATGCCTCTCGTGCTTTTGTAGTAAGTAGTGATGATGGAATGGATGAGATATCTTTAGCCTCAACTACACAGTTTGCCTATGTTGAGGGTGGTATTGTCTCACAAGGTGTGATTGACCCAGAGGAGTTTGGATTTAAACTAGCACCTAAAGAGGCTATACTTGGTGGAACTGCTTTGGATAATGCTCTAATTACACGAGATATATTTAGTGGGGAGGCTACCGATGCACAAAGAGATGTTATTGTATTAAATGCAGGATTTGCCCTTTTTGCTGATGGTAGGGTTAGAGATATGCAAGAGGCGTTTGAGATGGCACGTATGGGGCTAGAGAGTGGTAAGGCTAGAGAGCATTTGGAGTTGATAGCCAAAGTTTCAAATGGGGTATGAGAGGTAAAAAAGATGGCAAGGAGTTGAAAAATGATACATAAATTTAAAATAGAAGAGATAGGTATAGGCTTTGATTTTGATATAGAGTTTGACAAAGATAAAAAGGTTTATTGTATTATTGGTAAAAATGGTATTGGAAAGACTCAACTTCTTGAAAATATGGCTAAATCTTTGATATATACGCACTCTATATTTTTAAAAGATGGTGAGTATAGATATAAGAATCTGTTTGCACAAAAGCATATTAGAGAAAAAATAGAAGATATATATCTGAAACTTCCTCTAAATATCTGTATTAATAGTAAAAAAATTAAAGATAAAAATAAAGAGTCTTGGGGGTATGTAGATTTTAAAAATATTGCCCATAAAAATAGAGATTTTATTTGCGATAAACCAATAGTCTTTATTGGTGCAAAAAATAGAGGTTTTACCAAAAATATTGACCCTAATAATATAAAAATATTAGCAAACTCTAATGCTAGATTTGTAGAGAGTATTACTCGAACTATAAACTATGTTGATGGAAAGGGGCTAGAGCAAGAGGAGATTGCTAATTGGTTTGTATCAAGACTTATTGTAAATCCTAACTTTGTTATGAGTGAGCAAAATAAATCAAATGAAGTTGTAACTGTTTTAAAATTGATTGAAAAATTAGAGCCTAGTTTTAAATTGCTTAACTCTAATGATGAAGAGTTAAATGTAATCTATCATGAAGGGAAACTTCTTATTAATAATATTCCACTTGATAAACTCTCAACAGGTTTTGTCTCTATTATAAAGATATTTCAAGAGATAGTAGCAGGTTATGGAGGGTGGAGTAATCTTGATGATTTGAGCCAAGTTGAGGGAGTTGTTTTTATTGATGAGGTAGAACCACATCTGCACATTAGTTGGCAGACAAAAATTATAGGGATTTTAAAAGAGTCTTTTCCCAATACTACATTTTATATCTCTACTCACTCTCCTCTAGTTTTGGCAGGGCTTAGAGATGGAGAGGCTTATGAGCTTTATAAAGATGAAAATTTTGTAAAAACAAAAAGGGTAGAAAATATAGAAAACTACTTTTTAAATGATATTGTCAGAGAGTTTTTTGGAGTAGATTTAAACAGAGAGAAGATAGAAGCTTTGGATACAGATGAAGAGAGATTAAAAAGAGAGCAAAAAGGTAAAGAGTTTTTGGATTTTATAGAGGGTATGAGTGATGAATAGTTTTTTAGACTCCTCTATAATCTATTTTAAAAAAAGTAATGATACAAAATATCATAAATATAAAGAGTTAATTGCCAGTGACAGAATCCTTATAATTAATGATTTGGTTAGATTAGAGGTATTGCAAGGTATAAATTATAAAGATAAAAATCTTTATAAAAAATTTGTCAAACTATTTGATAGTAGATTTGAAGTTAGAGAGATTAACAAAGATATATATCAAATGGTTATAAAAATAGATAGACTTCTAAAAGCAGAGGGTGTTACTCTAAAAAAGGGAAAAACAAAAGATATTGCTGGAGTTATTGATATTGTAAATTTTTGTACGGCTAAATATTATGAGTGTGAAATTTTTCATAATGATGATGATTTTAATAAGATGGAAGAGGTTTATGTGAAGTTTTTGGAGGGTAATTAATATGGAAACAATAATCGCCTCATTAGATGAGATAGATAGGGTAGTTGAGTATCTAAATGAGATAGTTTGTGAAGATGCCATTATATTTTTAACTGGAAATCTAGCCTCAGGCAAAACAACACTAACCTCTCATGTAGCCAAATCAAAAGGGATAGAGGGTGAAGTTACCTCTCCAACTTTTTCACTACAGCAGTGTTATGGAGAGGGTCTCTATCATTATGATTTGTATCGTATAGAGCATCAAGAGTTTATGGAGCTTGGACTTTTTGAGGAGTTTGAGAAGTCTGGTTGGCATCTGATAGAGTGGGGTAGTGATGTGTTAAAGAGCTTTTTGTTAAGTGCTGGGTATAGTATCTATACCGTAACCATTACCCCTTTTGAAGATAGACGAAAATATATAATTGAGAAGAGCATATGATACATACATTAGAGGCTAAAAATTTATCTAAAACCATTAAAAAGACAAAAATCATTCATGATGTGACACTAAAGGTCTCCTCTTGTGAGATTGTAGGGTTGCTTGGTCCAAATGGGGCAGGGAAGAGTACCTCCTTTTATATGATATGTGGCGTTACCGATGCCACAACAGGTGAGGTCACTTTAGATGGTAAAGATATTACCAAACTTCCTCTAAGTGCAAGGGCAAAGCTTGGTATTGGGTATCTTCCACAAGAGTCAAGCATCTTTAAAGACTTAACAGTAGAAGAGAATCTACTAATGGGTGCTAAAGCGATGAAACTAGATATGAAGTTAGCCAATAAACGCATAGGAGACCTCTTAAATCTTTTTAATATCGACCCTATCCGTAAACGGTTTGGTATTCAGCTCTCAGGTGGAGAGAGACGACGTGTTGAGATAGCAAGAGCTTTGGTAGCTCAACCAAAGTTTCTACTCCTTGATGAACCCTTTGCAGGGGTTGACCCTATCTCTGTAGAGGATATTCAAAATATTATTAAGCAGTTGATAGATTTGGATATGGGTGTACTTATTACTGACCATAATGTGCGTGAGACGTTAGGTATCTGTGATAGAGCCTATGTTATGCGAAGTGGTGAGATGTTAGCCGAGGGTACAAGTCAAGAGATTATGGAAGATGAGAATGTTAGAAAATACTATCTAGGGGAGAATTTTCATTTTTAGATAGTTTATAAAAGTAGGAATCGGAGACTTTAGTCCCGAACAAGGCGAGGCTAAAGCCATCGGTTCCTAGTTTGGGTTACTCCGATTCCTAATTAATTTTATAATAGGTCTACTAAAGGTCTATCTTAAGAGCATTTAATGTCTCGTAAGTAATTCCACCTGTTGCTAGTGAATTATCTCTTTGGTACTTATCAAGTGCTATACGTGTATCACGTCCTAGAACACCATCAATTTTACCTGGATTATAATTTTCTGCTTTAAGTGCATTTTGGATTTTTAAAATTACCTCTTTGTTCATGTTTGTTTGACAAAGAATTCTCTCCCAACCTTGAGTTGCATCTGAAATTTTCTTTCTCTTTTTAAGAAGCTTGTACTCTGCTGGAATTGGTGTTTTAATCTCTTTAGCTTCAGCGATTAATTTTTTAACTTTCATCTCTTTGAAACTTGCTTGAATCTCAACCTCTTTTGTTGTAGCAGGTGTATCAAGTACTGTTTTTGTAATTTTTTGTCGTACTGCTGGACGCTCAACAAGACAGATTTTATGACCTGTATAGTTCCAACCTCTATCAACAGTTTGACCTACTTTTATCCATGCAAAATCTGATTTTGCTTCCAATACCTTTTTGGAAATACTCTTTTTAACTTCTGGAATTTCTGTTTTTTTAACAGTTGCAGGAGAGATAAGTTTTTTAACTTTGATTGTTTTTGTTACAGCTGGAACATCAATTACTTTTGTAGTTGCAGGTGTTTTAACAACACGTTTTTTGATGACTTTGTATTTTGCAGGTACTTTTATTAAACACATGATATCACCTGTTGCACCGTTTAATTTCTGTGCAGGGTTATGACCTTTTTTCCATACAGTCTTCTCTTTTTCTACAAGAACTCTCTCCTCTTTAAATTCATAAGTAGCTGGAACTTCAACAGTCTTTTTAGCTGCTGGACTTACTTCAATCGTCTTCTCAACCATTTCATACTTTGCAGGGACAATTTCACTCTTCTCTGTTTTCTCTTGAACAACAATATCTTCTGTTACAGTTTTGTATTTTTCTGGTGTAAAGTACTCTTTGTAACATGAACCAGGTGTTGTGTTATCTAAATCAACACCTTTAAGTTTTGCTGCTACCAAAATCTCTTTACTTACAGGAGCAGCTCCTCTATTCATACTTGTTTTCCAAATACGTGTAGCTGGTTTTACTTCTATTGTCTCTACCACTTTTTTATATTTTGCGGGAATTGGAATGATTTTTTTACTCGCAGGGGTAACTTCTACTTTTTCACTAATCCACTCATATTTAGCTGGAATAATTTTAATTTTTTCTGAAGCTTCTTTTACTAAAACTCTCTCTTCAATGCTTTCATATTTTGCAGGTAGTACAACCTTTGCGTAACACTCTCCTGCCTTAGCATTTGGTGGGATGAGTGAAGCCTGGTTCGCATTTGCATACGCTAGAGGCAGCAATAATCCTACTAATAATTGCGAGTATTTTAATTTCATTATATCTCCTTTGGGTTATCGTATATTTATCTTGTGAAGTATTATAGTGTTTTATTCTTTAAAATAAAATTGTCTTTCTTGTTGATAGTTTAATAATTTATAACCCTTTTAGTAGAGTTTTATAAAGTTTTTCTATAATACTATCCTCAATATGGATAGTACTTTGGGTATCAAAAAGTTTGAAGATTTGATTTTTCTCATAATCCTCAGCATAGATACAGTGGGGATGAGCAGGTATAAATGCCCTCATAAGTCCAACTCTGTTATGTAGTGGTTCTTCGCATATATAACAAAAACCATTGTCATATAATCTTCCCTCATGAAAGAGTAATTTTAAATATCCCTCTACAGCCAATCTTTTTGGATTTTGTTTGTCCCATTTTTTAGCAATACCTAATAATAAATCTAAATAGAAATTTTCAAGCTCAGTGCTATCTTTAAGATGTAGATAAAAAAGTCTAATAAAATTTTGCCAAATTAGGAGATGATTTGGGGAGAAAAGCCAAGGAAATCCAAGATGAGATACTTTTCTCATTTTAGGCATAAAGTGTCCACTATCCTCCTCTATCTCAAAATCTATGAAGTTACCAATTTGCAATATTGAATGTCTTGCTCCAAAAAATCTCCAATAACTTTTTACACTTTCGTTGGTCAGAACGGTAACAACAATATCTTCATTTTTAGCTTTTCTTATATCTATGATGAAACCACGCATTTTGTCACCTATATTTTAAAGATGTTTTAGCTATTATCTACCTCATTTTGGGATAGAAATTTATAACTAAACTTTATGTAGTATTATTACATATTTTATGTTAAACCCAAAAAGATATTAATTAAAAGGTTGGCTTATGCAAGAACTCTTTACGTCATTTAAAGATAACTGTGGTTTTGGACTATTGGCATCAATTGATAATACCCCTTCACATAAAAATTTGGAAGACTCCATCATCTCACTAGAGAGAATGATGCACCGTGGAGCTGTTGCCGCAGATGGTAAGAGTGGAGATGGTTCAGGACTTCTTCTTTCTATACCTAAATCATTTATGGCACAAGAGGCAAAAAAGCAGGGTGTAGTTTTACCAGAGCAGTATGCTGTGGCAATGGTGTTTAACAAAGATACAAAAGATTTTGATATTTTTGAAAAGTATTGTGATGATAATGATTTGAAAATCATTATGAAAAGAGAGGTTCCTGTTAATACTTCAGCTCTAGGAGAGTATGCACTTAAGTTACTTCCAACCATTACGCAAATTTTTGTAGCTCCAAACTCTATTATGTCATATAAACGCTTTGATGCCATGGTTTACTTGACTAGAAAAGAGATTGAACATGCTCTAAAAAAAGAGAATAGTGAACTATATATAACAACCTTCTCTAGTAAAACAATCTCTTACAAAGGGTTGGTAATGCCAACTCATATTAAAGAGTTTTATGTAGATTTACAAGATGAAGAGTTTAAGATATCTTTTGCACTATTTCACCAACGATTCTCAACCAATACATTGCCAGAGTGGAGATTGGCACAGCCATTTAGAGCCATTGCACATAATGGCGAGATTAACTCTGTAACTGCCAATAGATTTAATGTTGCAATCAAGACAAACTCTCTAAAATCAACTATCTTTTCGCAAGATGAGCTAAATCGAATCTCTGCCATTATTCAAGATGATATGAGTGATTCTGCTAGTTTAGATAACTTTTTAGAGTTTTTACATGCCAATGATATGGATTTCTTTAAGTCAGCTAGAGCATTACTTCCTGCACCTTGGCATAACTTTCCACACATGGATGGGGAGCTTAAATCTTTCTATGAATACACTAGTGCCTGTTTTGAACCTTGGGATGGACCAGCAGCTGTTAGTATGACAGATGGTAGGTTTATCGGTTGTGTTATTGATAGAAATGGACTTCGACCTTCAAAATATATTATCACTAAAGATAGAAGATTACTTATCTCTTCAGAGTATGGTGTTCTTAAGATAAAAGATGAAGATATTTTAGAGAGAGGTAAACTAAACTCTGGTGAGATGATGGGGCTTGACCTAAAAGATGGAAAAGTATTAACAAACAGTGATATAAATGAGTATATCAAAAATGGTGTACCTTATAGTGAGTGGTTGAACAAAAATACACGCTATCTTCAAGAGTATGAGTTTGAAGGAGAGTTGGATGCGATTGACCCTAAAAAGATGGAAGAGAAACAACGATACTTTAACTATACTTTAGAGGTTATCAGAGAGGTTATTCGACCTATGGTAAAAGAGGGTAAAGAGACCACGGCTGCGATGGGTGATGACACTCCACTTGCAGCCTTCTCAAATGAGCAGAGAAACTTTACAGACTTCTTTAAACAGAAATTCGCACAGGTGACAAACCCACCAATTGACCCAATTCGTGAAAAGAGTGTTATGAGTCTTAACACAGGTTTTGGTTCAATTACCAATGTTCTTTTAGACTGTGAAGACCATAGTAAACGTATAAAAACCACCATACCTATTATGTCAGAGGCACGTTTAAAACTTCTTTTAGATTTTGGTGATGAGGGACATGAACGCTATCTTGAAGATTATAAAGCGAAAAGCTACAGTACGGCATTTGGTTCAGATTTACAAAATAGCCTCTATGATTTAGTTGCGAATATCGTTGCTGATGTTAAAGATAATGGGATTAGAACCATTGTTTTAGATGATAGAGATTTGGATGCTAACAGTAAAGCAATTCCGATGTTAATGGTGGTTGGTCATCTAAATCAAGAGCTTCTTAATGCTAAACTAAGACATTTAACTAGCATTATCGCCTCTACAGGTGAGGTATTTGACCCACACTCTGCTGCTGTGATGCTTGGGTATGGTGCAACAACCGTTTTCCCTTATCTCCTATATTATACAATTACAGAATTATTAGATGAGAAAGATGATGTTGAGGCGACACTGAAGCGTTCTCGTCGAGCTATGGGTGCAGGTATTCTTAAGATTATGTCAAAAATGGGTATCTCAACTTTATCAAGTTATAGAAACTCTAAACTTTTTGATATTATCGGTCTTAGCGATAAGATTGTAGAGGACTGTTTTAATGGCTCTACTGGGCTTCTTTCAGGATTATGTTATGCAGATATCGAAGAGAGACTTAATAGTAACCATCAAAGAGCATTTACAGACGCTTTTGAGGGTAAAAGAAAAGCACTCTACAAAGGTGGGTTCTACAAGTATAAAAAAGGTGAAGAGTTCCATGACTTCTCACGAGCAACCATTGATGCGATGCAACTCTCTGCTGATACAGGTGACAAGGCTGAGTATGCAAAAGTTAAAGAGTTGGTTAATGGTCGAGATAAGAAGTTTATTCGTGATTTCTTTGAGCTTAGTAGTGACAGAGAGTCAATATCCATAGATGAGGTAGAGCCTAAAGAGAGTATCTTTAAGCGATTCTCATCTGCTGCGATGTCTATGGGGTCTATTTCAGAAGAGGCACATGAGACCTTGGCAATTGCTATGAACAGTATTGGTGCAAAATCCAACTCAGGGGAGGGTGGAGAGTCTAAAGAGAGACTTCATGACCCTGAGAGAAACTCAAAAATTAAACAGATAGCCTCAGGGCGATTTGGTGTTACTCCTGAGTATCTGCGTTCAGCTGAGGAGATTCAAATCAAAGTAGCTCAGGGTGCAAAACCTGGTGAGGGTGGACAGTTGCCTGGTTCAAAGGTTACACCTCTGATTGCACAGTTAAGATATACCAAACCAGGTGTTACTCTAATATCTCCACCACCACACCATGATATCTACTCTATTGAGGATTTAGCACAGCTGATTTTTGATATGAAACAGGTAAACCCAAAGGCAAAAATAGCCGTTAAATTGGTATCTTCAGCAGGAGTAGGAACTATCGCTGCTGGTGTGGCAAAATGTTATGCCGATAAGATTATTATCTCTGGTGCAGATGGTGGTACGGGTGCAGCCCCTGTTGGCTCTATTAGATTTGCAGGAAATCCGTGGGAGTTAGGACTTATAGAGGCACATAACGCACTTAAGGCAAATGGACTAAGAGAGAAAGTAACCTTAGAGACCGATGGTGGGCTTAAAACGGGTCTTGATATTGTAAAAGCAGCGATATTTGGAGCTGAAGAGTACGCCTTTGGTACAGGTGCATTGGTGCTTGTAGGGTGTAGAATGTTCCGTGTTTGTCACCTTAACACTTGTGGTGTTGGTGTTGCTACACAAGATAAGAGATTAAGAGAGAAGTTTACAGGTGATGTTAAAAAGGTGGTCAACTACTTTACTCTAGTAGCTGAAGATATTCGTGAGATTTTAGCTTCACTTGGGTATAAATCACTTGAAGAGATAGTGGGTAAAAATCATCTATTAAAAGTGATTGATGATGAGTTTGCTAAGAAGTTCTCATTTGAAAATCTTTTTTATAAACTTGATGGATTTGATACATGTCAAGAGCCATTTAATGAACCGTATGATAAAAATGAGTTTGAAAAATCACTAGTTGAGGAGTTGATGCCAACTATTAAAGAGCCTACAACTCCTATCTCTAAAGATATAAGGATAGACAACTTAAAACGAAGTTTTGCAACTCGAATCTCTGGAGAGATAGTCGCCTTGCATGGAGATAAAGGTCTACCAAGAGATACCATAAACTTAAACTTAACTGGAAAAGCAGGTCAATCATTAGGAGCATTTTTAAGTGAGGGTATCAATATTAAGCTTACTGGTGCAGGTAATGACTATGTGGGTAAAGGTATGAGTGGTGGTTCTATCACCATCACCTCTCCACTTCAAAATGCGTCTCTAGCAGGAAATACCTGTCTCTATGGAGCAACAGGTGGGCGACTCTATGTTACAGGTTCAGTGGGTGAAAGATTTGCTGTTCGTAACTCTGGGGCAAATGCCGTAGTAGAAGGAACAGGAGACCACCCTTGTGAATACATGACAGGTGGAACAGTGCTTATCCTTGGTTCAACTGGTTCGAACTTTGGTGCTGGTATGACAGGTGGTTTAGCATTTGTTTATGATGAGCATAATGATTTCTTTGAAAAGGTTAACCGAGAGATGGTTGAGGCTGTTAGAATTGATACAGATGATAGAGACCAAGAGATGTTCATGATGAAGAGACTTCTACAAAACTACTACAATGAGACAAAAAGTGAAAAAGCTAGAGATATCTTAGAGCATTTCAGAACTGAAATTTATAAGTTTTGGATGGTAGCTCCTAGAAATATGGAAGCAACATTAATTGTGGAGAAGAAAGGGGAGTAAATTTTTTAAAGATAAAAAAGTTAAATTTTGCTATTATATCACATGAAAAGAACTACTAATATCCTACTATTTACCCTACTATTAACTTGGATGACTGCGTGTTCAGTCATCTCTCCCACCATGAAAAAGAGCAGAGATGATATCTCTCCAATAGAGAAAAAGACTCTGCTTCAAAAAGCCAATGGTTTTAATAACCAAGGAGTACAAGCTTATCGTAAAGGTGACTATAAAAGTTCGGTTAATTACTACCTAAAAGCGATAAAGATTAAAGAGAAAGTTCTAGGAGTAGAACATTTAAATACAGCCACATCTTACAATAACTTAGGTTTGGTATATAAACGTATGGGACAGAATGATAAAGCACTGGCCTATATCTCTGAGGCCTTAAGAATACGAGAAGAGAACTTAGGCAGGGTGGATAGTCAAACTGCTCAAAGTTACAATAATCTAGGAACACTTTTGGCAAGTATGGGTGAGACAAAAAAGGCGATTAAATATACCAAACAAACGATTGATATCAAAAAACAGATTGTACATAAAGAGGAGATAGCCATAGCTGTTAGTTATAATAACTTGGCTGTACTTTATGAAGAGGTTGGCAATTATGATAAAGCAATAAACTCTTATTTAAAGGCAATGAAGATTAATGAAAAAGTTTTTGGAAAAGACCACCAAGTAACTCATGGAAACTATGCTAATATTGCTCTTCTCTACTATACCATGAAGAAATTTGATGAGGCAAGAAAGTATGCTAAAATGGCAAAAAAAGAGCCAGAAGAGATGAAACTAGCTCCTATCACCGTCAAAGCTAAATAAGCTTTTTAACGAATAGCTTTTAGTCTCTTATGACCTAAAAAATAAATCTTAGAAGCAGAGCCTCCTTTACTATTTGATGAAGATATAATAACCTCTGCATTATCTTCTGCATAAGATGGCTTATACTCCTCTCCACTTAAATTTGCAGAAGAGGAGTACAACCATTTCACTCGGTCTAACAATAAGTTATGTTTCGTATCCTTTACAACACGAAATGAGTCACCTTGTGGAAAAATAAAAGTAGTACGTTTAGAACGTCTAACTCGATTTTTATGTTTTTTGGGAACACGTGTAAAAGTTTTTAAAGTATCTAACGAGTTTACTACACAAATATAGTGTTTATTTGGTAGACGCTTTTTAGCTCGGTCTATTTTAGAAGCATCTTGAGAGACAAATCCTATGGTAGTATCTGTTTGGGTTAGGTAGAGGTGGTTTTTCATGAGATGATTATATCAAAAATAATATGAGTAATATTACTATCTACATATTTTTTACATTTTTTTATCTTTAGGTTTTTAATATTATTTTGCATTATAA
>Ga0256831_1001558_pt1 | contig 12054 bp, 9 predicted proteins | sample 132544metaG_FD_189087 | JGI IMG/M metagenome (GOLD analysis project Ga0256831, IMG submission 189087) | Hydrothermal vent microbial communities from Lau Basin, Pacific Ocean - 132-544 | ecosystem: Environmental > Aquatic > Marine > Hydrothermal vents | place: Pacific Ocean: Lau Basin | collected... | reverse complement strand
AGCAAGATGGGAAGCCACTGCCAGTCAGGGAGAAGATGTTGTATTTAACCATGCATTACATGGCTTTCAGGGAAAACATGGTGTAATGCCTGCAAAAGGAACCTGTTCAGGTTGCTCAGATCAGGATATCTACGATGCTTTCCATTACATCTTGCACGAAGCTGGTGTAACTTTTAAATAATCGTTACAAGGTATTTATTCTGAGAAATCAGATTGGTAAAAAAAGGAGGAATACTCATGAGTATTCCTCCTTTTTTTGTTTACGCTTTTTTAAAGCTTAAAAGTTTATTGCCGATTAATTAATATTCTGTCCCGTAGGGACGATATGTAAGATTATCTCAATCATTACATATGACCCACCTTAATCAATTTCAAATGGAGCCCAATCAGCTTTTAGCCTACCTCCACCATTTCGTATCCTTCGATGATGTCGCCCACTTTAATATCGTTAAAGTTTTCAATGTTCAGGCCACATTCATATCCTGCAGCAACCTCTTTTACATCATCTTTAAATCGTTTTAAAGAACCCAGGTTACCGGAGTAAACAACAATACCATCACGAATTAAGCGGATTTTCGTATTACGGTGAATCTTACCGTCCAGCACATAACAACCTGCAATGGTACCCACTTTAGATACTTTGAAAGTGTTTCGTACTTCAATGTTACATACGATTTTCTCTTCCATCTTTTTCGTCAACATACCCTTAATGGCTGCTTCAATCTCTTCCTTAGCCTGATAAATAATGGAGTACATTCTGAGGTCAACCTGTTCCGTTTCGGCAAGTTTACGTGCCTGTGGTACCGGGCGAACCTGGAATCCTATAATAATGGCATTGGATGCTGAAGCCAGCATTACATCGGTTTCGGTAATGGCTCCTACAGCTTTGTGAATTACATTAACCTGAACCTCTTCCGTTGAGAGTTTCAATAACTCATCGGAAAGTGCCTCAATGGAACCGTCAACATCACCTTTTACAATAAGGTTAAGTTCTTTAAAGTCACCAATGGCAAGTCGGCGGCCGATTTCATCCAGTGTAATATGCTTTTTGGTTCTGATAGATTGTTCCCTTAGAAGCTGCTGACGTTTGGTTGTAATGGCTTTAGCTTCTTTATCATCTTTCATTACATTAAAGATATCGCCGGCCTGAGGGGCTCCGTTTAATCCCAGCATAAGTGCCGGTGTTGAAGGCCCAGCAGAATCAATGGACTGGTTTCTTTCGTTAAACAGCGCTTTAACCTTACCATAAACAGGCCCTGCAATGATAACATCACCTTTTTTAATGGTTCCGTTCTGAACCAGAATATTGGTAACATAACCCCGGCCTTTGTCCAACAGAGATTCCAAAACAGTACCGCTCGCTAATTTGTCAGGGTTTGCTTTAAGATCAAGCATTTCTGCTTCCAGCAATATTTTCTCCAACAGCTCTTCAATTCCCTCACCTGTTATGGCCGATATTTCCTGCGACTGGAATTTTCCACCCCAGTCTTCCACCAGAATGTTCATATTGGCAAGCTGCTCCTTAATTCTGTCAGGATTGGCACCTGCCTTATCAATTTTGTTGAAAGCAAATACGATAGGCACACCTGCTGCCTGTGCATGGGTAATGGCCTCTTTGGTTTGAGGCATCACGGCATCGTCAGCAGCAATAACAATAATAGCCACATCGGTTACTTTGGCACCTCTGGCACGCATGGCTGTAAATGCTTCGTGACCCGGTGTATCAAGGAAAGTGATTTTCCTTTTATCCGGCATCACCACTTCGTAAGCACCAATGTGCTGTGTAATTCCACCGGCTTCACCGGCTACTACATTGGCATGGCGGATGTAGTCGAGTAATTTTGTTTTTCCATGGTCAACATGACCCATTACCGTAACAATGGGAGGACGTGGCACCAATGAATCCGGATCATCGGCTTCTTCTTCAATAACAAGAACCTCTTCATCCACATCAACAAATTTAGCTTTAAAACCATATTCCTCAGCAACAAAGCTAATGGTCTCAGCATCAAGACGCTGGTTTATAGAAACAAACATTCCCAAATCGAAACAGGTTTTAATAACGTCGTTGGCGCCAATGTCCATCATACTTGCCAACTCATTGGCAGTAAGGAACTCAGTAACCTTCAGAACCTTTTGCTCAGCGGCTTCTTTGGCCAGTTTAGTAGCTCTTTCATCGGCAATATGCCCACGTTTATCACGACGGTGTTTCGAGGCTTTTGATTTACCACCACCCTGAAGACGGGCAAGCGTTTCTTTCATTTGCTTCTGGATTTCCTCCTCCGTCAGTTCGTGTTTGACAGGTTTTTTATTACCGCCTTTTCGGTTATCTCTTTTCCCTTTACCTTTTTGTGGTGAAGTAGTTTGCTGCCCACCCGGTTTGCCCGGACGGTCAATTCTTTTACGCTTTCTTTTATTACCACTTCCCGGTTGGTCTTTTGAGGATGCTACCGGTTTTTTCTTTTTCTTCTCTTCAAGTTTAATGGTTCCAAGAACGGTAGGGCCTGAAATCTTTTGATATTTTGTTTTAATAAAGTTATCATCCTTGGCAGTTTCTTTAGCTTTTTGTTTTGCCTCTTTTTCTTTGGCAGCCTGTTCAGCTTCCTGCTTTTTCTTCTCTTCCTGAGCTTTTGTAGCTTCCTGCTCCTTTTTCACCTGAGCAGCTTTTGCTTCAGTTTTCTTAGCCTCTTTCTCCGACTTTAACTTTTTAGCAGCTTCAGCTTTTTTAGCCTCCGCTTCTTTTTTCTTCTGCGCTTTCGATTTCTTATCAGGGCGTGTTTTGGTATTAATGGAATCAAGGTCTATCTTGCCTAGAACCTTAGGACCAGTAGAAGATTCGTCTTCGTTAGCTTCCTTTTCAATTACCTCTTCTTTTATATCTTCCTTTATCTCTTCTTTTTCTTCAACAACAGGTTTTTCAACCTCTTTGTCTTCTTCAACAACTTCCTCTGCTACAACATCTTTTTCAGAAACAGTTTCAACTTCTCCAACTTCTTCCACCGGCTCCGGTTCAACAACTTTTTTGGCAACCTGCTCAGCTTCAGGTTCTGGTTCAGCGGTTTTTGTCTCTTCAACTTTTTCTTCAACAACAGGTTCTTGTTCAGCAACAGGCTCCTCTTTGAAGGTTTTTTTATTTTGATTCAGGTCGATACCACTCTTAATGAATATATCTTCCGGATACTCTTCTTCTGCAGGTTTTCCCTTTTTCTCTTCAATATCATGTATGCTCACGCTATCATTGCCAGGATAGCCCAACTCAATATCGTGCGCTTCTTCCTTAACCTGCTTGTCAAGTTGGAACTCTTTTTCAAGCAAATCAACCATTTCAGGGTCAAGCTTGGTATTGGGTTTTGCATCAATTGCATGACCCTTCTTACCAAGGAATTCCACAATGGTTTGTGTGCTGATGTTGAATTCTCTGGCAGCTTTGCTAAGTCTCATTGGTTTTGCTGAAGCCATATACTATTTTTATTTTAACTATTTGGTTTCCCACCGGGAAACGGGTAAAAATACAATTATCATTTGTTTATCCTATTTCATAACGCTGAAATTTATAAACTACTCCGGAAACAAGTTCCTTCAATTATTCAAATTCGGCTTTCAAAATTTTGACAACCTCTTTGATGGTTTCTTCTTCAAGGTCGGTTCTGTTAACCAACTCCTCGGTACTAAGTTCTAATACACTTTTGGCTGTATCACAGCCAACAGCTTTCAATTCATCAATAATCCACTGATCGATTTCGTCGTTAAACTCTTTCAAGTCCACATCTTCTGCATCGGTATCGGTATCGCGGTAAACGTCAATCTCATAACCGGTAAGCTTTCCTGCCAGTTTGATGTTGTATCCACCTTTACCAATGGCCAGCGAAACCTGATCGGGACGCATATATACTTCTGCTCTCATCTCTTCATTATCCAGTGTAATGGATGAAATGGTAGCCGGTGACAATGCTCGCTGAATATAGAGTGCAGTATTGGTTGTGTAATTAATTACATCGATGTTCTCATTTCTCAATTCGCGAACAATACCATGGATTCTGGATCCTTTCATTCCTACGCAGGCTCCAACAGGGTCAATTCTGTCGTCATACGATTCAACAGCAACTTTTGCTCTTTCACCCGGGACACGAACAATTTTTTTAATGGTTATCAGCCCGTCATAAATTTCCGGAACCTCTGATTCAAACAGCCTTTCCAAAAAGATTGGAGAGGTCCGGCTTAGAATAATTTCCAGACTGCTGTTATTATTTTTCAAATCAACTTTTGAAACAACGGCGCGCAGGGTGTCTCCTTTACGAAAAAAGTCGGATGGAATTTGTTCGGATTTGGGTAAGGTAAGTTCAATACCTTCTTCATCCAGAACCAATATTTTATTTTTCCAGATTTGATAAACCTCACCGGCAATAACTTCGCCAACTTTTTCGCGGTATTTTGTATAAATAGAATTTCTTTCGTATTCCAATACTTTTGATACCAGATTTTGACGGATGGAAAGAATTTCCCGACGGCCAAAATCAGCCAGGGTAATTTGCTCGGCAACCTCTTCACCAACTTCAAAGTCAGGTTCTATTTTGATAGCATCCGACAACTCAATTTCAACACTGGGGTCTTCCATTTCACCATCTGCGACAATATCACGGAACCTCCATATTTCAAGGTCGCCTTTGTCAACATTCACAATAATGTCAAAATTGGCATCTTCGCCAAATTTCTTTTTAAGCATACTTTCAAAAACATCTTCTAAAATACGCATCAAAGTTTCTCTGTCGATGGCTTTCAGTTCTTTAAACTCAGAAAATGTTTCTACAAGATTTATCTTATTCATTTTATTACGCTTTTCTTAACACATTTTTGGTGCTAAAAAGTTATTACTACTTTGGTGCGTTTTACCTCTTCCATGGGAATTGTGATTTCGTCACCAATTATTGTTTTTTTACTTTTACCTCTGGTTACCGTTTTTTCTTCCAGTAACTTTATCTTTTTTTCATCGACCTCCAACAGGGTGCCAATAATCTTTTTTTCGTCGTTTGTCAAAACATCAACTTTTTTGCCGATGTGCTTTTGGTACTGTCGTAACATGGAGAAAGGCCTGTCGGCTCCCGAAGACATCACCTTGAGTTCAAAGTCTTCAGTATCGCGATCCAGATTACCTTCAATATGGCGGCTAAGCTCAACACAATGATCGATGGTAACGGCACTATCGGCATCGATGAATACCTGAATGTCGTTGCTGGAACTTACTTTCAGGGCAACCAAAAATCTATCGGTTCCTTCAAGTTGTTCATCAACCAGTTGTTTTATGTTCTTTTCTGTTATCATATATTTACGCAAAGAGGGGACGCTCTGTCCCCTCCTAAATCTTTCCTCATGTTCAAAACGGTGGCAAAAGTACAAAATTTATTGTGTTTTACAAATTATTTGACGCATTTTAGTATTAATTGAACAGCACTTTCGGTTGGATTTAAAAAATTCTATGCATGGAACCTGATTAATACTATTGTTAACTTTGTCCGATGAGTATCCAGAAAAACAGAACCATATTAATAACCGGGGGTTGTGGGTTTGTGGGAAAACATTTGGTAAACCATATACTGGAAAACAACCTTTATAATAAAGTATTGGTTTGCTGCCACAGAAAAGAACAACAACAACAATTTGATAACCGGATAATTTTTGTGAAAGCCGATTTGTTGAACCCTGCCGGATATGATAAGATATTCAGGAAATATCATCCCAACGAAATAATTCATCTTGCAGCCATTGCACAATACAGACAAGGTGAAGAAAACCCTGAGGAGACTGTAGCAGCAAACCTTTTTGGCACCATCAGGTTGATTGAACTTGCCCGGCAATATGGTGTCAGCCGGTTTTTGTTTGTATCTTCCAACCTTGCACGAAACCCCAAAGGGGTAACCGGCGCCACCAAGTATCTTGCGGAAGCATTTATAAAAACCATCAACGAACCTCCTGTCGTTTGCTCCATTCGCCTGCCCAATGTGATTGACAGCCCCGGTGCTGTAACCCTTATTTTCAAACGTCAAATAGAAGCTGGCGAAACCATCACCATTACCGACAAACGGATGACCAGAAAATTCATCACGCCTGAACAATCGGCTAAAGACCTGATTTTCGCACTTAGCACAGGAAAACACCAGGATATTTTCATCAATAACAAACCTTCAACACCCATTATTAAGCTGGCTCAGCAAATGATTGCCAGGTCGGGAAAACAGATTCCTGTAGAATTCATTGGGATGCGTCCGGGCGAAAAACTCCTGGAAGAGGATTATCCTGCAGAAACTATTGCTGCCACAGCACACCAAAACCTATTTCTGCTTACAGAAGAGCAACACCGGATCCGGAATATCAAAACAGCTATTGGCCTGCTCAATGGAAAAGTTTCCCAAAAATTATTGGCTGAAATCAATTTGCTTTTCAAAATCAATAAGCAGTAAACTATTGTATCTTTGCATTTCAGTTTTATTGTAACCGCCTAAATTCCGGTTTGATAATTAATAATAACCGTAAAATGAAACTTAAATTCAATATATTTTTGCTTTTGCTGATGATTAGTTTTTCGGCCAGGGCAACCTATCTGCTCATACCCATGGACGAGTCACAAACGGATCATTTAAAAAGTTATGGAATTGCTTTTTCAGCACTTCAACAGGGTGTTGATGTGGAATGGCTCCTTAATTACCGGGGTGGCAGCTACCTGATTCCCTATCATGAAACTTTTGAAAACGAATGCATTGTACGCAACGTGAGCTACGAAGTGATTAGCAACGCACAAGCCACCAGCATCCGTCAGGAGATAGCCAGGCCGGACGTTAATATGGAAATTGTCAAGCTAAACAAAGTGCCTCGAATTGCCGTTTATTCTCCTAAAAATAAACAGCCGTGGGACGATGCCGTTACCATGGTTCTTACTTACGCTGAAATACCCTATGACGTTATTTATGACGAAGAGGTGCTGAATGGCTTGCTGCCAACTTACGACTGGCTGCACCTGCACCATGAAGATTTCACCGGACAGTATGGTAAGTTCTGGGCCAGATATCACAACTACCCATGGTATCAGGAGAATGTTCGTGCTGCTGAAGAAACAGCACATAAACTGGGTTTTAAAAAAGTATCGAAACTGAAACTGGCGGTGGTCGAAAAAATCAGAGATTTTGTACTGGGAGGCGGCTATCTGTTTGCCATGTGCTCGGCAACCGACAGCTACGATGTAGCACTGGCAGCGCGCAACACCGACATCTGCGACGTTATGTTTGACGGCGACCCCATGGATCCCGACGCGCAAAACAAGCTGGACTATACACCCTGTTTCGCTTTTAAGAATTTTAAAATTGTCACCAACCCCAGTGAGTATGAAATATCAAATATTGATGTTACTTATACAAGGCCGCGCAGCATTAACCAGAAGAATGACTATTTCACCTTGTTTGACTTTTCAGCAAAATGGGATGTAATTCCCAGCATGCTAACACAGGATCATAAAAAAATCATCAAAGGATTTATGGGACAAACCACCGCTTTCAACGAAAACCTGCTCAAATCCAATGTCATCATTATGGGAGAGCTGAAATCAGCCCATGAAGCCCGCTATATCCATGGTGAAATGGGCAAAGGGTTCTGGACTTTTTATGGTGGTCACGACCCGGAAGATTACCAGCATCGCATTGGCGACCCACCTACGGACCTAAAACTTCATCCCAATTCGGCAGGTTACCGGCTTATTTTAAACAATGTACTGTTCCCGGCAGCCAAAAAGAAAAAACGGAAAACATAGTCCTATTCTAAAAATTAGTAATAGTGTTTGCCAAAACAAGAATAAATAATAAATGAGGCTTAAAGGACAACTATTCCAGCTTTAAAGGCATTTACAAAACTGCTGAAAATGTAGGAACCTATACCAAAGTAGATAGTTTTTCGGCACGGTGTATTAAGGATTAATCAATAGCACACTAATTTATCATCGTTAAAAAAAATGCGGCTGGAAAATCCAGCCGCATTTTTTATCCTCCGTAAAGATATTACGGTTTATAAGCTTCCCAGCATCTTACTTGGGTCAACCCACTCAGTGAATTCCTCATCAGTAAGAAAACCAAGCTCCAAAGCAGCAGCACGCAACGTGGTTCCTTCGCTATGTGCTTTCTTGGCAATTTTGGCAGCTTTTTCGTAACCAATGTGCGTATTCAGGGCTGTCACCAGCATCAGCGAATTATTCAAATGATGCTCGATGCGCTCAGTATTAGCCTCAATACCAACTACAGCATTATCGGTAAACGAAACACAGGCATCACCCAACAAGCGAGCTGATTGCAGCAGATTAGCAATCATTACCGGTTTGAAAACGTTCAACTGGAAATGTCCCTGCATACCCCCTGCGGTAATGGCAGCATCATTTCCAATAACCTGGGCACAAACCATGGTCAGCGCCTCATTCTGTGTAGGATTAACTTTTCCTGGCATAATGGATGAACCGGGCTCGTTGGCCGGCAGGTTTACTTCACCAATACCACAACGGGGACCTGAGCCCAGATAACGAATATTGTTGGCAATATGCATCAGACTAACTGCCAACTGCTTTAAAGCACCTGAAGCTTCAACCACTGCATCATGAGCCGATAGTGCTTCAAATTTATTGGGAGCTGTTTTAAAAGGAAATCCTGTTAATTCGGCAATTTTTGCAGCTACTTTTACATCATAACCTTTGGGAGTATTCAAGCCGGTTCCAACAGCAGTCCCTCCCAACGCTAATTCCGAAAGATGTTCCAGCGTACTCTTCAATGCCTTTAAACCATAATCAAGTTGTGCAACATAACCCGAGAACTCCTGCCCTAATGTAAGAGGTGTAGCATCCATCCAGTGAGTACGGCCGGTCTTAACAACATTGGCAAAAGCCTTAGCCTTTGCATCCAATGCATCACGCAGTTTTTCAACACCGGGAATGGTTGTTTCAACAATTACCTTATAACCGGCAACATGCATGGCTGTGGGAAAAGTATCGTTGGATGACTGCGATTTATTCACATCATCGTTTGGATGAAGAAACTTCTCCTTATCGGTAAGCGCTCCTCCTTTGATAACATGGCCACGGTTAGCAATTACTTCGTTCATATTCATGTTTGACTGCGTACCTGAACCGGTCTGCCAAATAACCAAGGGAAAGTTTCCATTCAGTTTACCTTCCAAAATTTCATCGGCAACCTGACCAATTACCTCGGCTTTTTCCTTTGGCAGTACACCAAGGTCAGCGTTGGTTAAAGCGGCAGCTTTTTTTAAATAAGCAAAAGCTTCGATGATTTCGTGTGGCATCGAGCCTTCCGGTCCGATTTTGAAATTCATTTTTGAGCGTTGTGTTTGAGCACCCCAATATTTTTCGGCAGGTACTTTAACCTCACCCATTGTGTCGTGTTCTATTCTGTATTCCATGACTCTGGTTTTTATGTTTAATTAAAAAAGTTTTTCAATTTCTTCAGCAGGATCACCCCAAACGGCCTTGTTATCTTTAACAACAATGGGACGTTTAATCAGTTTCGGGTTTTCAACCATGATCTTAATCCACTCCTCATCTGTAAAATCTTTTCCTTTGAAATTCTGTTTATAAACAGCTTCCTGGGTTCTGATCATGTCAACCGGTTTTTTGTTGAGCTTGGTAAGCAGCATGGAAAGCTCTTCCTCCGAAACAGGGTTCTTCAGATATTCAACAATGGTAAAATCGTTGGTTTTGCTTTTCAGGAATTCCAGTCCTGCCCGCGACTTCTTGCACCTGGGATTGTGATAAATGGTAATCATAACATATCGTTTTAATAGATTGTCAAAATTAGTCAATCCTGCGGGAAATTATTCGATTAAGGCTTATTTATATCAACTTCTAATTATTGAGGCCTGTTCTTTTGGTAAAAATAAAAAATGCCGGCTCTAAAGAACCGGCATTTTTTTAACAGCACCCTTTATTTTACCGTACGTTAAAAGGGTTTAGGGTTACATCAAACTTCTTAACAACTGCGTAGGAGTGGTACTCACCAATGAGTGACAAGTGATAGACGTAAACACCATCCTGCAAATCAGCTTCCCTGATAAATTTAACAGTATGGGTTCCGGCTTCCTGTACCCGGTCGACAATGGTAGTAATAAACTTACCACGCATATCGTAAACACCCTGCCTTTTCCATAATTCTTGGTTTTTTCAACCTGCCAAGTCGCTACGCACTGTCTGCGTTCAACTTGAAAGGTTTCTTTCCGGCAACCTTTAAACCTCTAAACAATAAATCTCCTCCATACATTCTTACATTAAACAAAAAGGAAAAAATCCTACATTTGCCGCTTCCAAAAAACATTGAACCATGAAAAAGATTGTTTCCTTCCTTTTGCCTGTATTGCTGATGTTCGCGCTTTTTTCGTGTGACACAAGCAAACAGCTATCCAAAACAAGTCAAACTGCGCAACAAGCCTTTGATCAGGGTAATTACTCCAAAGCATTGGAATTGTGGGAAGAGGTAATCAACAATTACAAACAAAAAGGGGAGGAAGCCAAATGTCCTGTTTATACTGATGCCGGTATTGCAGCCTACAAGCTTGGTAATACCGATAAGGCCATCGATTACCTTAAACAAGCCGAATGGTCTGATTTCAGCAAGGAAGAAACCTATTTAACACTGGCTGATATTTACTGCAAAAAAGACAATCTCTCTATGGAATTGGTCAATCTGGAAAACTTTTTGGATAAATATCCCAATAGTCCTAAGCGCAGTGAAGTAAGGAAAAGACTTTTTGTGCTTTATCAGGAAAGTGACAATTTTGAGAAAGGAGAGCAGTTGTGGGACAGTCTTTCACCTCAGTCGCAAAACAACCAAGTTTTGCTGGAAGCTTTTTTGTTGATGAATGAGAAGCAAAAAAATGACAAAAAGTGTCAGGAAATTTCGGAACAGTTGTTAACTCAAAATGAAAACAATGCTGCTGCTTTAAAATGGCTTGCCAATAACACTTTCTGGAAAACCGAAAAACATTATCAGGAGGAACTCAAAGCCTACGAAAAGCATAAAACCAGAAAACAATACGCACACCTTTTAAAAGAGCTGAAAACAATCAGTACTGACTACAAAACAGCCTTGAGCTATGCGAAACGATTATATGCAATTGACCCTGCACCTGAAACAGCCCTGTTGATAAGCAAATGTTACAACCGCCTTGACGACAAAAAGAAAGCAGCTTATTATAAAAGCTTGGCAAATAAATAGAATCTCAGGTGCTCCAGACTAGCGTCAAGTCAAATATGGTATTTCGGGTATTTACCAGGTTTTACCGGATTCAGAAAATATTTTCATCTTTTTCCTTTCTACCAATGACAGATTCCACTGCCTTTGTATATTTGTCGTTCATTTTTTTTGAACAACCCTAAAAACAAATATTATTATGTCGAAAAGAACCATTGTAACCCTTCCCGGCGACGGTATCGGAAGAGCAGTACTTGACGAAACCCTTCGCGTGTTGGAAGCAGCCGGATTTGAAGCCGATTATGTTGAAGGCGACATTGGCTGGGAATTTTGGAAAACCGAAGGCAACCCCTTGCCGCAACGCACCATCGACCTGTTGGAAAAGCATAAAATCGCCCTTTTTGGTGCCATTACTTCCAAACCAAAAGATGCTGCTTTTGAAGAACTTGCTCCTGAGTTACAGGAAAAAGGCCTCGTTTACTCATCGCCCATTGTAGGTTTAAGGCAGCACTTTAACCTTGATATCTGTATGCGGCCCTGTCACACCTACACCGGCAATCCGCTGAATTTTATTCGCCGTGGTGCTGACGGAGGTATTGAAGAACCCAAAGTAGATGTGGTAATCTTCCGCCAAAATACCGAAGGATTGTATGGTGGTGTTGAGTGGTCGAACCCACCGGAAAAGGTTTACGAAGCATTGATGACACATCCTAAATTTGTAAAAAATTTCAGCAACGCACCCAAAGAAGAAGTTTCCGTTTCTACCCGTATCTTCACTAAAAAAGCCACCGAACGTATTTTAAAAGGAGCTTTTGAGCACGCTAAAAAA
>Ga0256831_1001557_pt1 | contig 12055 bp, 10 predicted proteins | sample 132544metaG_FD_189087 | JGI IMG/M metagenome (GOLD analysis project Ga0256831, IMG submission 189087) | Hydrothermal vent microbial communities from Lau Basin, Pacific Ocean - 132-544 | ecosystem: Environmental > Aquatic > Marine > Hydrothermal vents | place: Pacific Ocean: Lau Basin | collected... | reverse complement strand
CGCCGGCTGTTCCCATATCCCTGGCGCAAGCCCGGCAATGGATGAAGAAGGGCGATTACGCCGCGGCCATCGCCGATTTCAACGATTTTTTGAAAGCTCATCCTGATCATCCCCTGGCGGCCCGGGCCCGATTCGAATTGGCCCAAAGCTGGCTGGCTGCCGGGAATCCTGAGCAGGCCATCCCTATCCTGCAGGCATTGGCGCAGGATGACGAAGTCATCGCCCGCTATCCTGAAATCCTTTACTGGTTGGGGCGGGCGTATGAGCCCGGCAATAAGCAAAAAGCGGCGGCAGCTTTCCTGGATTATGCCGATCACAGCCACTATCTCAAAGCTGACGCGATTTTGGCCGCAGCCGACGCTTATCTGGCCGATCAGGATGTGATGGCCGCGCTCGACGCCTACATCCGGGCGCTGGACGCTGCACCGGATATCGTCACCCGGCTCAGAGCCCGGGAGGGACTGGCTCAGGCCTTTTTGCAGGATGCCCAGCCCGGCGGCGCTATAGAACAGTATGATGCCATTCTGGAAGACGCCAAATCCCCCGCCTATCGGGCTGAGATATTGTATCGGTTGGGGATGGCGTATCAGGCCTCGGGCCTGTCTATGTTGCAGGAGGAGGCATGGAAAAATTTTCGAGACGCCATTGCCGCCGACAAGACAAGCTGGTATGCTTATCAGGCTCTGATTCAATTGGTGGATGCTGAGCAGCCGGTGGATCCTCGCCTGCGGGCGGAGGTGGATATCCATGCTGGCGCTTATTTCCCCGCCATCGCCATTCTCACCCAATTGTTGGCGGAGAATCCGGAAAACGCCGGGGAGTTGCAGGCGCTTCTCGCTCAGGCCTACGAAGGGGTTGAGAATTATTCCGCCGCGGCGGAAGCCTGGCGGCAGGCGTTGGCCGCTTCTCCAGATGCGACGACGCAGAATCAGGCCTGGCTGGGACTGGGGCGCAGTCTGTGGCGGCAGGGGCGGCAAGAGGACGCCCGTCAGGTCTATTTGCAGGCCGCGACGCAGGCCGCAGATCCGGATACGGCTGCCACGGCTCTGTGGTGGGCCGCTGTGCTGGCCGGACAGGATAACGCCAAATGGTTGCAGGCCGCCGATGATTTTATGCGTCTGGCCCGCCACTTCCCCCACAGTGATTACGCAGATCAGGCCGGTTTTCGTGCGGGTCTCATCCACTACCGCTTGGGGGATGCAGAGGCGGCGCGGGAGCTGTGGACGGAGCATGCCGCCGCGGGCGACAGTTCCTGGCAGGCGGCGGCTCATTATTGGCTGGGAAAATTGTTGAGACAAACCGGTCATGAGGAAGAATCGTTGAGTCAGTGGCGCGAAACGGCGCGTCGCTGGGGAGACGATAATTTTTACGGCGTCCGCGCTCGCCAGCAATTGCAGGAGGCGGGCGCGACCCCGCCGACTCCCGCTCCCGCTTCGCAGCAAGAGCAGGGGCTCGAGGCGGCCATGATCTGGGCGGCGGATCTGGCCGGACGTGACATCACCGCTTTTCAGCAGACGCCCCCCGAATTTGGCCGTATCGATGAATTACACCGCGTGGGCGAGGATGCCCGGGGGCATCGCGAGCTGGAGGCGTTGCGCCGGGCCTGGCAGGATGATCCGGTGAAGCTGTTGCAGACGGCGCTTTTTGCCCGGGATTTGGGGTATTACGATAGCGCCATCCGCGCTGCTTCGCAGTTGGTGACTTACTCGGAACAACCGTTGACAGCGGCTCCACGCGCTGTGCAGGAGCTGATTTATCCTCTTTACTATCGGGATTTGATGCTGGACTCGGCCCGGGCGTTTGATCTGGACCCCGCGTTGTATTACGCTCTTATCCGTCAGGAATCCCTGTTTTGGGCGCCCGCCACCAGTTTGGCAGGCGCCACGGGCCTGGCTCAGATCATGCCGGCGACAGGCGAATCCGCGGCTCGCCAATTGGCCATGGAGGATTTCGCTCTTTCCGACTTGCTGCGCCCTCACATCAGCCTTTATCTGGGCGCTTATATCCTCAGCGAGGAACTCCGTCGCAGCGATGGCAATGTTTTTCGGTCGCTGGCGGCCTACAACGCCGGGCCGGGCAATGCCGCATTCTGGTGGGAGCTTGCCGAGGGCGATTCCGATCTCTTTGTGGAGCTCATTTCTTTTCGCGAAACCCAGCATTATGTGCGCACCATTATCACACAGGCCCACCATTATCGCCGTCTCTATCCCGATTTAGCATCCAAATAGGACTCGATCTTCATGCTTCATTTCATCAAACTGGGCGGCAGTCTCATCACCGACAAAAACAGGCCCGTTACGCCGCGTCCGCTGGTGATTCAGCGTCTGGCCCGGGAAATCGCGGCTGCCCGGCGCACGACGCCTCAGCGGCAGTTTCTCATTTCTCACGGCAGCGGCAGCTACGGGCATGTGGCGGGCAAGCGTCACCATACCCGCGAAGGCGTCAGCGACGCCGCAGGATGGCGAGGATTTGCTGAGACCGGTTATATCGCCGGACAGCTCAACCGACTGGTGCTGGCGGCATTGCTGCGGGCGGGATTGCCCGTCATCAGTTTGCCCCCATCGGCGCTGGCAGTCTGCCGAGACGGGCGCATCGTGGGATTTCACGCCGATCCCGTCCTCTCCGCCCTGACGCATGGGCTCATCCCCCTGGTCTTTGGCGATGTGGCCTTTGATGAAACCCGGGGCGGAACCATTGTCTCCACCGAGGAAGTGCTGGCGGTATTGGCCCGACGTCTGACGCCCGCTCATCTGACGCTGGTGGGGATTGTGGACGGCGTTTTCGATGCTGATCCCATGCGTTATCCTGAGGCCCGGCGCATTCCTCATCTGCACGTAGCGGATGTCGATGCCCTGGGGACGGCGCTGGGCGGTTCTCATGGCGTCGATGTCACCGGAGGCATGGCGGGCAAAATCGAGGAGATGGCCGCTTTGATCCGGCAGAATCCGGAGCTGCGCGTGCATCTCGTTTCGGGCGAAAGCCCCGGACATCTCCTGCGGCATCTGCAAAACCCCGATCTGCCTTTGGGAACCACCCTGAGCATCTGATATGATGGGATGAAGCGATGCTTTTTCGCTTCCTTTCTTGGCTATGCTGAAAAAACCTTCAACGCGGCGGCGCAGAGTGCACGGAGGAATAAAAAGACTAGGTTTGGAGATGAATTCATCTGCGAACTGCTACTATTTTCTCCGTGTCCTCCGTGTTCCCGTGTTGAAATAACCTTTTTCCAGTGGAGTCTTTCTTTTTTCAGGATGATTGAATGATGACCGATGGCGCTGATTTGACCGATCTCACCTTCGAACAGGCCTTGACGCAATTGCAAAAATTGGTGGATGAGCTGGAGAATGGCGACGGCAGCCTGGAAGAAAGCCTGATCCGCTATGAGCAAGGCATGAAGCTGGCCGCCTATTGCAATGAACTGCTGGATAAGGCTGAACTGCGGGTGCAGGAACTGCTTTCTTCCGGTGAGGAGCGGCCATTTAGCGGTCCCCTGGACAGCCGCTCCTGAGAGGCCTCAATGGCCCGGCACGGGCAGAAAATCATGCCCGCGACCATGGTTTTCCGAAGGAACGCGTAATAGCTGCCCCACTCGCAGGCGGTTCGTCTTGCCCAGATGATTGAGCGCCCGCAGTTGCGCTATCGATATGCCGCAGCGTCGGGCGATGGCGTGCAGGGTGTCTCCCCGCCGCACCCGATAACTGCCACTGCACATCTTGCCATCGGCGGTGGCAAATGTCTGTTTGATGGGAATTTTCAGGCGCTTACCGGGCCTGAGGCGTGTTGACGTGAGATGATTGATTCGCCGTATCGTATGCGCCGACGCGCCGAAGCGCCGGGCGATTCGGGCCAACGTATCTCCATTTTTCACCATGTACACCTGATAAGCGCGTGTCGGTTTTCCCGGACCGGCCCACGCTGTCTGGCTGAATGGGAGGATCGTCATGAGAGCCAGGAAAAAACCGGCTAAAAGAATTCTGTGTAAATAACGCACAATGATTGTGGAATGACACGGCGTTGCATTCACAGAGACCCGGGGGAATGTCTCTGTGAATGCAACCCAACGGGAAGATGGGGGAATCTGCACTCAGGACAATAATTTCTGACCCAGGTCATTTTATCATGCTCAGACAGGGTTGGCAAACAAGGCACTTTTGGATTTCAGGGGGATATTGGTGTGTAAAATCCGCACGGCATCTCACCCCTCCCGAAATCTTGCTGAGCCGCAAACAATTATGCCGGGACGAAGCCTTTTCTCGTTCCTTCGGGCTTCACGGCCTGCATACGATGGAGCTGAGCAGGTATCTGTTTGCTGTCTTTTGCGACAGGGTGGAGTTAATCTTCCTTTCCCACATAAAACGCCATGTGTTGCAAACGGGCCACCGGATCAATATACTGAACTTTCACAACGGGCGGGACTTTCAGAGGGATGGGGGCGTAATTGAGGATGCCGGAGACGCCCGCAGCCACCAATCTGTCTGCAACAGCCTGCGCTGCATGAACCGGCACGGCAATGATAGCGATTTTTACGTTATTTTCGGCGATGACTTCTTCCAGCCGATTGACGCCTTGCACCAAAAGTCCCCCCACCATTGTCCCCACCTTTGCCGAATCGCTGTCAAACACGGCGACAATCTCAAAGCCGCTTTCGGAGAAACCATGATAATTGGCCAGTGCATGCCCCAGATCCCCGGCGCCCACAAGGACCACGCGCCAGAGTTTCTCAAGATGCAAGATGCGCCGCAGCTGATCCCGCAGATACACAACATCATAACCGGCGCCATATTTGCCAAAACCGCCGAAATAAGAGAGGTCTTTGCGAATTTGTGCGGCGCTGATGCCAAGTCTATCCGCGAGTTCCTGAGAATTTGTCGTGCTGCGCCCCTCCGCCGCCAGTTGATTCAACATTCGCAAGTAAAGTGGAAGCCTTCCGACTACAATGTCGGGAGCTGGTCGTTTTGTCATGGGATGGTCGCACTCCGAAATGGTCAACGTTGCCAGGATAACAAACCTGCACACCAGCTTAGCATAAGAATTGCCTTTCAGGCAACCCATTCGCCGCAGATAGTGCGGGGAAGACAGTAAATTTCTTTTTTCCGTTGAAGATGGGCGCTTCTGTGATTCCCCTTATCAGGAAATTCCACGATCTCTATTCTGGGATTTGACGCAGAGAGAGTGGATTGAATGGAAATCGCCATTTTGGAGATGGCCCGAAAATTTTTCGCCGTGCGTGCATCTTTTCACGCTGAAAACTTCCAACGCAATGTAAGCTGTGTTATAATCAGCCTTGCTTTTGGATAGAAACGGCATTTATCGCCCTAATCCAAAAATCAAATTCTCTGAGTGTAGAGCAGTTTCAAAGGAGAAATTTCGATGCTCGTACAGCAGTATGGTCTCATCGGTATTTTCGCCGTCATTGCTTTTTTGTTTCCCATCGTTACGCTGGCGTTTACCTGGCTGATTCGCCCCAAACGGCCGAACCCGCTCAAGAATTCCACTTATGAATGTGGTATTGAGACTGTTGGAGACGCCTGGGTTCAGTTTCGTGCACAATACTATCTTTTCGCTTTGATTTTTGTTGTTTTCGACATCGAGGCGATTTTTCTTTTTCCTTTTGCGGTGGCTTTCAACAAGATTGGGCTTTTTGCTCTGGTTGAAGCCATTATCTTCGTCTTTATCCTGCTGGTAGGCTTGGTTTACGCCTGGAAGAAGAATGCTCTGGAATGGCAGTAGCGCTTATCGCACTGCCATCTTTCATGTCTGATTGTTAGATCAGCCCATCCTTTTATTATTTTCCCGGAAATTTTTCAATGCCTCTGATACTGATTGGAGTTATGATATGGATTTGAGAGCATTTGGCGAAGCGTTTATTGCAATGCTTGAGAATATCGGCATCCCCGAAGGTTGGGTTTTGCTGATTAACTGGATTTTGGGCGCACTGATTTTATTGGTTGTTGCGCTGCTGTTGGCTATTTTCCTGATTTGGTTTGAGCGAAAAGTCGCCGGTCGCGTTCAGGATCGTTTGGGCCCCAATCGCGTGGGGCCGTGGGGGTTGATTCAGCCCTTTGCCGACGCCTTGAAATTGCTGACGAAAGAGGCTATCACGCCAGACAATGCGGATCGCATCACCTATAATCTGGCTCCTGTCATCGCGGTCTTCCATATTATCATGCTTTTTGCAGTCATCCCCTTCGCCGATAGGGTCGTGGGCGCTAATATCAATGTGGGCATTCTCTACCTGATGGCCTTTGGCGCGCTGGGAGCCATGGCCATGTTGATGGCCGGTTGGTCTTCACGCAATAAATACGCCCTGCTGGGCGGTTTTCGTGTGGTGGCGCAGTTGCTGAGTTATGAGATCCCCGTGGGTTTGGCGATGCTTGTGGTGGTGCTGCTGTCGGGCACCATGAATCTGAACGGTATTGCCCAGGGCCAGGGGGGGCTCTTTGGTCTGGGCTGGTATGTGCTCGCCTTGCCAGCAGTGTTCGTCATGTATTTCGTGGCTGCACTGGCCGAAGGCGAGCGGGCTCCCTTCGATCTGTTGGAGGCCGAATCGGAGATCGTGGCCGGCTACAATATCGAATACTCGGCTATGAAATTCGCCTGGTTCTATCTGGCGTTTTTCCTGAACACCTGGGTGCTCTCTGCTGTAGCTGTCACCCTCTTCTTCGGCGGCTGGCAGGGGCCCGGCGCCGCCCAATTCCCCATTTTGGGCGTGATTTACTTCTTTATCAAAGTGTTTATCATGTTCTTTGTCTTCGCCTGGGTGCGGGCCACCTTCCCTCGCCTGCGCATCGATCAGATGATGTCCTTCTGTTGGAAAGTGCTGGTTCCCATGGGGCTGGCGCTGTTCCTCAGCGTGGCCATTGTGCTGAAGTTGGGATTGCCCGATGTGGCCACCTGGGCGCTGCTCTTCGTCGTGAATATCGTGATTCTGGTTGTGACATTGAAGTTGTTGGGAAATTATACCAGCGACCTGTCACGCACTCAGAACAAGCGCTTGTTCGCTCCCGAACTCCCTCGTTTGTAAGGAAGCAGGATTTATGGTCGGACAGATACTTTTTATTTTCATTGCAGTCGTCACCCTGCTCATGGCTTTGGGCGTCGTTGTGGCGCGGAACTTGTTTCACGCCGCTCTTTTTCTTGTTGGCGTCTTCTTTGGCGTTGCCACCCTTTTCATTCTGCTGGAAGCCGAATTCCTGGCCATGGCGCAGATCATCATTTACATCGGCGCGATTGCTACGCTGATTGTGTTTGCCATCATGCTCTCCAGGGGGATGATGGGCAAACACTTAGGCAAGTACAACAAGCAATGGTATTTTGCAGGCGGCGCCATGATTTTCTTTTTTGGCCTGGTGAGCTGGCTGCTGGTCAAGATGCCATTTGCCCCGGTTTCTGCCGAAGCGCCCACCGACGCTATTCAGCAGATCGGCTCTGGTTTTGTTGGGCATTACGTGGTTCCCTTTGAGGTCGCATCTGTTCTGTTGCTGGTTGCACTGGTCGGCGCTATTATGCTGGCCCGTGAACGCAACAGTTAACTTTTTGCCTTTTATCTTTTTTCTCTTGATTTATCCCAAGGAGGCCATCTTGTGACAGTGCCTTTGTCATGGTATCTCATATTTGCAACGGCCTTATTCAGCCTGGGCTTTTTCGGGGTGCTTTCCCGTCGTAATGCCGTCGCCGTGCTGATGGGCGTAGAGCTGATGCTGAATGCCGTGAATGTGAATCTCGTCGCCTTTTGGCGCTATCTGACTCCGACCGATCTGTCGGGACAGATTTTTGTTGTCTTTGTTTTTACCGTTGCTGCGGCTGAGGCAGCCGTAGGTTTGGCGTTGATGATCTCGATCTACCGCACCCGCAAGACCATCAATGTTGATGAAATTAACGATCTGAAGCACTAGTTAACTGCTTTTGCACCTGCATCTGATTCCCGAAATCATTGAGGTCGCTTATGTCCGAATCGATTTTTAACCTGACTTGGTTGATACCACTGCCTACGGCGCTGGCGTTTTTCGCGATCATCCTGTTCGCCAATCCTAAAAAGCGGCTGAGTTCCAAGATCGCCGTTGGCGGAGTGATCATTGCCTGGATTTTGTCCTGGGCTGTGGCAATCATGTTCTTCGTCAACCCTGAGTTCACGGAGCAGCCGTTTGATCTGGCTGTGCCCTGGATACCCATGGGGAACATCGTCTTCCACATGGGCGTGGCCGTGGATGCAGTCACCGCGGGGATGTTGTTCATGGTCGGGTTCGTGCTGACGATGATCTTCATTTACAGCACCGGTTACATGAGTTTTCCGGGACATCTCGATCCCGAGAAATATCCCGACGCGGCCAAAGAAGGTCTGGACCCCCGTTACAGCCGCTTCTTCGCCTACATCTCCCTCTTCGCCACAGGCATGTTGGGCCTGGTCGTCGCCGATAATCTGCTGATGCTCTTTATTTTCTGGGAGATCATGGGGCTTTGTTCTTATCTGCTCATCGGCTTCTGGTTCGATAAGAGCTATCCGGATCCCAAGCAGATTACGCCCAAGGCAGCGGGTCTGAAAGCCTTCCTCACCACCCGCGTGGGCGATGTGCTGTTCATGATGGGCCTGATTTTCCTTTTCATCCATGCTGGCGATCTGAATTTCCAGAATATCTTCGCCAACCAGGAGTTCCTGCATGAGCTTTCCACCACCACGGTCAACCTCCCCTTCTTCGGGGCTGTGACCTGGGCGGGATTGATCTCCATGCTCATCTTCTGGGGCGCGATCGGCAAATCGGCCCAGTTCCCGCTGCATGTGTGGCTGCCCGACGCCATGGAAGGCCCGACCCCGGTCTCGGCCCTCATCCACGCCGCGACCATGGTCTCCGCGGGCGTCTACCTCATCGTGCGCATGTCGCCTCTGTTCTCGGCGGCGGCCCACGGCGGCAGCGGCGTGATGATGTTCGTGGCCTTCATCGGCGCCTTCACCGCCCTCTTCGCCGCCACCATCGCTGTGGCCCAGAAAGACATCAAGAAGGTGCTGGCCTATTCCACCATCTCGCAGTTGGGATACATGTTCGCCGCGCTGGGCATTGGCGCCTGGGTGGCGGCCATCATTCACCTGCTCATCCACGCCTTTTTCAAATCCCTGTTGTTCATGGGCTCCGGCTCGGTGATTCATGGCGTTCACCACGGGCATGAACATGCTCACGCCCATGGACACGGTGAAGGCGGCCATGAAGAATACTTTGATCCGCAGGATATGTTCAACATGGGCGGGTTGCTCAAGCGCATGCCCATTACTGCCTGGACGTTCATCATCGGCGGCGCTTCCCTGTCCGCCTTCCCGCTGATTACCGCCGGGTTCTGGTCCAAGGATGAGATTTTGGCCCACGCCTGGGCGGACGGGCACATGGCGGTGTATTGGACCTTGGCCGCGGGCGCTTTCCTCACGGCCTTCTACACCTTCCGCCAGATTTTCCTCACCTTCTTCGGCAGCCCCCGCACCGAGGCCGCCGAACATGCGCCCGAGAGCGTGCGCTCCATGACCTGGCCCCTGGTGGCGCTGGCCTTCTTCGCCCTCTTCGGCGGTTTCGTGGCCGTGCCCGAGGACTTCCCGGTCGTCGGCGGTCTTGCCTCCGACTTCCTGGCGAAATTGATGGAGATGCAGGGCGAATTCTACGGGTTGCACGTGGCCCCCGCCCGGTTCGACTGGACGCCTGCGCTCATCTCCATGACCCTGGCCCTCAGCGGCATCGTGGTCGCCTGGCTGGTGTATGGATGGAAGCCGCTGAAGGCGAAGCAACCTGATCCGCTCCGGCGCTGGCTCGGGCCTGTTTACACCGTTCTGGAAAATAAGTACTACTTCGACGAGCTCTATTATTTCATTGCCGTGCGACCCACATTGTGGCTGGCCAGTTTCTTCTATCTGTTCGATCGGGGCGTTATTGACCGCATCGTCAACTGGGTGGGAGCGTTCAATCGCTGGTTGGCCCGCACCCTGCGCCGCTGGATCGATGAATACATCATCGACGGCGCTGTCAATGGCGTTGGGCTTGTCACCACCTGGACGGGCGCAGTGGTGCGCCTGATCCAAACCGGGCAGGCGCAAAATTATCTGCTGATTTTGCTGCTATCCGTCGTCATTCTTTTGCTGCTGATTCCTTTTGGAAGTTAAGCTGATTCTCGAATAAATTACATCTGTAAAGTAAGCATTTATCTTTATCTCCAATTGTAAACCGAGGAGGAGATTTCAATGGATTTACTTCGTAGTTCGGTACTGTCGCTGATTGTCTTTCTGCCCGTGGTGGGAAGCATCATCGTCGCCTTGATGCCGAAGGAAAAAGAAGACCTCATCAAAAAGTTCGCCATCTGGTGGAGCTTGATTCCGTTGCTGCTCACTATCTGGGTGGCCATCGATTACGCCATGAATTTCATGCATGGCAATCGGATGGCCTATCAGGTAAAGCTGGCCTGGATTCCCTCCATTGGCGTCAATTATCATGTGGGGGCTGATGGTCTGAGCGTGCCGCTGCTTTTTCTGACGGCATTGCTAACCACTCTGGGCCTGTACTACTCCGCCCGGGTGATTCGCAAACGCGTGAAGGAATTCTTCCTGCTGTTCCTGTTGCTGTCAACGGGCATGTTCGGCGTTTTCGTATCCCTGGACCTGATCCTGTTCTATGTTTTCTGGGAGATTGGTTTGGTGCCCATGTATTTCCTCATTGGCATCTGGGGCAATCCCAAGGATCGTCCGCAGTACGCGGCCATCAAGTTCTTCCTCTACACTCTGGCAGGCTCCATTTTTATGTTGCTGGCCATGATTGGCGTGTATCTCAGCACCGGAACCTTTGATATTTTGCAGGCGGCGCAGACGGGCGTGTGGACCAATGCTCCGATGTTCGCCACCCTTTCCTTCTGGGCGTTCTTCATCGCTTTCGCCATCAAGGTTCCCAGCTTCCCATTCCATACATGGCTGCCTGACGCCCACACCGCCGCTCCCACGGCTGGCTCGGTGATTCTGGCCGGCGTGCTGCTGAAACTGGGCGCTTACGGTATCCTGCGGGTGTTGCTCAGCCTTTTCCCCGGGCAGTTCGCCCAATTCGGGTGGATCGTCGCGGCGTTGGGCGTTATCGGCATCGTGTACGGCGCATTTGTATCATTGGCCCAAACCGACCTCAAACGGTTGATTGCTTACTCCTCGGTGAGCCATATGGGGTACATCATGCTGGGCATTGGCGCTGTGGCTGTGGCTCTGAATATGAAGGGAACGGAAGGCGCGGCAGAAAGCGCCGCCATGGCCTTCAACGGCGCTTCCCTGCAGATGTTCATGCACGGCATTATCACAGGCGCATTATTCTTCCTGGTCGGCGTCGTTTATGAACGCGCTCACACTCGTGATCTCAAAGTGTTTGGCGGGCTCAGTGCTGTGGTGCCGGTGTATTACGCCACCATGATGTTCGCCGGTTTTGCTTCTCTTGGTTTGCCTGGCCTGGCTGGCTTCTGGGCTGAATTCTTCACCTTCCGGGGCGCTTTTGGCATCGTGCCCTGGCTGGCTGTCATCGGCGTCATCGGCATTGTCATCACTGCCGCCTACATTCTTTACCGCATCATTCAGAGCCTGTTCCTGGGCGAATATGATCCAAAGCGCTGGACGCATTGGACCACTGTATTTGGCGAACATGCCGACGGTCCTACCGACATGGCTCTTTTCGAGAAGGTCACCTTGTGGCCGCTGGTCATCCTGATGATCATCCTGGGGTTGTGGCCTACGCCGCTGCTAATGTACTTCAATGAAGCAGCCACCAACATCCTCTCCAACCTTCATTTCTAAATTAAACAGGAGGGATGATTTTGAACGTTTTAGAAATTCTCCGCCTTTTGGCGCCCGAGTTTATTCTGCTGATCACCGGTTTCGCGGTCATTGGCGTCGACTTGGCGCGGCGTCGACAGGATGAGGGCAAGACGGCCGCCACCGTGGCGGTCATCGGTCTGCTGCTGGCGGCACTGGCGTCGGTCTGGCTTTATCTGGGCCATCCTGGCGAGATTGTCCTGTTCACCATGGCCATCGACGTCTACGGTTTGTTTTTCAAGA